>Ga0105092_10002136_pt1 | contig 10584 bp, 9 predicted proteins | sample PPLLak2March2015_FD_87021 | JGI IMG/M metagenome (GOLD analysis project Ga0105092, IMG submission 87021) | Freshwater sediment microbial communities from Prairie Pothole Lake near Jamestown, North Dakota, USA - PPLs Lake P7 Core (1) Depth... | ecosystem: Environmental > Aquatic > Freshwater >...
AGTGCAGGAATACCAACCACATCCCCGAGGGATGAGTCAACAAAGAAGCCGCTGGTACCGATCCAGCCTGAGGCTGTGGCCCCATACATAAAGGCATAACCAAATGCCCAGAATGCCAGCGTGGCAAAGACAAAGTCAACCAGGTTCTTGAACAGAATATTGGTCGTGTTCTTTGAACGTGTCAGTCCCGCTTCCACGAAGGCAAACCCTGCCTGCATCCAAAAGACCAGGAAGGCAGTAAGCAGAACCCAGACGGTATTCAGACCGCGCATAAGTTCCTCAACCGGGTCCGGACCCTGCGCATATGCTGGCGAGGCAAGTAGCAATGCGGTCGAAACGACGGCCGGGATGATTACCCAGCGCAGCCATTTCATCGATCGTAGTGCAATTGTTTTATTCATAATCTCTTCTCCTTTGAATAAGTTAATTGGATTGGTTCAATACCAGCCAATCTGACCTTTGAAAACGACAAGCAAGGATGCCAGGATCATGATCAACACAGTCGGGGGACCGGCGACGATGAGCCAGCGTTTCCAACCGATGCTGCCGTGATTGCGCTCCATGTAGGAATACGCCACAACATTCGCGGATGCACCAATGGGCGTAAAGTTCCCGCCAATATCTACACCCAAGGCCAGCGACCAGACCATCAGCGCCAGGGCCGGCATGCCAGGGATCGCGGCAATATCCTTGATCACATAGCCCATCGCCAATGCCAGAGGAACGTTATCCACAATCCCACTGGCAAGACCTGGTCCCCAGTGCAATGCCATCACCAGGCCGGTCGGATTCGTGGAGGCAGACTGCGCCAGGCTTTCAGCCAATCTTTCGAAGAGGTGGACTTTCTCAAGTCCGCCGATCAGTACGAACAGACCCGCAAAAAACAGAATGCTCTCACCGTCCACACGCAGCATGACTTGTTTGCGCTCATCACGACGCACAGCAAGGATCGCCAGGACAGCCGGGATCAATGCAGCCACGGCGCCGTTGATCGGTAAACCTGTTAACTCACTGAGCGGGACATGCAAAATCAGCAGGACGACAGCCACCAGGAAACCAGCGACCCCAACGCGCGTCATTTGCGCATGGACAGGTTCCTTGTGCAGGGACTCAATTTCCTTGATGGTTTCTTCGGTAAGCAATTTGTGGGCATCCTTCAATACTTTGCGATTGATCATGTAGAAGACGCCCAACAGGATGAAAGCCGCAAGCAGGGATATGGGTCCGGTGTGCGTGGCAAAATCTGCAAAGTTAAAATCCAGCATGGCACCTAAAACCATATTTGGCGGATCGCCCACCAGCGTTCCCGCGCCGCCGGTATTTGCCGCGCAGACCTCGGCGATAATCAAAGGGACAGGGTCAAGTTTCAACAGCCGACACAACTGCAGCGTCAGGGCTGCCAGGAACAGCATGACAGTGATACTGCCCATGAACATTGCCATTCCGGCTGATAACAGGATCAATACGGCAAAGAGAGAGGCTGGATGATAATTGACCTTGCGGACGGCAGTGAGTGCCAGCCAGGAAAAGAAGCCAGCCTGCTGCAAGATCGAGACGATGACGAACATCCCGGTAATCAGTCCCAGCGTTTCCCAACTAATATAAGAAAATGCTTCAAAAGGGCTCAACACGCCGAATACAATCAGCAATCCTCCTCCCAGGAGGGCAATCCAGTGACGTGGAAACTTTTCGCTTGCAATTGCGATGTATGCCAACACAAAGATGAGCAGGGCGAAAAACATAAGTTACCTCGAAATATCCAGGATGTGAGAACGATCAATATGGTTTTCATTTTATGGAAATCGACTGGAATTCCTATTACCCCGATGGAGTATTTTGTGTCGTTGTTCCTCAATATCTCCAGGAAATGCAAAAAATTTCTTACCCAAATGGGTATTCTTCCTGTAGGGAACTCATACATTCAAATTAAAAGGGATGCCCAGTTCAACACCTGAACTGGGCATCCCTGTCTTGCAGACTTAATTGGATTTTATTCCGTGGCTTCCATCTGTAATTCCTGAAGCATATCAATATCGCCTGCATACGTGAGAGCCTCGTGCCCGCGTTCTCCGGTGCGGACGCGAATGACTTCCTCAACAGGATAAACAAAAATCAATCCGTCGCCGATGTTGCCGGTCTGGGCGGCCTGCTGAATGGTTTCGATGGTTTTTTCCACGTTGTGATCGCTAAGGATGATATTGAGCTGGACGCGTGGCAGCAAATCCACTCGGTAGGTTCCGGTCCGCCCGGACAGTTCAATCCCGCCCTGGCGGCCATGCCCGCGTACCTCCATCACGTTCATGCCGATGATTCCAATCTCATATAACGCTTCCTTAACCGCATGGAGTTTTTCCTCACGAAAGATAGCTTCGATTTTCTTGGTCATGATCAATCTCCTTTTGTCTCGGTTAGGCGTAAGCTCGTTCGCCGTGTTCGCTGATATCGAGCCCCACCTCTTCCTCATTTTCGGTCACCCGCAGCCCCATCCAGCGGTTGATCAGTTTGGTGAGCACATAAGTCACGCCGAAGGAAAATGCGATCGCAACCACTACGGTAAGAGCCTGGATCGCGAATTGTCCCGGGTTGCCATAGAACAAGCCGTCGGCACCGGCCGAATTGACCATTTTGGTTGCGAACAAGCCGGTCGCCAGAGCGCCCCAGGTACCGCCCATGCCGTGACAGGCCCACACATCCAGAGATTCATCCAGTCCCCATTTTTGGCGCAGTTGGATGGCATAGTAGCTGATCGGAGCGGCTACAGCGCCGATGACGATCGCGGACAACGGTGTCACAAAACCTGCGGCAGGCGTGATGGCAACCAATCCCACCACGGCTCCGGTCACAATCCCAAGCACGCTGGGCTTTTTATCCTTCCAGCTCAGGAACATCCAGGTGACTGCCGCGGCAGCGGCGGCCGTATTCGTGGTGACCACGGCGTTTACTGCTAGTCCGTTGGCGGCCAGCGCGCTGCCGCCGTTGAAGCCGAACCAGCCCATCCATAACAATCCCGCGCCCAGAATGGTGAAGGGAATATTGCTGGGTTCCATGGGAGCCTGCCCAAACCATTTGCGTTTTCCAAGTACCATTGCAAACGCCAACGCGGAGAACCCGGCAGTGATGTGCACCACGGTCCCACCGGCAAAATCCAGGGCGCCCAGGCCGCGCAGAATGCCGCCGACTCCCCAGACCCAGTGCGCGACCGGGTCGTAGACGAAGGTTGCCCATAGAACGGTGAATACCAGAAATGCCTTGAAGCGCACCCGTTCGACAAATGCTCCGCTGATCAGTGCGGGTGTGATGATGGCGAACATCATCTGGTAGGCAGAAAAGGCAAGGTGCGGAATGGTGGGCGCATAATCTGCGTTGGGCTCGGCGCCTACGTTGGATAACCCAAGGAAGTCCAGTCCACCGATCAGGCCGCCCTGACTTGTGCCAAACGCCAGGGTATAACCGATGAGAACCCACTGCAGGCTGATCAAGCCGACAGTAATAAAACTGAGATTGATGGTCGAGAGCAGGTTCTTCTTTCGGACCATGCCGCCGTAAAAGAAAGCCAGTGCCGGAGTCATCATCATCACCAGTGCTGTGGCAATGAGGATCCAGGCGGTGTCGCCCGTATTAATCTCGTTCATAAGGTTCGTTATCTCCTTCTCTCGAATGGTTTTGGATGACCCATAAGGGTAATTGTAGAGATATACGGTCGCAATACTATTCCCCATATGGGTAATTAATCAGCAGGGAAATCTTACCCATGCAGGTCACATGGGTGATGACAGTCGTTTTGTTGCCTTCTTCCAGTCGCGAGCGTATAATTTGTATAACATCCCCACGAAGTAGTCTGGTAAGAAACGAACACACCAACCACTGCTAACGGAGGTTGAAGTGAAACTTTTCAAAGGTATTAATGTGGTTTCGGTCTCGGTTTCTGATCTTGACGAGGCTCGCCGGTTCTATCGAGACGTGCTGGGGCTGGGTGAGCCGATCTACGATTTGCCTGAGGCAGGCTGGATCGAGTTCGGATCGGGTAGTCCGTCGGGTAATATCTCGATTACAAAGGCAGATGCGGATTGGAAACCGAGTACAGGCACAACGGTCGTTCTCAATGTGGAAGACTGCCATACCGCGTGTACGGAGCTAAGACGACGCGGTGTCCAATGTGATGATCCAGTAGTGTTTCCCGGTTTTGTAACGTACTGCAGTTTCTATGACCCGTTTGGGAATCGCTTGCAAATGTGCAGCCCAGCGCCAGGTGAACCGGCGTAATGAGCAGATAGCCGTTGCTGAGCTCTGAATGACAAATGCAACTACTGCCGATATACCTACTATAAGTCTATGAATTGGATCGTCCGGAGGCGAAATGCAATTCGGCGTTCACGTTTTCCCTACTCAATATTCTTTTCAACCGGATGAACTGGCGCGCGCCGTCGAAGACCGCGGGCTGGACTCTCTTTGGTTCTCGGAACATACGCATATCCCCATCCGCTTTCTACAGGCGCCAGGGCGTGGTTCCTCGCTGCCAGACTATTACTGGCAAACCTATGATATCTTTGTTGCCATGACTCTTGCCGCCGCCGCAACAAAAAACATCAAAATTGCCACCGGTGTTTCTCTTGTGATCGAGCGGGATCCGATCCTCCTTGCAAAAGAAACAGCGACATTTGACCTGCTCTCGAAAGGACGCCTCATCTTTGGTGTGGGAGCAGGCTGGCTCGAGTCGGAAATGGCGGACCATGGAGTCGTCTATCGTACGCGTTTTCAGCTCCTTAAAGAACAAATTCGAGCGATCCAAGAGATTTGGACGACAGACGAATCCGAGTTTCACGGCAGGTTTGTGAACTTTGATAAGATGAAAGCGTTTCCAAAGCCATATCAACAGCCTCACCCTCCGATCATTATGGGTGGAGCAGGCGAAAAGTCGATTGAATGTGCTGCGGAAGTGTGTAACGGCTGGGCTCCCTGGTTAATGGAATGGACCAAGGCAAAGGAAACAATTGCTGAATTAAAACGACAGGCAGCAGCAAATGGACGCGACCCCGGCTCCCTGGAAATATCTCTTTTCGAAAAATCCATACCCGACAAAAAGACCATTGCAGAAATGGAAACGGCGGGAGTCAAAAGAATTATATTGACTATCCTCGGACAAAGCCGCGAAGAAGCACTACCCACACTCGATCTATTGGCCAGAACAAATCATTAGCAGACAGAGTCAGCTAGTCTGTCGTGGATATCTGTTCCTCCCGCTGTCCCAGCGGCACGACGCGCACAAGCGAAGCAAAAAGAAAATGCCATTACCCAAATGGGTACTCTTTAGAATCAATACCATCAAAACTATTGACATATTTCCCAAGCGTAGTAGAATACCGCCCAATATCATGAGTTCTGTTTCTTACTTTGAACCCAAGGCTAAGCGCAAGCCCAAATCTACAACTTCGGTTGTCGGACTTGGGCTTCGTTTGGTTAAACAGGAAATAGACAGAAACTCCTTGTAGTTCTTCATACCTACCTGCATACCCAAGCGCTCTCCGACAACGGAGAGCGCTTTTTATTTGCCTGCACAAAGGAGAACCTATGCTTGAAATCCTGGATACAACATTGCGTGAGGGCGAGCAGACTCCCTACGTCAATTTTACGGTTGACGAAAAAATCGAGATTGCGCGCCTGCTGGATGAAGTGGGGGTGGAGATGATCGAAGCGGGCGACCCCAGTGTCGCGCCGAGCATTGCAAAGGCTGTGGAAAGCATCGCCTCCCTCGGCCTTCGGGCGGAGATCGTTGCTCATTCGATCGCCACTCGCCCAAGCATCGAGCGCGCCAAAGCCTGCGGCGCCGACCGGGTCGCGATCTTTTATGCGACCTCCAAAATCCATCTGGATGCGAAACTGCACAAGACACAGGAACAGGCGATTGCGATCATCAGTGAGCACATTGCCTACGCGCGCAGCCTTGGCTTGAAGGTGCGTTACACGCCCGAAGACGCGACCCGCACGGACTTTGAATTCCTGGTTCAAGTTTGCAACGCGGCCATCCAGGCAGGCGCGGACCGCATCAGCTTTGCAGACACGCTTGGCATCATGCAGCCACATATCATGTTTGAAATGGTCTGCGCGCTGCGTCAGCGACTGCTTCCGTGCAAAATCGATTTGCACTGCCACGACGACTATGGGCTTGCGCTGGCGAACGCCATGGCAGGGATCCGTGGCGGTGCGGACTGCATCCACACCACGGTCAATGGGCTTGGCGAACGGACAGGCATCCCCGACCTTGCCGAAACAATCGTGGCTTTTCACAACCTGGAGGGGGCGCAAAAATATAACCTCCAGCCTTTGATGAATCTCTCCAATTATCTTGAACGAGCCTCCGGGTTTTTCCTGGCACCGAATAAACCCATCACCGGTCAAAACGCGTTCAGCCATAAAAGCGGTGTGCATACCAACGGCATTCTCAAAGACCCGCGCACCTATGAGCCGTTCGATCCGTCTCTGTTGGGGCGCGAGCGCAAGATCGTGATCGACAAATATACGGGAAAAAGCGCGGTCGCAGCGCGGCTCGAGGAATATGGGGTCGAGGTCAGCATGGCGGAGCTGGAGGTCATCGTTGCGCGGATCAAAAACCTGGGCGATGACCGGAAACAGCTCTTCGACAGCGACATCTTCGAGATCGCCGAGCAGGTCACGGGGCGCGCGATCGATGTCATCCCGCACGATATCAGCGCCATGGTCATGCTGGAAGTCGATTCGCATGTGTACACGTCATCGGTTGTCCGCCGTCTGCGCGGATTCAAGAACGTCGCCAATGTGTACGAGATCACCGGAGATTTCGACATCAACGCCTTCGTCAATGTGGAAGACGTGATGGCGTTGAACAACCTGATCGAGGAGATCCGCGGTGTGCAGGGCGTCCGTCGGACGGAGACACGCATGGTGCTGAAAAAATATAACGGGAATGGCAAATAGTCCTGTTGGTCGAGTAGGTCGAGCGGCAGCGAGACCATATCGAGGCCAATAGTTAGATGAAACCGAAAGATAACCTGAAAACGTGTGATCTCGACTGCTTGCGTCTCGACCACCGAGTTCATAAAGGAGATGTTATGGGTACACTGATCGAAGAAATTTTTTCCCGCAAATCTGGCAGGGCTGTGAACGCAGGCGAGATCCTGTTGCTGGACGTGGACTACATCATGAGCCATGACAACACCACGCCGCTGGCGATCAAAGCCTTTCGCGAGATCGGTAAACCGATTCTGGACAAGAACCGGGTTGTGCTTCATCTCGATCATGCGTACCCGGCGCCGAACGTGCTGGCGGCCGAAAACCATCGCAAGATCTTTGACTTCGTGAAAGAGCAGGAATTGCCTCATTTTTTTCAGCAGGGCGTCTGTCATCAGGTGATGATCGAAGAAGGATTTGTCACGCCGGGCTCCATCGTCATCGGCGCGGACTCGCATTCGAACACGTACGGCGCGATGGGCGCGTTCGGCACCGGGCTCGGTTCGACGGAGATCGGCGTAGCCTGGGTGACCGGCAAGTGCTGGTTCAAGGTTCCCGAAACGATCCGCGTCGAGCTTCATGGGCGTACGCAGCGAGGTGTTTACGCCAAAGACGTGATGATCCATATCGCCGGTTTGCTGGGCATGGATGGCGGCACATATCGCTCGGTGGAATTCGGCGGCGAGTACATTGACAGCCTGCCGCTGCACGAGCGGATCATCTTCCCAAATATGTCCACCGAGATCGGCGCGAAGTGCGGATTGATCGCCGCAGACCAGGTGACGCTTGACTACCTCGAAAACGAGACGCCTGCCAGAGGCAAGGGGCCATTCGAGCAGATCCGACCGGTGAACCCGCGCTACGAGCGCGTGCTCGAACTGGACGTCTCGCCGCTCGCGCCGCAAGTGGCCTGCCACCCGGATGTGGACAACGTCAAGCCGCTGGAGCAGGTGGAAGGTTTGGAAGTGCAGCAAGTCTATATCGGTACCTGCACCAACGCGCGGTATGAAGATCTTGAAATCGTGGCGAACATGCTCAAGGGCAAAAAAGTAGATCCTTATACGCGTGTGATCGTCACGCCCGCCAGCGCGCGGATCTATAAAAAAGCTCTGCAAAACGGACTCATCGAAATCCTGATGGACGCGGGCTGCACGGTCACCGGGACCGGCTGCGGCGCGTGCATCGGTCGTCATGGCGGGATCCTGGCGCCCGGCGAGCGCGCCCTCACCACGATGAACCGCAATTTCATTGGCCGGATGGGCAGTCCACTTTCAGAGATTTACCTGGCGAGTCCTGCCACGGCGGCAGCGACTGCGTTGACGGGCCGCATCACCGACCCGCGCGGGATGATGTAAACAAGTACACACGTAGACAGGTACTTGTTTACCTATCTACGTGTGTACCTGATACCTATAAGGAGAACCTCATGGGCAAAGCCTGGACATTTGGAGAAAACATGAACACGGACGAGATCATTCCCGGCCGTTACAACATCACGATCGATCCGCTCGAACTTGCAAAGAATGTCTTTTGCGAAGTCAAGCCGGAATATGCAAGGAACGTTCAGCCCGGCGATGTGATCGTGGGTGGGCAAAACTTTGGCTGCGGTTCCTCGCGTGAGCACGCACCGATCGCCATCAAAGGCTCGCAGGCAAAGTGTGTCATCGCGGTTTCCTTCGCGCGTATCTTTTTTCGCAACGCCATCAACATTGGTCTGCCGATCCTGGAGTGCCCCGAAGCGGTGGCTGACATTACTGAAGGCGATGAGATCGAAGTCGATCTTTCCAGCGGTGGGATTTTAAACCGCACGAATGGGCGCCAATATCAGGCGCGCCCGCTGCCCGACTTTGTCTTGAAGATCGCCGAAGCAGGCGGCATCGTCAACTTCCTGAAAGAACACGAGATTCAGGAGTTGCTACGTTAGAGAGTACTCGTTGGTCGAGACGCAAGCAGTCGAGATCAACAGTTAAGCTGCAAACAGAAGATTTCATGAAACGTGGTGGTCTCGATATGGTCGAGAAGAACCCTCGCCCTACTCGACCACCAGATAACGAAAGGAACTAACAAATGACTCGCATCGGATTCTTATACACACGCTTACGCGTCGAAGAAAAATATCTGCTGGAGGAATTGGAGAAGCACAAAGATGTGGAGATCGTCCGCATTAATGATGGCAATCTGTATTTTGACATTGCGAAGGTGCCTGAACCTGTGGACGTTCTGTTCGAGCGTTCGATCTCGTACTCGCGCGGACTGTACATCTCGAAAATTTATGAGGCCAATGGCGTGAGAGTGGTCAACTCGCCGCAGGTGGCGGAACGCTGTGGCGACAAATATGTCACCAGCCAGATCCTGGTGAGGGAGGGGATCCCGACTCCGCGCGTGATCATGGCTTTCGACGAGGAGTCCGCGCTGGCGGCTGCGGAGGAGATCGGATATCCGTTTGTGTTGAAACCGGTCGTTGGCTCGTGGGGACGCCTGCTTGCCAAAGCCGAAGACCGTTCCACCGCGGAAGCGTTCATCGAGCACAAGGCGACGCTCGGCGTCAACCATCAGGTCTTTTATCTTCAGGAATACATCAACAAGCCCGGGCGCGATATCCGTGCCTTCGTCGTTGGCGATGAACTGGTTTGCGCGATCTATCGCACCTCCGAAAACTGGATCACGAACACGGCGCGCGGCGGCGTCGCATCGAATTGTCCGCTGAGTTCTGATCTGGTTGACATTTGTCGCCAAACGGCGCGCGCCATGGGCGGCGGATTGCTGGCGATCGATTTGTTCGAAACAGCCAACGGCCTGGTTGTGAACGAAGTCAATCACACCATGGAATTCCGTAACAGCATCGAGACCACAGGAGTCAACATCCCCGCATTGATGGTCGAATACGTTTTATCGCAGGTAAGAGTTCCCGTGCGATGAAGGCACCTTGAAACGATAACAACCTCGGACGCCGGGCTTTCGGGTAACGCGAATGGGGAGCCTTCCACAAAGTTGCACAAAGGGGTTTAAAACCTTCGTGCTCCTTCGTGACCTTTGTGGTGAGAAGGTTTTCGCAAATTGGGTATTGACACATTTTGCAAGCGTAGTAAAATCCAGCCCAATATGTTCAGTTCATTTGCACTGCCGCGTACCCGTCGTCCGAAGCCCACTTCTCCAGGAAGGTTGGGAGCCTTTTGTTTGGATGACGGAATAAGCCCGCAAGTGCGCTGACACAGCGTATCAGTCAACCAAAACAGCCCGCCTTCTTGGCGGGCTGTTTTTATTTTTTGAGCGGGCAACAACGAGGTCATTGCTAAATAAGGAGAAAATTGAAATCCAAACCAAAACCGCAAGTGAAGAAAGTTGTGTTGGCCTATTCGGGTGGGCTGGACACATCCGTGATCGTCCCGTGGCTGAAAGAGAACTACGGCTGTGAAGTCGTCTGCTTCTGTGCTGACGTGGGACAGGGCGATGAGGACCTGAATGGGCTGGAACAAAAAGCGCTCAAGAGCGGCGCGGACCAGTTCGTTCTGCATGATATGAAGGAGGAATTCGCCAGCGAATACCTTTTCCCAATGCTCAAGATGGGGGCCGTCTATGAGCACAAGTACTTATTGGGCA
>Ga0105092_10002137_pt1 | contig 10584 bp, 7 predicted proteins | sample PPLLak2March2015_FD_87021 | JGI IMG/M metagenome (GOLD analysis project Ga0105092, IMG submission 87021) | Freshwater sediment microbial communities from Prairie Pothole Lake near Jamestown, North Dakota, USA - PPLs Lake P7 Core (1) Depth... | ecosystem: Environmental > Aquatic > Freshwater >...
CAGCCAAGCCGCCGCAGAGACTCTTCGGCGGCAGCAGGAGGCAGGCGGGCGAATCGTTGCAGTCGGTACGACGACCACGCGGGTGCTCGAACACATTGCGAGGACCAGGGGCCGTCTGGAAGCAGATTCCGGTTGGACGGACCTGTTCATTTACCCCGGGTTTGATTTCCGCGCGATTTCCGCGTTGATTACGAATTTTCATCTGCCCCGGTCCACGCTGCTCATGCTCGTGTGCGCCTTTGCGGGCACCTCGACGATCCGCAAGGCCTACGAGGAGGCGGTCAGCGAGCGCTATCGATTCTACAGCTACGGCGACGCCATGCTGATCGTGTAGGGGGAGGGAAGCCGTACGAAGCGCCGATTACGAGTACGATTACGAGTACGAGCGGGAGTGCGAAAGACCGGCAAAGTATCGAATTCAGCCACTTACACGCCCTTGCCTTTCGTACTCGTGCTCGTAATCGCACTCGTAATCGGCCTTTTTCAGCACCCTCGCGAAGTGGGAGTCGAACAGCTTCTGCCCCTGAATCCAGAGGTGGTCTCCTTTCGTCTTGTCAGTACATATCTGTTTGACGTCAAAAGAAATCAGGAGGCCTCGGACTATGAACGTTCTTCGATGCGCGGTACTCGTATGTGTGCTTTCCCTGCTCATACCGTTCGGGATGAGCCAACAGGCGAGCAAACCGGACTCGCAAATCCCGCCCGGAGAAGCACAGGCGCGCGAGCGTCTGAACTCCTCGCCCCGACACGGTGAGTGGGTCACAATTAAAGACGGCAACGACAGCCTGAAAGCCTGGCTGGTTTTTCCGGAGACGAAGGATAAGGCGCCCGTGGTTGTGGTAATCCACGAGATCTTCGGCTTGACGGACTGGATTCGTTCGGTGGCCGATCAGTTGGCGGCGGACGGATTCATTGCGATTGCGCCGGATTTGCTCTCGGGAAAAGGCCCCAACGGCGGAGGAACGGAATCGGTCGATCGGGACGGCGCCGTCGGGCTGGTTCGCGGTTTGGCTCAGCCGGAAGTGTTCAGAAGACTCACCGCGACTGCCGATCATGCGACTTCCTTGCCCGCCGCCCGAAAGGAGGTCGGGGTCGTCGGCTTTTGTTGGGGGGGCGCCATGAGCTTCGCCTACGCTGCTGACCAGCCGAAGGTGAAAGCCGCGGTCGTGTACTACGGAACGTCCCCAGCTGCCGAAGCGCTGGCCCGAGTGCAGGCCCCGGTGCTTGGTCTTTACGGCGGAGATGACGCCCGGGTGAACGCGACGATCGCCCCGGCTGACGCCGAAATGAAGAAACTCGGAAAACGGTACTCACACGAGACGTACGAGGGCGCCGGACACGGGTTTCTCCGCGCTCAGGACGGCCGTGAGGGGGCAAATCTCAAGGCGGCTCAGCAGGCCTGGAGGAAGACGGTTGACTTCTTCAAGAGCGAGTTGAAATCGGGAAGTTAAGCCAGGACAAAAGCCGAAAAAGCGAACAAACTCCTTATTTGAGCGCTTATGCCCCAAGGACCGAAGCATCACAGGAACAACCAAGGACGATAAAGAAAGCGGCCAATCTCTTGTACCAGCGGTCCTTATCGTCGCTCGCTTTGGTTGACGTATAATCATGGAACTGCCAATCAAAAAAGGGCGACCGCAATGAAAACTCGTTCACTCGGGAGAAGCGGATCCGAAGCGGCCATGAGAGTCATCGATACCGGGAGGTAGCCGGGCGGTGGGAAAAAGAGTAGAGCAGAAGCGAAGGGTCCCCAAGTCAGCGAGCGCCTGGCAGATAGTCTATGAGGCGGTTCGAGGGATTCCGCCGGGCCGGGTTGCGACCTACGGACAGATTTCCCGACTTCTTGGCGAGCGCCTCTCGGCCTGCGCGGTCGGTTGGGCTCTCCACGCCTGCCCCGAAGACGTGCCTTGGCAGCGCATTGTTAACGCGGCCGGGCGATGTTCGACAGAAGGCCTTCCCGGAATTCCCCCGGGTCTTCAGAAGGCACTGCTGAACTCCGAGGGGGTTACGTTCCGCCCGGACGGGTCTATCGACCTGGCTGTTTTCGGTTGGAACTCCGGCACCGGCGCACGATCCTCGCGGAAGAAGTAGCCTTTCCGACCAATTCAGTTGGGGGGCCAGGTAGCGCCGTGTGGTTCCGCCACCAGCCCTTGGTCCTCCAAATACTGGAGGATTTGCCGGGCGCACTTTTCGGCGGAGAAACTTACAGCATCGCAGACTATCTCCGGGTGCTCCGGCACTTCGTACGGATCGTCAATCCCGGTAAACTGCTTGATTTCCCCCCGTCGGGCTTTGGCGTACATCCCTTTCGTATCCCGCTGTTCGCATACCTCGAGCGGTGTGTTGACGAACACCTCGATGAAGGCATCGGCGCCGACCATGTTCCTTGCGTCGGCACGGGTCGCACGATACGGACTGACGGCGGCGCAAATGACGCGTCCGCGGTGACGGACAATTTCAGATGCAACAAAGCCGATGCGGCGAATATTGGTGTCGCGATCTTCCTTGCTGAATCCCAATCCCTTGGAGAGGTGAGTCCTTACGACGTCTCCATCCAGCACCGTCAGCGAAAGGCCGCGTTCGAGGAGCAGGACCGTCAGGATCTCGGCTATCGTCGATTTGCCGGCCCCACTGAGGCCCGTGAACCAGATGCAGAATCCCTGTTCGTGTCTGGGAGGATGCCTCTGAGAAAGTATTTTGGCGACTTCCGGTCGCGTGAACCACGCGGGCAGCATCCGACCGCGGTGCAGGTAGTTGTCGCGCACCTGGGTACCGGACAGCGTAAGGCTGACGGTTTGAGGAGGCACCTTGCTCGTCTCCTCGTACCGATCCTCGTTGGGGAGGTACACCATCTCGCGAAACGGAATCGGTTTGACCCCGATTTCGTCCGCGTATTGCTCTGCCAGTTCCTGGGCGTCGTACGGGCCGTAAAAAGGACGTCCGTTAGAATCGAGACCCGGACCGGCATGATCGCGCCCGACAATCAGGTGATTCGCGCCATAATTCCGCCGGATAATCGCATGCCAGAGCGCTTCCTTCGGCCCGGCCAGCCGCATCGCCAGAGGCAGCAGGGAGAGCATCACGCGGTCACGCGGGTAGTATCGGTTGGTGAGAGCGAGGTAAGCACGCACACGCGTATAGTGATCCACGTCTCCGGGTTTGGTCATCCCGACGGCCGGATGCAACAAGAGCATTCCGCCGACCTCGTCGATCGCCCGTCGGGTCAATTCCTCGTGGACGCGGTGCAGCGGATTACGCGTCTGGAACGCGACGATATCGCAGTAGTCCGATGACTCCAACCGTTTTCGAACCTCCGCGGGCGTGAGCCGAAGATCCACAAAATCGTAGTGCGCCGGGGTGTTCAGGACGTGCAATTCCCCGGAAACTGCGAGGTTGCCCCATCGGTGCATCTCCGCAACAAGCGGATGTCTGACGTCGGTAGTCCCGAGGAACCCCTGGCTTGTTTCTTTGAGGTCCCACCTGAACGTTTCCTCTACCCGCATAACAGCCAGCGGCATGTTGCGAGAGTCGCAGAGTGTGATGAACCCGTCGAGCTGGATTGCGGGAGAGGACTCGAGCGGGAGAATCACGGGGATGGGAAAGAGCACACCGCTGGCCAGGCGCATACACCCGAGCACCGACTGGAAATCCTCCTGGCCCATGAACCTGTCAAGGGGGGAAAATCCTCCGGTGGCGAGCAGTTCCAAGTCGCAGGCCGACCTGTCCGAGATGAGCATGTGCGGGTATTCTGACGATTTGGCCCGCAGTTCTTCGAGCCGTTCCCGCGGAACCATGAGGTCGACAAGCTTCCCCCCGTACGGGGTAATCAGGCAGTTCTTCAGGTCTTTGTGTTGCATTTGTGTGAACGTAAAACTCTATCATGCAGTCGCACCGGGGGAGAAGCGGGAGCCGTGGGCGAGTCAGGTGGTCCGCTTACTCTCGCTCGCTTCTCTCGCTGTCGTGCGCGGCTCCGAAAAGCCGTCAATCTAGCGCCTGTCCGAACGGGTAGCAATGATGGTTGCTTTCCGGAACAGCAGGTCCGCCGACTGCAGGATTTTGCCCTTCAATCGTGCTGGATATTTCGGATGGTCTTTGAGAAATCGCCGCACGATGTCGGCTGCCTGTTCGGAATTGTGCCCGGAGAGTGTTGCATCGAGCCACCGCTTGGGGAAGAAGATGCCTCCCGTCGCCTTGGTCTCCTCGAGTAGCTCGAGACTCGGTTGCACGTAGCGAATGGCTGTCTCGGCCCGCAAAGGATGATGCAGGTAGGAGAGCGCTTCAAGCACCCACGGCTCGTGTGTTCGATTGGGTGCCTGTCCCAAGCTCTGAAAGAACTGGTCGCGAACCTCCACCGAAGCGGACACGGACGGCGCAATGAACTCGAACTCGCGTTTCCGATCCGGATTCTTGATCCGTCGTGACTGCTGTCGGAGGATCTCCTCATTCTCCGGCGCCACACGGATGGCAAGTTGAAAGGCCAGTCGCATTTCGTCCTGCTCGGAAAGGGAAAGACCCGGAATCAGGAGCCGGTGGGCCCAGACGTCACGCAGCCGTCTGATTCCGGAATCAGTAGTCGCAATCGCCATGAGAGCCTTGAAGAAGGCCGACTTCAAGCTCTGGGAGGGTGCCGCTTCAAGCAGGTGCCAGATGTCCTGCTCAACTGCTGCCGCGATATCCGCCCGCTGGTGCGGTAACAGAAATCCCCAGTAGAGCTGTCCCAGTGAGGTCAGGAAGGAGTTGATGTTCAGTTCCTCGGTCTCCGCATTCAGCGTGCGTCGCAGCGTCGTCATTAAATCCGTGGCTTGAATCTCTCGCTCCACCATGCACTCGTAGAGAATTACCCACGCGGACGCTCTCGCAATCGGATCGGGCAACTCATGAAGGTGGCTCACCAGGTAGCGTCGGCTTTCCGGATCCAGTTCAAACCTGGCGTAGCCGATCCCGCGGGCGTCGGGGAGGACGAAATCAGGTCCAGGCGCACCTCGCAATCCAGACAGGTCGGTGGTCTTTCCCTCGACTTTCGTCCGAAACTCCTTCAGCTCGCGGTCGAATCCGACCACCGGGGTTATGACTTGGGGCCACATGAGCCCCCTGCCCAGCGGGTCGAATTGCTGGAACGCGATTGACCGCACCCTGCCTTGTCGAAGACCGACGCGAGTTGTGATTATCGGCCTGCCCTCCTTCTCGACCCAGTTCCCACTCCACTGTTTGAGGTCAATTTCGGTACTCCCGTCCAGAATGGAGACCAGGTCGGGCCAGGTGGCGTTGGCGTAGGAAAACTGCTTCAGGTACCGCCGAAGACCGGATCGCATGGCTTCTGCGCCTATCAGCGTTTCCAGTTGGCGCATCACGATCGGGGCTTTCTGGTAAATGATCGGGCCATATAGACTCGCCGCGTCATTCATGTTCTCCAGGGGTTGCCGGATCGGATGGGTCCCCGCAGTGCGGTCGATTTCGTAGGCCGCCGGGTAGTGGGCCAGGAAGAACCTCAATTCATGGTTGATGTCGGGAAATGACGGGTTGACGATCTTCGCCGCAATGAAATTGGCGAACACTTCCTTGGTCCACACGTCGTTGAACCAGCGCATCGTCACAAGATCGCCGAACCACATATGAGAGGTTTCGTGTGCGATGAGGCTGGCTCGCTCGAGGATCTCTGTCTGAGTGGCTGATTCGTCGAGGAACAGTTTCGAGTCCCGATACAGGATCGCGCCAGGGTGTTCCATCCCCGAGAACTGAAAAGCGGGGATGCCTACGAAATCGAATTTGTCGAAAGCGTAGGCGATGGAAGTGTATTGCTCAAGCCAGTCGAGCGCTTTCCGATGCAGCTCGAAAATGACTCCGAGGTTACGTTTGATCCGCTCTTCGTCCGTTTCCCGGTGAAAGAAGCGGATCGGCTTGCCTTTCCAGAGGCTCTCCTCCACGCGGAATTGGCCCGCGGCGAAGGCGAACAGGTAAGTGCTCAAGGGACGAGTCTCGCTAAACTGGAAACGGCGGCGTCCGCCGGAAGACTCCGTCGACAGGAGAGGCCCGTTGCTCACCGCGGTCCAAGTCGACGGGACCTCGAGCGCAAGCCGGTATCGTGCCTTTAGGTCCGGCTGATCGAAGCAGGGAAAAGCTGCTGACGCGCGGTTTGGCACAAACAGGCTGTAGAGGTAGTTCTCGTCGCGGTTGAGCGGGCCGTCGCCCGCTATGAAGGCGATCTCAAGCCGGACGGAACCCGCTTCGACTGCTTCCAGAATCAGGTGACCGTTGGCGTAATCCCACGACGTCGCCTTGCTATTCAGTTTGACGGATTCGACGCGCTCGCGCGGGCCTTCGAAGTCCAGAATTACCGGGCCGGATCCACGAAGAACCATCGAGATCAACGCTTTCGCGCGAATGGGCTTCTCTTTGGCATCCGGGATGACGAGATCCAGATCGTAGACGAGGTCCGTGATTCTTGATGCCCGGGTCTTTGCCAGATCCTCTGTCACGCCGGCGGCGTAAGGCGGCGGGGCGGCGATTGCGCGCTCAGGGGCCGCAAACTTAAGGATGAGAAGCGACACGGCCGCTATCGAAAGGAGCCCAGCGAGGACGGTCCCTGCAAGATGTGATTCAGCGGGAGATTTGGGCACGCATCGATGTTAGCATGTGGGACGGCAGGTCGCTCTTCCGCTGACCTCGCCTGCTTGAGGCCTTTGCTTCTGGAGTTTCGATGGAAAAGACTCTCTCGACAATTGCGACTGAAGAAGATGTTCGCTATTGCTACCGGTTGTTCCTGCAGCGGCCCCCGGACGAAGAGGGCTGGGCGACCTTTTCGAATGCGATTCGGACGGGCGTGACGCTTGAATGGCTGGTTGGTGCTTTCCTCGGCTCCGTGGAGTTCAAGAACCGCCTGGCGGAGGTTGAGCAGCGCGACGTGCCACAGCTAGTCGATCTCGAGGATTTCCGCATCTATGTCTTGCCGGAAGATCTCGCGGTCGGACGACCGATCATGGCGCAACGCATATACGATCCGCACGTGACGGCCGCGTTTCGCCGACTCGTGAAACCGGGCATGGTGGTTGTGGACGTCGGTGCCAATATCGGCTACTTCTCGCTGCTCTGCGCGCGGCTGACTGGCGAGCAGGGAAGAGTTATCGCGGTGGAGCCGGGCCCTCAAAAATGCGCCCTGTTACATTACAGCGCCCAGGCAAACGGATTCGAGAACCTCGAGGTGCACCAGCAGGCAGTGGCCGAGAAGCCGGGATTCTACATCTATCACGGCGGGCGGAGCAGATTGACCGTCACAGAGGTTTTTGGACCGGAGTCCTTAACGCGGTCACGTCTACCCGTCCGCTCGACTACCTTGGACAAGCTCCTGGAAAGCGAAAAGCAGGTGGATCTCCTGAGGATGGACATCGAGGGCGCTGAATACCGTGCCCTGCTTGGGGCGGTCCAGACGGTCCGCAAGCACCGTCCGGTGCTCCTTATCGAATTCGCTCCCAGCGAGCTTCGCACTGTCTCCGGAATTGCGGGGCCGGACTTTCTCGAACACGTTATCCGCCTCGGCTACGAGCTTACGGTTCTCGATTACAACGGCTATAAAGTCGAGTGCGGCCGCCGCGCAGATAAGGTCATGGGGCTTTTCGACTCGGCACAAGCCCGGCACTTGGATCTCGTGTGCGACCCGGTGTAAAAGCGTGACGAGACGGTAGGCGCGAGCGCTGTCTTTTCAGAGCCGCGCACGACAGCGAGAGAAGCGAGCGAGTAAGCGGACCACCTGACTCGCTCCACTGCTTGGTATTTAAAATGTCTCGACTTAGCGAATGATTGGTGGTCCGCTTACTCTCGCTCACTGCCGTTCGCTTTCGTGCGCGGCTCCATTCGATCTCGCCCTCCGCATGACAATGCGCGGCTCTGAAAGACAACGCTCTGCGGCCCGCTTGGCAGGTCCTTAAAGATAGTTACGCCTTCTCTCGCGCGTTCGCACGACGTCCGGTGAAACCAGAGGCGAAGGATCGGCGGAGCCCCTCCGCAATCCGGTTGAGCTTGACGTCGACCCGGAAGCCGACGGACTGAGCTGCTCCCACCATGACGGCATAGGCCTCGCGAGACGGGATCTCCAGAGACTCCGCCATTTCAAGGATCACGGCGCCCTCCTGCTCCATCAAGGCTCCGTCGGCGAGGGCAATGTCGGACAGGCGAGAAAGGATGAACATCCGGTCATCGGCGTCCCCCTCGTCCTTTATCAGCTTCAAAACAATCGGCAGTTGCTCGAGAATCGTCTTGCGGTCGGTCTCGATGAAACACTCCGGTTCGTCGGTGAAGTAGTGATGGAGGATCTGGATCAGGATCTTGACCTCTTCGTTGCTGATGTCACCGTCGGAGCTCAGTAGCAGGGCTCCGGCCAAGGCAATTGCGCGGGCAATCGCCTGGTAGACAGGTTTGTGCGGATACCTCCGCGTCAACAACAGCAGCTGGTCGATGGCATCCTCCAGTTCGTTATCCTGGATCGGCGTCCCTGACACCCGGAATCCAGCCGCAGCTGCCTTGCTCGATTGCGAGAACATGTGGAGGGCTTTGAGCCGTACGGGCAGGAGAGGATGCGAGGCAAACGTCTCCTCCATCAGCTCAGGACGGCCTTTGATTTCCTCGAGTTGCCCAAGTAAGGCTTCCACGTCGAGATTGAGGTTGCGCTCGCTCAGCCCGAACGTCGCTTTGAGAAGGCCCTTCGCCGAAGCGAAAAAGTCCCCGCAGGCCAACAGGGCTGCTCGATCGGCGCTGATTTCCGACTTTTTTCGCCACCGCAGGAACAAGCTCTCTCCAAGGGGCGGCAATACCGTACAGGAAGGGTTGGAACGGTCGGTAGAGACCAGGGCCATGAGCCGGTTGTGACCGAACAGAAAGTGGCCAAGCTCGTGGCCGAGAACTGACTCGAGCTCGCCGTCGTCCAGCTTCTCAAGCGCACCGGCTGTTATCCCGAGAAGCGAGTGCCCGGATGCGCGGAAATCCAACGTGGCGAAGGCGTTGACTTCCGGGCTCGGTAGGCAGAACACCTCGACGTCCGCGGAGACTTCCAAGCGCCTGCACGCATCTCGAAAAATGCCGTAAATGCGCGGCGACAGCTTCTCGGTCAATTTAATGCCGTCCTTCATCAACCGGTCGCGGATACCCTGATCCGCCTGCCGCCGGTTCTCCTCGAATGCATTGAGGTAGTCTTCAACCCGGTACGTCTTGAACATATCGTCCACATCGGACCGATCCCCGCGGTAACGAACATCATCCCAGCTGATCGCCATGCTCTCTCCCTTCCTGCCCCGACGAACGGGCAAATCATCCGCGATCCGTGTTGCAGTTGCAAGAGACAACTGGGACGAACCGCCGCGAGGCTGTATACTTATGAGCTTGCTAACGAAAGGGAGGCAGAGATGAAGTACGGTCTTAACATCCGTCCAGAAGGGGCGTTGGATTTCGTTTCGGTCGGCGCTCTGGTCCACCGGCTCGATCCGGGCATTATTCCATTCCGCAAGGCTCACGAATGCCAGATCCATGTCAGCGGTGGTGAATTCAACGTGGCGGCCAACCTGGCCGACTGTTTCCGCCTGAAGACCGGCATCGCTTCGGCGATGGTCAAGTATCCGATAGGCGACCTGATTGCCGAGCGGGTCAGGGCCATGGGTGTCACGCCTTTCTACAAGTATTTCGAACACGACGGGGTTACCGGGCCGAATATGGCGGCGGTGTTAAGCGATCGCGGCTATGGCGTGCGCGCGCCCGTGGTGTTTTACAACCGCTCGAACGAAGCGGCGGGTCGGCTGAAGGCGGGAGACTTTGACTGGAAGACGATTTTCGCCGGAGGTGTGCGCTGGTTCCACAGCGGCGGCATCTTCGCGGCTCTATCCCCGACGACTTCCGACGTGATCATCGAAGGAATGAAGGCCGCCAAGCAGGCGGGCGCCATCATTTCCTTTGATTTGAATTTCCGGGAAAAGCTGTGGAAGGTCTTCGGCGGGGCGGATCGTGCCGTATCGGTCGTTCAACAGATCGTCGAGAACGTGGACGTTCTGGTTGGCAACGAGGAAGACCTGCAAAAGGGCCTGGGCATCCCGGGTCCCGAAGTGGCAACCAAATCGAAACTCGACCCCAGTACTTTCTTCGGGATGATCGACCAGGTGATCAAGAAACATCCGCAAGTGAAGATCGTCGCGACAACGTTGCGTGAAGTCCATTCAACGAATCACCACAGCTGGAGCGCAGTGGCCTGGATCGACGGGAAGACTTACGTCGCGCCGACTGCAGAGCTCAATATCTTCGACAGAGTGGGCGGCGGAGACGGTTTTGCCTCAGGATTCTTCTACGGGTTGCTGGCTGGCGAAGAACCGGAAGAAGCCGTCAAGCTTGGTTGGGCGCATGGAGCGCTTCTCACCACCTTCCCCGGTGACACAACCATGGCGACCGTGGAGCATGTGCGGGCGTTCGCCAAAGGCGGCTCGGCCCGAATCCAGCGATAAGAAAAGCCGGCTGACCAGCTGACCGGCTGACCGGCTGACCGGCTGACCAGCTGACCAGCTGACCACTGCGTACTGACCAGTTGCCACCGATCACCACGCTAAGCCAACC
>Ga0105092_10002138_pt1 | contig 10584 bp, 7 predicted proteins | sample PPLLak2March2015_FD_87021 | JGI IMG/M metagenome (GOLD analysis project Ga0105092, IMG submission 87021) | Freshwater sediment microbial communities from Prairie Pothole Lake near Jamestown, North Dakota, USA - PPLs Lake P7 Core (1) Depth... | ecosystem: Environmental > Aquatic > Freshwater >...
ACAAGGGACAAGTGACAAGGGACGAGCAAAAAGAATCCCGTAGGGATTGACTGTTGGTAGAAAGCAGTAACAAGTGACAAGGGACGAGCAAAAAGAATCCCGTAGGGATTGACTGTTGGTAGAAAGCAGTAACAAGGGACAAGTGACAAGGGACGAGCAAAAAGAATCCCGTAGGGATTGACTGTTGGTAGAAAGCAGTAACAAGTGACAAGGGACGAGGAAGAGTTTTGCAGTTTTGCAGTTCTGCAGTTTTGCAATAAGAAAGTCTTGCAGTCATGCAGTCACGCAGTTAAACCCCAGGAAATCTGAAAATTCCTGGGGTTTTATCTTGTCCCTCGTCACTTGTCCCTCGTCACTCATTTCAATCCACAAACACTCTCTTATCTTTCGGATATCTGATAGCGAATGACAGCCGCAGTTTCTTTTCTTCGGAAGGAGCCAGGTTCATTTTCCATACCACCTTGCCGGTTTCCTTATCATAGGCAGCCCCGGAGTAATCCAGAGGTTCAATGAGTATGTCCTTGTTCATTGAAAGGGGAAACTGATCTTCAATGCGAAGGTTCAGCAACTGTTTTTTTGCATTGCGTACGGTGACTTCCCAGGTCCTGGTTTCCCTTATATTGCTGCCGATTGTTTTCTGCTCGGTAAAATCTTTCAGTTTTGCGCGGGTCACCACTATGCCACGGTCCCTTCCCAGGGAAAGATCGAGGGTATCCTTGGTGTTTCTTACATTGAGGGTGGATTTGCCTACGTAGGTACCCTCAAAGAACAGGTTGATATCGCCCGATAACAGGTTGAGGTTTTCCCATCCCGTGATGCGCGCCAGCAAAAAGGCCTCCCGGTCGATTTTGGGTGCACAATAGTATTCATACGTTGCAGGCAGGGAGCTTTCCTGTATATTAATTGTATAGTGCTTGTTGTCGGAAGGAATATCATACGGAACATGGATATTGAACTCAAAGCTTGTCTGGTTTTCATTCACGTTGGTAAGCGTAGCCGCAGTGGCAGCAACAGGGGCGGCTTCTTCAAGCTTATCATCTATCATTATTTCAGCCGGAGCAGCCGATTTGAAATTTTCAACCGTATTGTATTGCCTCAACAGGGGCATCGGCTGTTCAAAATCAATGAACCATGGCTGCAGTATGGGTTTTTCGCCTCGCTGTTGCGGATTGGCAGTGGACAATTTAATGGAGATCTTATTCCAGTCTTCCCCCGTACTTTGATATACTTTTGCATTATATAACAGTTGCACCGGATTTTGTACATCCTTTGCCCGGATATCATATTCGGGATACCAGCCGGCATCATATACGGTATAAGACATCCAAAGGGTAACAGCAGAAGCTTCTTCAGCTGAAATATTCACGAGTATTTCGGACGTGGGTTTATTTACATCGAGTGTGCTCAGCTGGTTTCTTACCTTTTCAATCTTCTCCGTAAGCTTTCCGGATTCCGTAGCTAATTTAATCTGGGTCATTTTAATTTCGGTAAGCCTTGTCCGGTAAAAATCAGCAGCCAGTTTGAGTTCAGCCATTGTAATAGTCCTGTCGTTGCCTCCGAGGTTACGGTTGGCAACCAGCAGCTCTTCCTCGCTTTTCAGGACGGCTTGTTTGCCACCCACCTCTGCAAGGCGGTTTTCCAGCATCTTCAAAGTATCCTGTAAAGCCTGTATTCCGGTTGTTTTTCGCGCTCCTGCGAGATAGTTCACCTGGAGGAGAATGGAAAGAATAACGAAATTAACTTCTCCTCTTGCCTGAATATCTTGCGGATCAATATGTACAGGCAGATCCCTGAAGATCAGCGTTGAATTACCCCTTGTAATATTTAGTTTTCCCTGGCGACTGATTTGCGCACCCTGCAAGAATACGGTCACTTCTTTTATCTGCGAAGTTACACCCACCGGATCAGCGGCCAGAACTGGCAAAGCAAGCAGAAATACTGCGAGGGATGAGAAAAATCTGGTTTTCATAGTATTAAATTTTGAGTAATGAACATTCTTAGTACTATTTTATTCCTGCGGTTTAAACCGACGGCAACAAATTATTTATCTTTTGAATTTTATTAATATAGGTGCACAATCAATTATTATTCCATAAAGTACGTAAAAAATTCCCTATGCGGCAAAAAGGGCCGGTATAACAAGCTGATATTTTAGTTAGCTTTGAAAAACCCAAAAAATAAAACCTATGAAACAACTTTTTCTCATTGCCCTTTTCTGCTATTCTTCCATTGCAGCGCTTATTGCACAGGATTGCCCCATGTATTATCCCGACAAGGAAAATACACAGATGGAGTATAAGCAGTATGATAAGAAAGGCGGACTGGCCGGATCATCCATTCAGAAAATCACGGGTATAAAAAAAACAGCCAATTCAACTGAGGTTGAGGTGAGTGCCGAACATTTTGATGCCAAGGGCAAGAGCCTGGGCACGGCAAATCTCATAGCCCGTTGCGAAGGCGGGGTTTTTTATATAGATATGTCAAATTACATGAACCAGGGATCCATGGAGGGATACGAGGATATGGAGATGACCGTGGAAGGCGGGAATCTCGAAATGCCTTCCAACATGAAAGCAGGTGACATACTGCCAAACGGTAATATGAAAATGTCCTTTGCCAGCGGCGGAATGACCGTGATGAACATTACTATTGCAATTACAAACAGAAAGGTGGAGGCAGTTGAAAACCTGACCACTCCTGCCGGCACATTTGAATGCTACAAGATATCCTACGATATTGCCACCAAAATGATGATCAATGTTAAAATGAAAGGTATTGAATGGTACACCAAAAACGTAGGAATGGTAAAGAGTGAGTCATATAACAATGATGGTAAGCTGCAAGGCTCAACAGTGCTTAGTGCATTGAAGTAATTCTGATAATTCCAAAATAGTAAATGTAGAGATGGGTTTGATACCCATCTTTACATGTTTTTTACGAATTTAGTCATCACTGTTTTTCCTTCCCCCTTCTAAAATCCACTTTGATCATAACCTTCTCCGGGTTCGTGTAAAAAACTTGGAATGCCCGTGGCTTCTGACGTATATATAGGCAGAAGTCAAACGAGGAATTATGAAAAAAAGACCCGCACCTTTCAAACCTAATCCCGTCTCGACCAACCCAAACCCAAACCCAAACCCAAAAGCTGCCAGCCATTTTGCTACGATTTTCTCTTTCAAACCCATTTTTCTGATCGTACTTTTCTTATCTGTTTTAATTCTGAGCACCAGTTTTCAAACCGGAAGGAATGAAATAGTTCGCATCGAATCGGAGTATTTAATACCCGATTTGATCAATGGGTTGAAAATCAAGCTTTCAGAAACTGCAGGTCAATCAAACGCAGGTACTTTCAATGAAAATATTGTCTTGTACAACCAGGTCAGGCAGTTCTATGTACTTCATTCCTTTCGTCCGGCATGGACAACTTATAATCACCTAAACAGGAATGGGGCCAGATTGATCGGCCTTATTGAAAATGCCCGGGAATTTGGCCTGGAGCCGGTTCATTATCACCTGGAGGATCTCCGGAAAGCACAGTTGCAGCTTGAGGATGAAGCAAACCGCGCAAAACTTGGTCAGCTCAGGGTAGAACTTGAAATGCTGTTAACGGATGCTGCACTGAAATTCATGGTTAATCTGCACAGTGGATACGGGGTATTTGATTCCACCTTGTTAACCTCTCCCTGGATAAGCAACCTGACCGGCACTTTATGGAATGGGATCAAACAGGGAAAACCGGTTGAACACATTTTGTCGGTTCAGCCCCGGTTCATTGAATATGCAAGGCTTCAGGCGGCAACGGTGAATTTTGTGCGGAACACATACCTTTCCGAGGATACACTGCTTATCACAGGGGCAGATAAGGATTCGGCGGAATTTTATACCCAGGTTAAAAATGTACTGGTACGGCTTGGATATGCAAACAAGCATGATGAGCAGGAAGAAATAGTAGCCGGATTGAAGAAGTTTCAGCGTCATCACGGACTTCAACACGACGGAAAGCCCGGGAAGAATACAATGGAAGCCCTGCAGATGACCACAATGTATCATTACAGAATGCTTGCTTTAAACCTCGACCGGTTGAGAAAACAGGACAATTCAGGCATGCACCTGCTGTATGTAAACATCCCTGCGTACCAGTTGAAGGTTTTCAGACAAAATACATTGCAGGATACCTACAGGGTAATTGTGGGAACAGCCAAAACACCGACACCTCAGCTTTTTTCAAAAATTGAACGCATTATTGCCAATCCGGTATGGGATGTACCCCTCAGCATTGCCCAAAATGAATTGCTGCCAAAGATCAAGGCAGATAGCGGGTATCTCAGCCGCAACCGTTTTAAACTGGTAGACAGAAACAATAATATTGTCAACGCGCAGCAAATAGACATAAACCGGATATCTGAGGCAGCGTATTTTATTCGCCAGGAATCAGGTTCCGAAAACGCTTTGGGCAAGGTAAAATTTATCTTTTCAAATCCCTATTCCGTTTATCTTCATGACACGCCGGTAAGGACTTTGTTCTCAAAGGATACAAGGGACATGTCGCATGGTTGCGTGAGATTACAGAATCCTGAAAAACTGGCTGAATACCTGTTAAAAGTGGTTCAATCTGATTCAACGGATATCTGCAGCCTGATCAATACGGGTAAACACAGGGAAATCAACCTGGCCATCGCGGTTCCCATACACATCAGTTACATCACCTGTGATGCAGATGAAAAGGGAGGACTTTATTTTTACAGGGATATATATGGGATTGATGAAAAGGAACTGGCTGAACTGGAGCCCTTTATGGGAATATAAATCTTTATACCGATTAAATCTTATTGTTCAAAATAACGGAATGGTTAATATAGGTCTGATCAGGGTAAAAACTGAAAAGAACAGAACCATCTTTTATCAGGTTAATAATTGGCCGGCTTAATTCCGGGGGCAGGGCAGGACAGCCAAAACTACGCCCAAGCCTGCCATAGCGGGTAACATAATCCTGCGTTGCATAGCGTGCAGCATGGATCACAATCCCTCTTACCAGTGAATGATCATTATACCCTGTATCCACTCCCTGAAGTTGCAGGGAATAACCTTGTCCCCCGTGGTAGGATTTTCCGGTGATAAAAAATCCAAGGGCGCTTTCGTGCGATTGCAATTTATTTGAAAACCGGTTTGCATATAAATCACCCGAATTCCGCCCGTGTGAAACCAGGGATTTATACACTATCTGGTTATTGGTTAGGTTGATAACAAAGAAGCGGTGCTGTGAGGAGGGAAGGCTAAAATCAATAATGGTCAGCAGGCTGTCGTTGATGACCAGTCCCCTCGACTGTAATGCTTCAAATCCCATCAGGCCAAAACGATAGGCCTCTGGTTTCAGTGCCGGTTCATTCAGGGAAAGATATTTTGCGAGGAAAAACCTGGCATTCAGTATATCCCAGACAGCTGACCGGGTTTTAAAATCAGCAGTCCATGAACCCATATTCATCCATGATGCCGTTAGCAACAAAACAATGAACAATAGTCTGCCACCGGCTTTTATCTCCTGTCGATGTTGCCTCCTCATATTTCTATTCGATATCTATTTCAATCGAGCCCTTGATATCCCTTGAAGAGGAGCCAACAGAAAGGCGGTACCTGCCCGGTGAAAGCACCCATTTCATCTGTTTTTCATCATACCACGACAGGTCAGATGCAGCAAGTTCCAGGGTCACCCCGGTGCTTTTGCCTGCGGGCACCGAAATTTTTTTGAATGCTTTCAGTTCCTGCTTTGCTTTGTTTACTCCCTGTCCGAGGTCACTCACATAAAGCTGAACCGTTTCGTGCCCGTCGCTCTTTCCTTTATTTTTGACCTGCAGGGATACTTTGATCATATCCTGATTCGTATAGGTTTTTTTATCTGTTTGCACATCAGCGAAATCGAATTGAGTGTAAGACAGGCCATAGCCAAAGCAATACCTGGGTTGGATATTTTTGGTATCGAACCAGCGGTAACCCACCAGGATACTCTCGGTATAATTTTCCTCTCCTTTTCCGGGAAAGGCATCCAATGCATGGGCTGGGGAATCTTTCAAACTGACCGGAATGGTGAAGGGAAGCTTACCGGAAGGATTGACCTTACCCAGGATAACGTCTGCCAGGGCATTACCGCCTTCAGAACCATTGAAACCCGACCAGAGCAGGGCTGAGGCAGATGAATCTGCTGTCTGAAGATCTACCGGTGCCCCGGCCACAACAACGATCACCGTATTCGGATTGGCTGCCGTAACAGCCCTGATCAGTTCATCCTGGCCAAAAGGCATAATCAGGTCAGGCCTGTCCGTGGCCTCTGTTTCAACTTCCCGGTTATTGCCTACGAACAGGATGACTGCATCCGCCTGTTTCGCCAGGCTGGCGGCTTCCGCTATCAAAGCCTTATCGGGCTTGGTGTCGGGAATCTGACCGGGTCCCTCTCCTCTTGAATATTTGGGTTTGTATCCCTGTGCAAATTCAATTTTTGCAGAATTTCCGATCCGGTTTTTAAGACCTTCCAGCGGCGTAATCTCATAACGTGCCTTTACCCCTGCTCCAAAGCCTCCGGCTGCATGCTTTTGAATGGCATTGTCACCAATCACTGCCAGAGTCTTGACTTTTTGTATCCGGAGGGGCAATATATTTTTTGAATTTTTGAGCAGCACTACCGTCTGGCAGGCAATATCGTATACAGTCTTCATGTGGGCAGGCGTAGATACCTGCTGGCCGGGCACAGTTGACTTTTGCCGGGTGGCAAAATACACCCGCAGAATTCTTTTTACCTTGTCATTGATCACAGATTCAGGGACAAACCCATTTTTTGCCGAATCCAGCAATCCCTTTGTGAAAAATTCCTCGCTGCCCATTTCCACATCCAGTCCTGCAAGAGCCGATCTGACCGTACTATGGGTTCCGCCCCAGTCGGACATTACCATGCCTTTGAAATTCCAGTCCTGCTTAAGTATTTTATTCAGCAGGTAATCATTTTCAGCACAATACTCACCCCTGAATTTATTGTAGGCAGCCATCACCGCATAAGCTCCGCCTTCAGTTACAGCTGCTTTGAATGCCGGCAGATATATTTCCTGCAGGGTACGCTCATCCATAAGTACATCCATCTGTCCGCGCTGCGTTTCCTGGTTATTGGCTGCATAGTGCTTAACACAGGAGGCGATACCATTTGACTGGACACCTTTTATGTAGGCAACAGCCAGCCTGGAATTCAGGTACGGATCCTCGCTCATATACTCAAATGTGCGTCCGTTCAGCGGTGTGCGTGTAATGTTGATGGCGGGCCCCAATAAGATGTCCTTTCCCCGGGTCCTCGCCTCTGCCCCAATGGTTACGCCATACTGAAAGGCCAGTTCGGGATTCCAGCAGGCAGCCAGCGCTGATCCCGTCGGCAAAAACGTGGCTGAATCGGTGGTCAGGCCAATTGATCCCCATGATTTTTTACCCAGTTCTTCCCGGATGCCAAAGGGACCGTCGGTATAATGAATTTCCCCGATCCCAAGGCGTTCGATGCCTGGCGAGGTGAAAAGTCCGTTTCCGCATAACATAGCCACTTTTTCTTCCATTGTCATGACGGATATGATGCTGTCGATCCGCTGGTCATTGGCCGTTATTTCATCTGCCTGCTTCCCGTTGGAGGATGCGCAGTGCGCTGTAGTCAAACAGAGCGCAAACAGAAGGATAGAGCGTATGAAGAGGTAAGTTTTCATTGCCGGAATGTGGTTACAATATGGTTTCAGTGGCTTGTCAAATATTTCAAAGCCCCTAAAATTAGGAATTTTCCTTAAATACAAGCTAATTTAACGTATGTATAAAATGGCATGTAAATTGATGTTAGTTATTCCTCTCCAAAACTATCTTCTATGAAAACCTACATATATATGCTTTTATGCATGCTTTTCACAATTCCGGCCTTTGCCGGTAGTGACAAGTACCCGATACGGTTGGGAAAAATATCTTCCGCCGAATTCAAAATAAAGCCCACCGGACGTGACTCTGCCGCTTCGGCCATCGTGCTTTGCGATTTTGGAAATATAGAGGTCACAAACAGGACGTTCTATTCACGGCATAGGCGTATCAAAATTCTCAACAACGACGGATTGCGTTATGCTTCGGTTGAGATACCCTTTCAAACCAAAGACAGGCATGATGAATTCACAGAGATCAGGGCAAGGACCGTTGTAATGGAGAATGGCAAAATTAAAAGTTATAAAGTGCCCTCGGACCAGATGGAAGAAATCAGGATCAATGACCGCTGGAGCAAGCTCAGATTCACATTTCCAAAAGTTGCACCCGGTGTAATCATTGAATATGAGTATACCCTCGCTTCCCTTGATTTCGAAAACCTGGATACATGGTATTTTCAATGTGAGATCCCTACCATATGGAGTGAATTGAGGTTCGAAGTCCCTGAGCCGTATGTTTACCTGGTTACCTTCGAAAACAATCGGACCCTGGCATTGGATGAAGCCGGTGAATATGCAAGCAGGCTTGAATGGATGTATGAGACCAAGCCCAGGGCACGCCGCATTGAACTGGGCCGGAACAATTATTTGCTTTATGCGACCACAGAGAACCGATTCAAGGTATGGGGACTGAATAACATGAAGAAAACCATTACAATGAGAAATTTGCCCGGACTATCCGGTGTCCCCGGAAGCCAACCTGTCACTGATTTTTATCCACGGCTAACCTTTGATCTGTTTGAATCCTCGGGGAACCTTCCGAGATCCTTCAGGCCCTTGCTTCTGACTACTGCGGATGATTATGAAACCCGGGGAGAATGGATGATGATGCATGACCAGCATGCAATACCCGGTTATATCCATTACCGGTTGAGAACCTGGTCTGAATTCAATGAAAGCCTTCTTGAACAGGAACGCTTTGGCAGTTACCTGGTCAAAAATGCCGGCGGAAATTACCTTATCGACAGCCTTACCCGCGGGAGCCAGGATACGGAAGTCAGGCTGGCAGCCATTTACGCCTATGTGGTGAAGAATTTCAAATGGAACGGCGAATTTTCGATGTACGCATCCCGGAGTTTTGATGATTTTCTCCGTCAGCAAAGGGGATCTTCGGCCGAAATTAACCTGTTGCTTGTAAACATGCTTCAGCGTGCCGGCATTCAGGCTGATCCGCTTCTGGTAAGGACAAACGACCTCGGTACACCGGAAACCATGTATCCCATCCGTCACCAGTTCAATCATGTGATAGCTGTTGCAGAGATCAAGGGGATACAATTATTGCTCGATGCCACTTCGGGAACCACGGATGTGAGAAGGATCAACCAAAAGGCCATTGGCACCCAGGGCTGGATCGTCAGTAAAACCAACCCGGGATGGATTGACATCTTTTCTCCGAAGAGCAATGCCCCGGTGGGGATTGAGTCGTCGTTTAATTTGTAAGGAATGTTCTGCAGTTCTGCAGTATTGCAGTTCGGTTCTGCGGTTCTCCTTACTCCATACTCCCTACTCTCCCTCGTCCCTCGTCACTCGTCACTTTCTTCAGGGATGACCGTGGGTGCCCAGATTGACAAATTATCAAAGGCAACGGCGCTATTGAGTGAACCGAAGCCAAGCCTGCCCATCACCAGTTCGTAATTTTGAATTTCCAGGATTGGTTCATTCATCTCGCCGGCGAAAACGCGGATCGTTCGCCGGGTGATGTTTCGTTCAATCCGGATCTTTTGCCAGGCGTTGGGTATGAGTGCACGGGAAGTAGAAATCCGTTCCTGAAGTTTGGTGCGAACGGAGTTCTTTACAAGGTAAATTCCCTGCTTATCGTTTGCCGGACTGGTAGAAAGCAGGATAAAATAATAGCGGCTTGAATCTTTAAGTCCCAGGAAAAAGCATATTTCCGAAAAACTATGGTTTGGGCCGGGATTTACATCCACCTCCAGTATGAAATCACCATAAATACTGTTTTTTAAAATGCACCGGCTTGGGGGTAGAATTGCCACCAGTGAGTCGGCTACCGAGGTTTTATTCAATTGCAGGAAGTAATTTGCCTGGGCTTTGGAAACAGACCATTCCGACTGGTGGTTGTACCAAAAATCACCCAATGACTTCTTAGCGGTAAAATTCTGCCCGTACTGAAGGATGTAACCATCCGGCAGCGTCTGTGCATTGCCGTTTATCAGATGCAAATATATCAGCAGAAAACAAAGAATGGAAGATTTCATGGTAACATGTGTTTATGGCAATACAACTCCAAATATATACAGATTATTGTAGTGGGTCAGGTTCCCTCATACCGGGAATCAGAGATCAAAGCCTATATCACTGCGGAAATACTTATGTTCAAAATTAATGATCGCCGCATTTTTGTAACTCAGGTTGGCTGCTTCCCGGAATGTTTTGCCATAAGAGCTGATGGCCAGGACGCGGCCACCGTTTGTCAGGATTTTTTCATCTTCCTTTCGGGAGCCTGCATGAAAGATCAGGCTTTCGGTATTTATTTCCAGACCGGTTATGCACTTTCCTTTCTCATATTTTCCCGGGTATCCCCCTGATACCAGCATGACGGTGGTAACTGAACGGGGATCTGTTGAAACCTGTCTTCCTTCCA
>Ga0105092_10002142_pt1 | contig 10573 bp, 11 predicted proteins | sample PPLLak2March2015_FD_87021 | JGI IMG/M metagenome (GOLD analysis project Ga0105092, IMG submission 87021) | Freshwater sediment microbial communities from Prairie Pothole Lake near Jamestown, North Dakota, USA - PPLs Lake P7 Core (1) Depth... | ecosystem: Environmental > Aquatic > Freshwater >...
ATCTTGCCGGCGTGGTAGACACCGAGGCTGCAGCCCGGAACGGCGGACCGGTCGAACTCACGGAAGATGTCGTCGACCCGGGTCCGCGGGTCGACCGGAGCGTCGGGCGGCGCAGCCCCCAGAAGCGCGGCAAGAGCGAGAAGCGGAAGAAGCAGCGAGCGCATGAGCACCTCTGAACCGGGCGGGATCTTACTGCGGCCCGGCTTCGAAGGCCGTGATCTCGCGCCGCCTCTCCTCCGAGAGCGTGAGCTTGCGTCGCGCTCGCCAGTCGTAGCAGACCTGGGTCGTGGTCGCCTCGGCCACGAGGCGTCCGTCCGGGCCCGTGACCCGGTACGAGAAGTCGAAGGACGAGTTGCCCATGCGCGAGACATGGATCTCGATCTCGAGCACGTCGCCCATGTGCGACGAGGAGCGATAGTCGATCGCGCACCGCGCCACGACGAAATCGATGTCGAGGAAGTCCATCGAGCCGCGCATCGCGAGCCAGTACTTCTGGCGCGCCCACTCCAGGTAACGCAGGTAGACCACGTTGTTGAGGTGTCCCATGGCGTCGATGTCGCCGTAGGGCACTTCGACCGAGATCTTCAAGGCGTCGTGGTCCTCTCGGGCTCTGGCTTCGCGCGACGAAACGAGAACTCCTGCGTTTTGCCGTCCTTCTCGAGCGTGGACGTCAACGTGTCGTCGGAAGGACGCCGGTACGTCAGCCGGACGGTCCCCATGGTCCCGGGAGGGCCCACGGCCGGTCCCTCGAACGCCGCTTCGCGCGGCTTCCAGCCGACGAGCGTCAGCGCGACGGGCGTTGCCTTCTCCTCCCGTGCCACCAGATCGGGATCGAAGTGGCGGAGCCGCAGCACGATGCCCGTCGGCTCGACCGAGATCGTCAGGATCTCGAAGATCCGGACCTGCCCGCCCGAGACGTAGCGCCACATCCCCATCATCGAGTCGCCGGACGGTGCGCTCCAGATCTCCTCGGAGAGGTTGCCTCCGGAGTCGTCGACCCAGCGGCCCGACATCCAGGCGAGATCCGAGAGGACGGCGCGCGAGGGCGCGGGGGCCGACGTCTGCGCGAAAGCGGCGGCGGAGGCGAGGACGACGGCAGCGAAGGCTGGCCGGAAGCGTTGCATCCGAGAACGATAAACGATCAGCGGCGGCCCGATCGAGGACGAGCCGTCCGTGCGGGACTTCTCGGGGCACTCTCGGTTCCGCCTTGCGCCTCCTCTGCCGCCAACCTAGGCTCCGTTCAGAAGTCACACCGTTTCCACATGAAAATTGCCGTCTCGGTCGCCAGTTTGTGTTTTGTGTGATTCCTCTGTGGGCGGGAGCACCCGTCTGCGGGCGCGAGTTTCTCTACCCCACCCTGTATCCACAGTCGGTGCCGCCAACCTGGGGATCACGGGTGGCTGCAACGCGAACCCCCTTCTCTACTGTCCCAATGCTCCGGTCAACCGCGGGCAGATGGCTGCCTTCATCGACCGCGCCTTCCTGGAGCCGGCTCCCTAGCCGTCCTCACCTCCGTCCCTGCGCGATCCGCGCCGCCTCGGGGAGGCGGCGCAGGCGCTGCATGGCGACGATGCCGAGGAAGGGCCCCGGCGCGAGGGCGGCGAACGCCCAGCGCCAGCCGACGGCGTCGACGAGGCGCGGAATGAGCTCGATCGAGGCCATCGTCAGCAGAAACCCGATGCAGGTCTGCACCGTGAGCGCCGTGCCGACGTAGGGCGGGTCCGAGAGCTCGGTGACGCACGCCGAGAACTGGGCCGAGTCTGCCACGATCGACGCGCCCCAGACGGCGGCGACCACGAGGAGCAGCCAGGGGCTGCCCCCGAAGAGGAACCCGATCCCGAGGCAGCAGGCGCCGGAGACGGCCATCGCGACGGAAGTCACGGCGGTGCGGCCCACACGATCGGCGGCGAGGCCGGCGAGAACGCAGCCCGCGAACCCGGCGCCGATGACGAGAAACGCGATCAGCTCGGCGAGCGCCGGCCGGGACAGACCGCGCGCGGCGAAGCTCTCCCGGACGAAGACGGGGAACCACGTCCGCATCGCGTAGAGCTCCCACATGTGTCCGAAGTAGCCGAAGTCCGCCAGGCGCACGCCCCGGTTCCGGAAGACCTTCGCGATCTGGCCGAAGTCGAACCGCGCCGCCGGCGCCGCGAACGGGCCGTCCTCGACGAAGAAGAGGACGAGAGCTCCGCCGACGACCGCGAACGCCGACACCGCGAGCACGTTGACGCGCCACCGCTCGCTCCCCACGGCGTTGACCAGATAGGGGAAGGCCTTTCCGAGCGAGATGCCGCCGACGAGGATCCCGAGGGCGAGGCCCCGGCCGCGCCGGAACCAGCTCGCCATGAGCTTCATGCCCGGCGGGTAGACGCCGGCGAGGAAGAACCCGGTCGCAAAGCGCAGCGCGATGCCGCTCGCCGGACCGCGCGCGCCGACGGCGACGCCGGCGTTCGCGACGGCGCCGAGCAGCGCCGAGGCGGCGAAGAGACGGCGCGCCGAAAAGACGTCCGGCAGATTGCCGAGGGCCGAGACGAGGGTCCCGGCGACGAACCCGAGCTGAACCGAAAGCGTGAGCCAGGCGGCGCCCGACTCGGAAAGGCCCCACTCGGCCCGGAGCGCCGGCGCGACGGCCGAGCCCGAGAACCAGAGAGACATCGCGAGCAGCTCCGCTCCGGCGATGAGGACGAGCGCGCGCCAGCGTCCCGGAGATTCCGGACCAGCGGAAGCCGCCACCGGATCAGCTTGTCACAAGAGGAGGTGGCGGCCCGGAAAACGCTCCCGGTCGCGTGCCTCAGGCGAGGTCGAAGACGAGGAGCTCGGCGGGGGCGGTCGCGGCGAACCGGAAGGAGGTCTCCTCGGACGCGGCGAGGCCGTCGCCGGCGGAGAGGGCCTTCCCGTTGACGTCGACCTCTCCGCGAAGGGCCTGCACCCAGAGGTGACGGCCCGCCGGAAGAGTCAGCTCCGCCGTCTGACCGGCGTCGAGCCGCGACGCGTACATGCGGACGTCCTGGCGGACCGCGATCGAGCCGTCGGCCCCGGAGGGGGAGGCCACCAGGCGCAGTCGGCCGCGCGTCGTATCCGGGTCGAATCGCTTCTGGTCGTAGCGCGGCGGCTGGCCCTCCTCGTTCGGCAGGATCCAGATCTGCATGAAGTGGACGGGCTCCGTCTTCGACGCGTTGAACTCGCTGTGCCGCACGCCGGTGCCCGCGCTCATGTACTGGAGGTCGCCCGGGACGATGACGGAGCCGTTGCCCAGGCTGTCCTGGTGCGCGAGGCCGCCTTCCAGCACGTACGAAAGGATCTCCATGTCACGGTGGCCGTGCGTTCCGAACCCCTGGCCGGGCAGCACCCGGTCCTCGTTGATGACCCGGAGATCCCGGAAACCCATGAATCGGCGGTCGTGAAAGTCGCCGAAGGAGAAGGTGTGCCGTGTGTCCAGCCATCCGTGGTCGAAGTGGCCCCTCTCGGCGGAGCGTCGCACCTGGAGCATGAAACCTCGCTTTCGAGGCCAAATACGCCCCCCGGGGCCTCCCCGGTGCAGGGGCTTGACATGACGGACAGATATATCTATATTTATCGATATGAAGCCGCGCGCCGATCTCATTCTGGCCTTCAAGGCCCTCGGCGACCCCACCCGCCTGAAGATCCTGGACCTCCTTCGCGCGCGCGGGAAGTCCTGCTGCGAGCTCGTGACGATCGACGAGCGGGGCCTCTGCGCCTGCGACATCGAGACGGCGATCGGCCTCTCGCAGGCCGCGACGTCCCACCACATGGGGCTGCTCCGCCGCGCCGGCCTGGTCGAGGCCGAGAAGCGGGGCCGCTGGATCTTCTATCGCCGCAGCGAGGCTGCGCTCGCGCGCGTCTCGGAGGCCGTTGCCAAAGCCGTGTGAAACCGGGTTTTTTTTCCCGATATAGATCGAAATCTCTCGATCTATCGATTGGAGGCCATATGTCGAATGCCGTGCACATCTCCCTGAACGTCTCGGACCTCTCCCGCTCCACCGACTTCTACCGCCGCTTCTTCGGCGAGCCGAGGAAGCTCAAGGGCGACTACGCGAAGTTCGTCGCGAGCGACCCGGAGATCCACCTCGCGCTCATGCCGGGCCGGGTGGGCTCGGGGGAAGGCGCCCTTTCCCACCTCGGCATCCGCGTCGAGACCTCCGACGCCGTGCGCGCCTGGCGGAGGACGCTGATCGAGCGGGGCCTTCCCGCCGAGGCCGAGAAACGGGAGGACTGCTGCTACGCCCTGCAGGACAAATTCTGGGTCTCGGATCCGGACGGGAACCGCTGGGAGGTCTACAACGTGATCGAGGACAGAGTCGAGGCCGAAGCCGCCTGCGCTCCGAACGCCTGCTGCGTCGCCCCCCTGCCGGCCGTCTAGAGCCTCAGCGTGCCCTCCACCACTCGGGCAGCTCGGGCGGCGCGCCCGGCTCGAGCATCTCTCCGGGGCGCGGGAGCAGCAGGCGCACGCCCTGCTCCCGCGCCGCGGCGGCCGCGCGAATCGCCGGCTCGTTCCAATCGTGGAACGCGAGATTGAACGTCGCCCAGTGGATCGGCACGAGCGCTCCTCCCCGCAGCTCGACGTGCGCCCTCACGAGCTCCTCGGGCGTCATGTGGACGTCCGGCCACGTCGGGCCGTATGAGGCCAGGCTCATGAGCGTCAGGTCGAAGGGGCCGTGCGCGGCTCCGATCTCGCGAAACCCGCCGAAGTAGCCCGAGTCGCCGCTGTAGTACACGCGGTGCGACGGGCCGGCGAGGACCCAGGATCCCCAGAGCGTCTCGTCGCGGTCGAAGAGGCCGCGGCCCGAGAAGTGGCGGGCCGGCGTGAGGGTCAGCGTCAGGCGGCCGGCCGCACGCGACTCTTCCCAGTCGAGCTCCTCGATCCGGGAGGCCGCGACGCCCCACTTCTCCAGGTGCGCCCCCACGCCGAGGGGAACGAAGAAGCGAGCGCCTCGCGCCGCCAGAGCCACGATCGTCGGCATGTCGAGATGATCGTAGTGATCGTGCGACACCACGACCGCGTCGAGCTCCGGAAGGTCTTCGAGGGCGACCGGAGGGGCGAAGAAGCGCTTCGGGCCGATCCACTCCGAGGGAGACACGCGCTCGCTCCAGACCGGGTCGGTCAGGACGCGCGCCCCATCGAGATCGACGAGGGCCGTGGCGTGCCCGAGCCACGTCACGCGCAGGCCCGACGCCGGCGGCGACCCGAGCTCGGAGAGCATCGGCCGGACCACCGGGAGGGGCCGGGACGGATAGCGCGTCTGCTCGCCTGCGACATGCAGCCGCAGCGTCTCGAGGATCCGGCTCGGAGCGATCGTGATCGTCGGCACGGGATTCCGGAACCGGCCGTCCTTCCACTGCGGCGACGCCCGCACGCGGGCCAGGCGTTCTCCCAGGGAGCGCCCGCCGAAGGCACGGAACCACCCCGTCGACTTCGCGAATGCGAACGTCGCGGCGCCCGCCGCGGCCAGCGCGGCGGCTCCGATCAGCCGGGCGCGGCGCGGCCCCGGCCTCATCGATCGAGCGGGATGCAGGGGAACGTTCCGGTTTCTCCCACTGAGGGGCGCACATACTACACGCTTCGGACGGAAGCGCGCGTATGTCGACAGACGGCCTCTCATACGCGCTCTTTCGCACTATGATGCGAACCGAAAGGACACAACGTGAGACGAAAGACCAAGAAAGCTCTCAGACTCTCCGCTCATCATGCTTCCCTCGCACTTCAAATGCTGGTCGACGACGGGAAGATCGCCGCCAAGGACGTCGCCGCGGCCTTGAAGCGGCGCGAAAAGACGATCCGCGAGCTCCGCGCGCGGCTCTCCGCTCTCGGAGAGGACGTCGCCACGTCGGTCGCGAAGACGGCGGCGCGGGAGGCTCCCCGAGCCCGGCGCGCCATCACGCAGGCGCAGCGTCGGGCGCGTCAGGCCCAGGGCCGCTACCTCGCCGCGATCCGTAAGCTGTCCCGCCAGGCACGCCTCCGGGTCCGTGCGATTCGCGCGAAATCGGGCGTCGATGCGGCCATTCGTGCCGCCGTCAAGATGGCGAAGTAACCCTCCTCACCGCCCGAATGGGCGGGATCACTGCTAAAATCAGCTGTCAGACCCCTGACAGCTTTTTTTTATGAGCACTCCCGGAGGAAGCGGGACCCCTGTGCCACCGCGAGTCGGGCGGTCGGATGGAGATCCGTCCACGGCCGCGCCGGTTACGGCGAAAATGCGGCCGGCGCGCGTCGACGTCCAGCCCGTGGAGCTCATCGCCAGCGCCGGCGACGGCGTCGTCGCCTTCGACCGGGAGCTGCGGCACACCGTCTGGAACCCGCGGATGGAGGAGCTGACCGGGATCTCTCCGGAGGCGGCCCTGGGACGGGGGCTTCTGGAGGTCTTTCCGGCGCCCCGGCACGCCGAGATCACGTCCCTCCTCGAGCGCGCCCTGGCCGGGGAGACGGTCACGTCCGACGATTTCGTGTGGTCGTCTTCGGAAACGGTCGTCGAGCGCTGGCTCTGCGCGGTCTTCGCGCCGCATCGCGATTCGACCGGAGGGATTCGCGGGGTCGTCGGGATTCTCCGGGACGTTTCGGCGCGCCGCATGGTCGCAGAGGCGTCCGCCCCGATCGCCCCCGAGTTCCGCCGCCTCGTCGAGCAGTCCGTCGTCGGGATGTACGTGCTCCAGGACGGCCGGTACCGCTATGCCAACCCCAGGCTCGCCGCGACCCTCGGATACACGCAGGCGGAGATTCTCGCCTTCGACTCCGTCGCCAGCCTGGTCGCGCTCGACGACCACGCTCTGGTGCTCTCGCGCGTCCGCCAGACCCTGGAGGGGAACGAAGACGGGGTGCCCTACACGTTTCACGCGATCCACAAGAGCGGACGGCCCGTCGAAGTCGAGGTCCTCGAGGCCGCGATCGAGCTCGATGGCCGGCCCGCCATCGTCGGCACGCTGACGGACGTGACCGAGCGCCGCCGGGTCGAGGCGCAGATCGTCGCCCAGGCGTACAACGACCCGCTCACGAAGCTGCCCAACCGCGCCCGCCTGCTGGACCGGCTCGACGTCGACCTCGCCCAGGCCAGGCGCCACGGACGCAAGCTCGCCGTCGTGTACCTCGACATCGACTTCTTCAAGTACGTCAACGACAGCTGGGGCCACAGCCTCGGCGACAGCCTCCTGCAGTCGCTGGCGCTGCGCCTCAAGCGCTCCGTGCGCGAGGCCGACACCGTGGCGCGGATGGGCGGCGACGAGTTCGTGATCCTCGTGCCGGAGCTCCGGCAGAGCGAGGATCTGGCCAGCATCGCCCAGAAGCTGCTGTCGCTCGTGGGCCGCCCCTTCTCCCTGGAGGGCCGGACGATCCAGATCGCGGCCTCGGTCGGCATCGCGAGCTATCCCGAGGACGGCGCGGACGCCGAGGAGCTGCTGCGCAACGCCGACGCGGCGATGTACCGGGCAAAGGAGCTCGGCCGCAACAACTTCCAGCTCTGCACGCGCGAGCTCACGGAAAGGGCGGCCGAGCAGCTCGACATGCAGAAGGGCCTTCGCCAGGCCCTCGAGCAGGAGGAGTTCGTTCTCCACTTTCAGCCGATCACCAGCATCGTCACCGGACGCACGGTCGGTCTCGAGGCGCTGGTCCGCTGGCAGCACCCGCAGAAAGGCGTGGTCGGCCCGACCCTCTTCATTCCGGTCGCCGAGGCGACCGGGCTCATCCTGCCGTTGGGCGACTGGGTCCTGCGCTCCGCGTGCGCGGAGCTGCGCCGCTGGCACCAGAACTGGCTCGACAGCCTCCGCGTCGCGGTCAACTTCTCGGCGCGCCAGTTCCGCGAACGCAATCTCGCCAGCATGGTCGAACGGGCGCTCGCCGGATCGGGCCTCGAGCCGAAGCACCTCGAGGTCGAGATCACGGAGTCGATCGCGATGGAAGGCGCCGAGATCGTCGTCGCGAATCTCAACGTGCTCCGCAACATGGGGGTCGGAATCGCGATCGACGACTTCGGTACGGGGTACTCCTCGATGAGCTACCTGAAGCGCTACCCCGTCACGTCTCTCAAGATCGACCGCTCGTTCGTGACCGATCTGCCCGTCAATCCGGCCGACGCCGGGATCGTGCGCGCGATCATCGAGATGGCGCACGGCTCGAGCCTCAACGTGATCGCCGAGGGCGTCGAGACGAAGGATCAGTTCCAGCTGCTGCAGCAGTACGGCTGCAACGAGATGCAGGGTTACTGGATCAGCCGGCCGCAGGCCGCCACGGCCATCGACGATCACCTCAAGGCCGAAATCGAGCTCTGGTCGCCGCGTTAGCGGTGGCGTTCACCGTCTCCCGCTGCCTTCCGCAAGACAAAGAAAAGAGGCGGGCTTGAACCCGCCTCGGCGAAAGGTGCGGTGAAAGTTCTTCAGGGATGGTGGGCGACCGGGGGACGCGGCGCGGACGGCGCCGGGGACCGATCGAAGATCGAGATGTCCTCTTCCTGACGGCGGCGCATGGTCATGCGCACCACGATGCCGACGCCCACGGCGAGGCCCGCAATGAGGAACCACGTACCGAGGGGAGAGGACTCGCGAGCCGGAGCTTCCTCCGTCTCGGTCGTCTCGGCGGGGGCCACGTTGCCGGCGCCCGTCGTATCGATCGGCGCCGGGGGCGCAGCCGTATCCGCGCTCGCGGCCGGAGCCGGAGGCGGAGCCACTCCATCGCCCGACGAGGGCGGGTTGACGCTTGCCGCCGGACCGGCGGCCGCAGCGTCGGCCGAAGGTTCCGCGGGCTCGTCCTCAGCCGGCTTGACCGGCTTCTTTTCGACCTTCTTCTTCGCAACCGGCTTCTCCACCGGCTTCTCCGCAACGGGCTTCTCCGGCTTGGCCTGCGGCGGCTCCGCCTGAGGCTCTACCGGAAGGGGCGCCACGGGCGCGGCATCGGGCGGAGTCTGATCCGTCGGCGGAGTCTGATCTGTCGGCGGCGCCTGGTCCGTCGGCGGCGTCTGGACGTCCGGGACGTCGACGGGCGCCGGGGGGGGCGCTTCCTGAACCGGAGGCTCCTCGACGGGTAGCGGAGGCGCGGCCTCCGGCGGATTCGCGCTCTCGGGCGGCGGCACGGCTTCGGGCACCGGGGTCGCGACCGGCGCGGGCTCCTGAGCTGTGGCCACGCCAACCGCGATTGCGAACGTGGCGGCGATTGCAAGCAGGAATCGACTCATGGATCGCATCGCGTTCTCCTTTCTGTTTCTGGCGTGAACGCCTTGAGCGCCCACCGACAATAGGAGAGAGCAGGATCCATGCCATTCCGCAAGCTCGGAGCTCCCCCGAAACCACCAAAGAAAAGCCACGGATGAGCGAGCGGAGAGGCGCCTCGAGCCGGAGGATACCCGCCGAGGTGCTCCGATTTGGAGCATGCCCTGCGGTGCGCGGGGCGAGCGGCGTTAACATGCGCCGCAGATGAGCTTCGAGGGCGAGGAGCGCCGGTTCGCTCGCTGGTTCTGCGCGGGTTGCCGGTCGCCGCGATTCGCGCCGATCCCCCGCGACGGCCGACTCAAGTGCCCGATCTGCTACGAAGCCGTGGCCTTCGACCCGCGCAAGCACGCCCGCCGCGATCCCGGCGACCGCGGCAAGCGACCCGACGAGATCCCGCCTCGGGCCTGAGGGCGTTCTACTTCGGCCAGAGCCAGCCGAACGTGCCCGCAGTCAGCAGGGCGTAGAGAAGGCCGTCGAAGGTCATCTTGAGCGTCGTGCTCCACCGGGTGCCCTTCCAGATCGGGCTCTGCCACAACGCGAGCGCGTAACCGGCAAAGGCGACCAGGGCGACGGTGTGGAACACCGTGCGGTATCCCGCCCCGGGACCGAGCACGGTTCCCGCCACGTGTGCCGCGACGATCCCGACGACGATCGAGTAGATGAACCACCAGACGAGCCGCTTGCCCATCGCGTAGCCTCCCGGCGGCAGGATCGTCAGCGAGCCCACGGGCCCGAGCTCGACCTTCTTGAGAAACTCGGGATTTTTCATGTCCTTGCTTCCGGCAGCCTTTGGAATGAAGTAGTCCCCCGGAGGGATGCCCAGCTTCCGCAGCGTGGCCATCGCGTCGTCCTCCGCCGGAAGCTTGTCGTAGTCGTTGGCGTGGTAGCCGAGGACCATGTGGATGACCGAGCTGAGCAGGAACACGAAGACCGCCGAGAGAAGGACCGGGGCCCAGAGGGACATCATCGGAACCATCGTCCACCTCCTCGTTGGGAAAACGTGCAGCGAACGATATCAACGCCCGTGGCCCGAGGGGCCGCGTTCCCGCATCCAGGCCTCGGACACGCGCCTCCCCCGTTCGAGGTCATCCACGACGAGGATGAGCTGGTTCTGATGGTCGCTGTAGAGCGTCTCGATGTTGACGCCCGCCTCGGCCATACGACGGCAGATGGCGCCGAGCTGGTTGGGGCGCTCCTGGTCGAGCCGCTGAATCAGGACCTCCCGGTCCTCGAGCACCTCGATGCCCGCCTGCGCCAGGGCCCTCCGCGCGGCTTCGGCGTCCGCCACGAGGAAGTGCGCGATGCCCCGGCCATCGACCGTAAACGCCCCGCCGCCCTCGAGGCTGACGCCGGCTTTTCCGAG
>Ga0105092_10002143_pt1 | contig 10573 bp, 13 predicted proteins | sample PPLLak2March2015_FD_87021 | JGI IMG/M metagenome (GOLD analysis project Ga0105092, IMG submission 87021) | Freshwater sediment microbial communities from Prairie Pothole Lake near Jamestown, North Dakota, USA - PPLs Lake P7 Core (1) Depth... | ecosystem: Environmental > Aquatic > Freshwater >...
AATCCTGGGCCATCAATGGATACAATGATGCTATAAATATCAATAGCAAAAATATATGCAGTAGCCTGTGTTTCATAAACACCCTTAAATTGCTATAAAAGTATCATTTTTTTGCGATTGCTGAGGAGAACCAATTTCAACAAAGTCCATAAACAGCCAAAAAAATAACGGTAATGGATACACAAAATTATCCATTATCGTTACAAAAACACCTTTGGATTCAGAATGCGTTCACAATCCCCATAAAATCGGCCGCACTCAGTGATGCTCCGCCAATGAGGCCACCATCCACATCCGGATTGGCAAAAAGTTCAGCAGCATTGGAAGGCTTGCAACTTCCGCCATATAAAATGGAGGTATTATCAGCCACCTGATTACCATATTTTTCAGATATCAGTTCGCGTATAACTTTATGCATTTCCTGGGCCTGTGCAGAGGATGCTGTGACACCGGTACCGATTGCCCATACGGGTTCATAGGCGATGACCACTTTTCCAAAATCCTCCGGTGAAAGATCGAACAGTCCCTTTTCAATCTGGGTGCGCACTACATTGATATGAATACCCGACTGCCTTTCCTGGAGTACTTCACCACAACAAAAAACAGGGGTGAGATCATTGGAAAGGGCCAACTTTGTTTTTTTATTCAACATGGCATCATCCTCATGATAATAACTTCTTCTTTCAGAATGGCCTATAATCACATATTCAGCACCGGTGGATTTGATCATCTCAGCTGATACTTCACCCGTATAAGCGCCCGAAGCTTCAGAGGCACAGTTCTGGGCACCCAGGAAAAGAGAATCCTTGGTAATGACATTTCTAACATCGGAAAGATGGATAAAAGGAGTGCAGAGAATAACAATTACCCCGTTATCCTCTATCTGCCTGTTCACCGTCTTTGCCAATTCAATACCTGCCTGGAGGTCTTTATTCATTTTCCAATTTCCGGCGACTATTTTTCTTCTCATTTTTGATTTATTTTATAGGTTGTAACAAGAATAAGCGGCTCCAAAAATAGTAAAATGATTTGTATCCTGATAATTAAAATGAAACTGGATACTGCATAGGGACACCTATCTTAATTATAAAATATAGCTATCCCCTTAAATATCCAGTATCTGGCATCCAGTATCCGGCATCCAGCATCCAGCATTCCACATGACAATAACTTTTAAATTTTCATATAATGTTTATTGTTTTTACCTACTTTTAATTCATGGAATTTAAAAGAGTACCCGCAGTTGGGTTTGCTGTAAGTGAGAAATTGCTTAGTGTTGATGATAAGGTAATATCCTTTTTTCCTGATGATCTGCCCGACACAGTGAGTACGTTCCTGGCTGAACTGCGGGTGAAAGACCTGCTCAGTATGTCAGTCGGCATGAATTGAAGGCAAAAGAAATATTAAACATATGGAAAAGCACAACAGAAGAAAATTTTTAAAATCCACGGGTATCGGACTTGCAGCAGGAGCAATTGCACCCCGGATACTCGCCCTTGAGACAACAGTCCTGAAAGCATCGCATTTGCCTGTAAATGAACCTTTTGAACTGGGACTGGCATCCTATACCACGCGTGCCTTCACACTGGAGCAAACGATCAGCATGACGCAACGGTTAAACCTTAAACACATCTGCCTGAAGAGTTTTCATTTGCCCTTAAATGCTTCTGAAAGTGAATGCAAGGCAGCATCTGATAAGATAAAGGCAGCCGGGATAGACTTCTATTCAGCCGGCGTGATATACATGAACAAAAAGGAAGAGGTGGACCAGGCGTTCAATTATGCCAGGGCATGTGGCATTCGAATAATTGTCGGAGTGCCTGCCATTGAACTTTTATCTTATGCCGAAACCATGATAAAGCAATATAATATCATGCTGGCGATTCATAATCATGGTCCCGGTGACCTGGTTTACCCCACAGTGCCAGGCATTTATGAAAAAATCATACAACTCGATGAACGCATGGGTATTTGCATGGATATCGGTCATACAGTCAGATTGGATCGTGATCCCATTGCCGAATTGAACCAGTGCTTTGACCGGATTCTCGATATACATGTCAAGGATGTGGACAAAAGATCCGCCGATGGAACAACTGTTGAAATCGGCCGGGGTGTGATTGATATCCCTGGCTTTTTGAAGGAGGTAAAGCGTCTGAACTTTAACGGCATTATTTCTTTTGAGCACGAAAAGGATGAAAAGGATCCCTTGCCGGGTCTTGCAGAAAGCGTCGGCTATGTGAAAGGTGTGCTGGCCTCGGTATAATCAGCCTGGTTGGAAATTAACAAAACAAGAACCATCTTTTTTTGTTATAGAAATACTATTGACCCTAAAAATGTGAATCCATGGAAACGAAAAATATAACAACGATTACAGTAGAGAATACTGTAAAAGCACCTGTAGAAAAAGTGTGGCGATTCTGGACCGAACCAGAGCATATCAGGAATTGGAATTATGCAATGGACACATGGCATACTCCTTTTGCTGAAAATGATATGAAAGTGGGCGGCAAGTTTGTTGCCCGGATGGAAGCACGGGATGGCAGTGTGGGATTCGATTTCAGTGGTATATATGATGCTATTGTTCCCAATAAATATATCGAATATACAATGGGTGACAACAGAAAGGTAAAAATAACTTTTACCTCAAACGATAGTGAAACGAAAATAACTGAAAGTTTCGAGGCTGAGTCCACCAATCCCATTGAAATGCAGAGAAGTGGCTGGCAAGCCATATTGGATAATTTTAAGAAATATACGGAAGCAAATGCAGGATAGTCTTAATCCTGATGCAACTCCTTCCGGATAGATGATTGGATTTCAGCGACCATTTCTTCTACATCGCGTCCGGCAGGTTCTACCGGATCGAGTACCGTATACTTTATTTTTTGACCCAATCTGAGTGGAAAAGATCCTTTGTACATAACCTGGCTGTGGCCGTCTATGACAAAAGGGACTATGATGGCGGAAGGGGCTGCACGAAGCAAGGCATGAATGCCGGCCGTCCTGAAATTGTTTACTTTCCCTGTTTTACTTCTTGTGCCTTCTGGAAAAATACAGGCAGCATAGCAGTTTTCCTGAATCAGCTGGCCAAGCTTAAAAATTTCCTTCACAGCCTGTGTGCCGTTTTCCCTGTCAATTATTGCCGACCTGCCATACTTCAGATTATATGAAATACTGGGCAGATTCCGGGACAACTCTTTTTTGGAAATGAATTTGGGATAGTGCTTCCTGAAACCGTGAACGACAGCCGGTATATCAAACAGACTTTGGTGGTTTGCTACAATGATCAGGGGCCTTTGATCAGGAATTTTTTCAAACCCTGAGAATTTTATGCTACATCCCAGAATATGTAATGATTTTACCAGGAGATAATTAAGAAAATCTACCGAATTTTTGCGGGCTTTATCACCAATCATATGTCTCGCAATTACCTGAACCGGATGAAACAAAACCAGCAATAATCCAAAACAGGCATAAAAAATCGGGGTTAATATGTAGCTTGCTATTCTGTTCATTTTTGATCTATTCTGGTGTTTGAAATCGGACACAAATGTTCATTAATCGGACAGTTGTTCAAATAAGTTATTCATAAAATAATTCGCATAGCATTGGTTTACAGACAAATACATACTTTGGTACAAATAATGTATGACTATATCGACAGATGTATTCAAGAACACTAAAATATATGATCATGAAACTCACTCTCCAACCCAACGAAACCATCATCATGGCAGGAAGTTCAAAAATGCGCCATCTTGATCAACAGGTTCAGGGTAAGCTTATTGTCACCAATCAACGCATATATTTCAGATCGATTAAAGAAAGTTGCAGGGATTGTGACAGGGAAATTACCCCGGCCGAAATCCGCGATCTTATCTATTTTAATACATTCTGGCTTATTCCGAATGGAATGAAGATCATAACACGAAATGGTGGTGAAAATCAGTTCATCGTGAGCAACCGGAATGAATGGGCCAAACTAATTACCAAAATGTATTAGATGTGAGTTAACCCGTTATCTGGGCTTAACACCATCCACTAAATAGGGCGAATCACCACGCCAGAAAACAGTTGAATTCTTTTGACGATAGTGCACTATCACTGATCTTCCCTGAAGGATATCCAGGCTCGCTACCAGACTATCCGATGTAACAGAAAAAAAGAATTTCTCCGAGGCAATTACCGCACTGTTATTTCCTCCTACACTGCTCAACACCAATTCTCCCTCATACGTTTTAAATAATGTCCCTTTTCGTGAAAACTTTTGAAGCAGGCCTGCCCTGTAACCATCACTGAAGGTGTAAAAGTATTTCCAATAAAAGAAAATTATCAGTACTAAGACAATCAGGGCCGCCGTCCACTTTAAAAAATTTTTAACTTTTTGTTTGATTATAGTTCCCGTGGATTTTTGTACAGGTGTAATTTTCGGATCTGGTGTCATAGTATATTTTTTATTTATCACTAAGATAATATATCCTGAGAAAAATTAATCTGTAAAAATCATTTTTTAGCTGGGTGCAACAAATATAACTGATCTCGCGGATACTGAGATCTGCGAGCCAAAAAAGCCTCGTTAATATGTTGATTTAATCCGGGGGGATATGAGGGATCTGCGATCCCAAAAGTTCCGGGGTTATTTATCTAACTGGTCGAAGATAGCCACAGATTGGAAATCCTCAATATTGATTTTTTTATTCATGAGGTCTTCGAGGGTGACAGATTTGAAATAATTGATGATCAGGTTATTTAACTGTCCCCAAAAACCCTTTGTGAGGCAACCATCTTCCATTGGACACTGAAAGCTTCCGGAAAGGCATTCTATCAGGCAAATGCCTGGTTCAAAAGCACGATGAATATCGAAAATAGTGATTTCCGAAGGCTTACGGGCAAGCGTATATCCGCTTTTTTTGCCTCTGACATTGGTAATTAACTGTGAGGTCTTAAGCGCCTGTATGATATGGTCAAGATACTTGTTTGAAATATCCTGATTTCTGGATATATCTTTTTGAAAAACAGCCCTTTCATCTGCGAATGATTGGGCAATTTCTATCATGGTTCTTACACCATACCGTGTGCGTGTACTAATCTTCAAAGCTTTATTGATAAAGGACTTTCGTTAGTAAATGTAATCATAAATCCAAAATTCACATTGATCTCGTCACTCACCTTTACCAATCCTTTCAATTTTACCGGGGGTTTCAAATGAAAATCCGTCAGTTTTAATTTTTTTTCACCCTGTATAAACATATTTTCAGCGCAGGGTAATATGGAACAATCTATTTTATAGACCCTGGTAACGCCTGCAATGGTTATGCGAATATCGGGACAGGAATTATAATTTCCGCTATGCACACGGTTTAATTGTTTTCTTTTAAAGTAGATTTCAATGATCGGATATTCGGATTCTTTCATCATTTCAAGGAAGTCGCTGTACATCATTTGATTGCTTGCCCGAAATTCGCGGATAGGGATACGGATAATCACATCTCCCGTGTCCGATGGGCTGTCAAGCCTGTGCCTCAGCATCTCAGACTGGTTAAAACTAAAGCTGAATTGATTAACGTTGGATTCTCCGGTGATATGAATAAAATTCAGGCAGTTATTTTTGCGGGCAGTAAGTTCTTTTATGCCTGGTTGAGCCAATGCAGACCCAACTGCTGTCAGAAACAACATCCATAATATCAGTCCATATTTCAGGTGACTAAACATTTGCAATCCCTTTTTCTTAAAAGGTTTCCGGCAGTTGCACAAGCATCTGCCGGAAAAACCTCTCCTACATGAAGAAACCTAAAAAGATATGGCGGCTTCAAACATCACACCGTTAAATCCAGCATCTGCGCCATATTGAGCAATGAAATCAGTATATTCCTGATTTACATATTCTAATTTTATCAATATACTTTCAAGCATAAACCAGCCGGCAGCAACCTGCAACCGGTTAACAGACATATCAAGGTCATTCATTACCTCGTTATACCGCACCCCACCGTAGAACTGTTCCTTGCCTCCAAATCTGTACAAGCCTTCAACAGCATATTGGGTAAACTTGGAATCTGAATTATTCCCAAGAATACCTTTGAAATTTTCAAATGTTCCGAAAAATTCCAGCCCCTTGTATTTGGTAAACAGGTTTAACATATAAGAATTTGTTTTTTTCGTTGAACCGGGACCCCAGTTGCCCGATGTATGATTTGCTGTGATATCCACATCCGATGCAGCAAATTTCTCCCTGTTCATAACCAGATAATATCTTGAACCTGCACGGTCTCCATTGTATAATGTACCTGAATGGTGCTCGGGATTATGATATCCCGATAAGGTAAGACGGAGGCGGAAATCTTCGGCTAATTCCTTATCATATCCGGCCTTCCAGTAAAAAGCCAATTCCTTGTGCGTATCCCAGGCACTATATGTTTTGGTCGTTGCATTGTATGTTGTCAGGGCAGGTTTCAGGCTACCATTGCCCACGGCACCCATCAGTATAAAACCGTTGGACCTGAACATTAATTCTGCAGCAATTTCAGTGGTAAAGGCATCCATAATGTAGTTACCCACAAACGGATTTTTTATTACATTGCCGTTATCCGATCTGCGAAGATGGGCATCACCGAAATTGATTTCCATGTCACCTACTGTAAGGGTCAGATAATCCATGACTTTGTCAACTCCCGGGGATTTCAGGAAAGGGAGCTCATCTATGAGCAGATATCCACCCTTAACCCATGCTTCATTATGATGCCTTGCTGATAAATAAGTGGTGAGATACACCTTAATACCAGGGGCCAGCGTTGCGAAAACATTCAGATTGGCGGTGGGCAGATTAAAACCGGTTCCGAGAGGAATTAACGCACTGTCAGCATGATGGTCTAGTACCTGGTACTGCATGGCAAAGTCAGCACCAAGGCCAACCTTCACTTTTTCGAAGTCCTCTCCGGTGAGCTGCGGCTCCTCAAACTGACCAAATATTGCTGTAGTTAAGAATAAAACCGATGTAAGAAGTAAAAACTGTTTTCTCATATTGCACATATTTATAGTTAGTATTAATTGTCGTTTTTCATCGCTAATGCTCCCTGGAACTGCAGATTAAACGTAATCGTTACCTGCTCTCCTGTCTTAAGCGTGCCCAGCATGGCAGTAGGAGGTTTAATTTTGTATTCGTTCATATTCAGTGTTTTCGAACCTTTAAAGGTTATCCGGTTGTTCACGTTATTACCGGTGAACGAAAGGGTTATGCGTTTGGTAACTCCTGCCAGACTAATGTCTCCGCTTACAGTGCCTGAAAATGTGCCATCCTGGGAGGAAAGTTTATCAACGGAAACCAATTTAAAGGTGATGTCGGGATATTTCTCCACCTGCAGGGCGTCATGGGTTTTATTTGTCATAATGGAGTTATCACTCGATATCGATGCTGATTTGCATACAAAGTTTACCTTGTCAATGCCAGTAATTTCTTTATCCTTTAGCTTCAGAGAGAGATTTACATCAAATTTCTCCACTTTTTCTTCCCAGTCATGCATAGAAGAAGTACCCTGGATCATCATGGTACTTGAAGCCGGTATTAAGCTTAAGTTCTGCTGTGCGAATATAGTGGCCGAAAGAATGGACAAGCAGAACAGACCTGAGGTGATTTTCTTTATCATATTCTTTATCTTATTAATCCTATTTATCTTATTGAAATGGTAGTGTAAAATAAGTGAATATTTTTTAAAAAATGAAAAAGAATAATAAAAATTTTAAAAAAAGTTAAAAAGTGAGTGCGTTTTGCGGTGTTTAACCAGGTATTAAACGCAAAGTCGGCCAGGATTTGGGCGAAGGCCGCAAACTAACAGCAGGCGGGAATTCAGCTTTCTCTGAGCCTGAATATAAACCGGTATATGGCCAGCATCAGCAAAATAAGTCCAATGACCGTTAGCCTTACCTGAACAGCCTGTTGATGCATAATTGCCGGAGAGAGCAGGTTCTTTTTCAGATCATTCGGGGACGGGGCATTACGATGACTCCATTTATCAATTATTGTACCTTTTAACAGCAACAAGATTCCCGGGTTTGCACGCGTTATCGTCTTAAGTGTAGTTTCGTCGGTGGTATAATATTCGTAGGCCGGTTGAAAGCGGGATAAGTATGCGTCAACCTGGTTATTGTCGGAGGAGGTTAGGGCCATCACTTTAAAACCAAGTTCCCTGCTTCGGAGTGCAAGATCGTTTAATTTCAGCAGGCCTTTTTCAGAGGCCTTGCCGAGATCAGGAATAATAAAAAGAAAAACATACCCGGTATCGGTCAGAATTTCATTGGTAACGTCTGCTCCTCCTGCCGTGGTGATTGAAAAATTATGGATGGGCGGTTCATATCCCTTTTTGATCAGCTTTTGACGGGTTTCCACCCATTTCCATGTTGTATCCTGCCATGGAAAATTTTTATCTGAAAACTCCTGCTGCTTCCCGTCCTTTTCATAGATCAGCAGGGTTGTATATTCATCCAGCGGAGCACCTTCGGGAATGCTCATTTTTTCAGGAATATAAGTTCCTGTTTTATAAGGTCTGAAATCGATCAGTGGTTGGTAGACCACACAATATATAGAAATAATGCAACCTGCTGCAAAATTGAAGGTTACAATTCCCCATTCCTTTGCCGGCCTCACCAGGGGAATGAATTGATGCCTGTAAACAAAAAGGATGACAGCCGGTATAAGCAGGATTATATTTTTACCGAAGGTTTGCCAGTTGGTCAACACCAGTGCATCTCCAAAACAGCCGCAATCGCTTACAGGATTTGACAAGGCGAGAATAAAAGTGAGCACTGTAAAAAATGACATGAACAGGAGGAGGGCCCAGGCAGTGAATTTCATTCTCAGGGGTGCCAGCAGGTTTAGCCCGATCATCAGTTCGGCGGCAGAAAAAGCAATAGCCAGCGGCAAGGCGGAAAAATGAAGGAATCCGATATGAAAGGCATCCAGATATTCGCCCAGTTTAATGGCGAATCCCATGGGATCAACTGCCTTAACAAAGCCGCTGAAAACAAAAACTATTCCAGCGAAAATTCTTGAAATTGTGCAGATGATTTTCATAAGCGCAATGATGTTAACCCGGGTCGGTTTCTACAATAATTTTTGAAAAGATATTTTCAGGCGGAAGCATGCCACCCTGCTTATCGACACAACTGATGATTCTTAGGTCGGTGCATAACTGAGCCTGCCAAAGGTATATATCCCGGACCCTTTTTTGGAAATCCAGGTCCTCCTCATGTATATCCCGCAGCCCTTTCAGGTAATCGCGTTCATTACCGTCACGTTCCCCGGTAAGTTTTTTTTGCGTAAATGAAAAAGGCACATCCAGCAGTATGTTCACCTGAGGCCGTGGAATTTTATAATACGAAAACTCCAGGTCCAATATCCATTTCCGAAGCTGTTCCTGCTGATCCCTGTCTTTTAGTTTTGCACACTGAAAAGCAATATTTGAATACACATACCGGTCGAGCAGCACAGTATAACCTTCGGCAAGCCAGGTATTAATTTCTTCCATGGCATCTTTCCGGTCACCTGCATACAGCATGGCAACCAGATAAGGATCGACTGATTCAAGCGAACCGAAATCTCCCCTTAGAAACCGTGCGATCATCTCCCCGAAAAAGGGACTGTCCGTACGCGGAAAATGCAGATACCGGTAACGAATGCCTTTTTGTTCCAGGTGTTTCATAATCAATTTGATCTGGGTTGATTTACCCGCGCCGTCAAGTCCCTCGATCACCAGAAACTTCATGCCGAACTTTTTATTACTTTTATCCAATTGTTCAAGAGAATGAATTCTAAAGATACATTTTTTTCGCCAAAACTGACAATTACCTGCCATGGCAGGCTTATTGATTTAACAGTTCCAAAGGTCATGGGGATCCTGAATGTGACTCCTGATTCATTCTATGACGGCGGCAGGTATACTACTGAAGCAGCCATTATTTCCAGGGTGGCTGCAATGAAAGAAGAGGGGGCTGATTTAATCGATGTGGGTGCTTTTTCTTCCCGGCCCGGTGCTGAGGAAATTACCCATGAAGAGGAAAAAGAAAGGTTATCGGCTGCACTTGGGATAATCCGTCGTGAATTACCGGATGTGTGTATTTCGGTTGACACATTCAGGGCAGATATTGCAGAACTGGCTGTGGAAGTATACGGAGCTGGCGTTATCAATGATATATCCGCCGGAATGATGGATGCCAGGATGCTTTCCACCGCCGGGAAATTAAAAGTACCTTATATTATGATGCATATGCTGGGAACTCCCGGCAAAATGCCATCAAAACCTTCCTATACAGATGTTACCAGGGACCTGATGGCTTATTTTGCCGACAGGGTTGCTGCCGCCAAACTGCAGGGAATTATTGATATCATCATTGACCCTGGTTTTGGCTTTGGAAAAACGGTTGAGCAGAATTTCCAGCTGCTTCGCGAGCTGAATCTCTTTACAATGATGGGAATGCCTGTTCTGGCTGGGGTTTCCCGTAAATCAATGATATATAAAACCCTGGACATCAGTAAAGAAGATGCGCTGAACGGGACTTCTGTTCTGAACACCCTTGC
>Ga0105092_10002145_pt1 | contig 10563 bp, 10 predicted proteins | sample PPLLak2March2015_FD_87021 | JGI IMG/M metagenome (GOLD analysis project Ga0105092, IMG submission 87021) | Freshwater sediment microbial communities from Prairie Pothole Lake near Jamestown, North Dakota, USA - PPLs Lake P7 Core (1) Depth... | ecosystem: Environmental > Aquatic > Freshwater >...
AAGATGCAGGGTGGTATTCAGGATCTATGATATAAAGAACTGCCTGGTAGCCACCATCGACGAAGGTACCAGGGACAGGGGCATGTACAATGTTATCGTGGACAGTGTTGTGCAGGGTGCCGGTATGTATTCCTATAACCTGCTCACCGACAAAACTGTCCTGACCAAAAAGATGGTCAAGATCCAATAAACTTTCGAAAGGCATCTGTTTTTTGTTGCACAATTTACCTCCCGGATTAAACAATCAGGGTAATTTGATCCTTACTGTCAGCTACTTACGAAAAAAGAAAGCAGCTTGTTTTTGAACAAATTTTACGATATGCTGTTTTGGTTTTACATTTTTACTCTCATTATTTCTCTTTCTCTTCTGGATTTTCTCCCATTGGTTTCTCTCATTTTTTAGATTTTCTTAGATTTCTAAGGTTTTCTCAGATTTCAGATTTTCTAAAAATGTTTTTTAACCAAACAAAACACTTATATGAAAAAACACGTTGTACATGTTGCCCTTATTTTTACGGCAATGATCTTTCTTTATTCCTGTGAGAAGGAACTTGAATCCGATCAGCTGTTTCTGACTGATCCCTCGGCAAGCGCATTAAAAAGAACCGGCCACTTGAAGCAAACCAAAACTTTTTCTTCCGAAGTAGCTTTTAAATGGATGAACATGCAACTTCGTTTGGTCCGTCTAAACCCGACATCATTGGGAGGAACGCCATCACACCGGTATTTTTGCTACGGTGCGGTTGCGATGTACGAATCGGTTGTGCCCGGTATGCCTGCGTACAAAACTTTGTCGGGCCAGTTAACCGATCTGCCCGCCATGCCGAAAACACTCCCGGGACATGCTTATTATTGGCCTGCATGCGTTAATGCGACCATGGCGGCCATGACCCGAAGTTTTTTCACCGCAGCAACTGCTGCCAACAAAGCCTCCGTTGACTCGCTGGAGCTGGCGCTGAACACGCAATATGCAGCGCTCACAGATGCAGAAGAATTACAGCGGTCGATTGATTTTGGCAAAGCCGTTGCACAATTGGTTTTTAACTGGGCCACCACTGACGGAGCTGCCCAGGCAAATGCACCGTATGTATTACCCGTTGGACCGGGCTTATGGGAACCCACATTTCCTGCATTTGCAACGGCTGCCATTCCTTACTGGGGCAAAAACCGCCTGATGGTCTCAATGAGCCTCGATGGAACGGATCCCCCAGCCCCGCCAGTCTATTCCGAAGACCCATCCTCCGATTTTTACCAGATGGTCCAGGAGATATATGATATTTCACAGGCACTGACACCGGCACAATTAAACCTGGCCGTCTTTTATCGTGGCAGCCCCGGATTTGCAGGTGCTCACTACCTTTCCATAGTAACGCAGATATTGGAACAGGAAAACCGGTCACTGGATTTTACGGCCCTTGTTTTTGCCAAAACCTGCATCGCCCTGATTGATGCAGGTATTGGAGTCTATAAAGTCAAATACCAGCATAACCAGATGCGGCCAATCACATTCATCCGGCGGTTTATAGATGAGGACTGGAATTCAGCCATTGTCACGCCTAATTTTCCCGATTTTCCTTCCGCCCATTCCACATCTGCCGGCGCTTTTGTTGAAACATTGGAAGGATTTTTCGGAACAAATTATCCATTTACCGATCACGCGTATGATTATCTGAATATGACACCTCTTTCTTATACATCCTTAGATGCCATGGCGCGTGCCATCGGCGATTCCCGGGTGTACGGAGGCATTCACTACATATACTCGTGTGAGGCGGGGCTGGAACAGGGAAGAAAAATAGCGAAGAATATCAATAATACGCTGAAGTTTAAATGACACCATGTACCATTGAAATCAATTGCCATTGTGGGGAGAACCAGAAGAGAACCGCTGTTATTTAACCAGTAAAAAGAAAATACCGAAAACGATTGATTCGTTTTCGGTATTTTTTTTTATAAAGCCCGTCTTTACCTTCCCTGGCTTTTTAATAGCTGTTCGGCATTTTTCCAGTCCTCAACATCCGTACCGTACTCACCGCGCATCAGCCGCTGATGGTAAATTTCTTTGGCTTTTTCACGGATCTCATCTTCACTGGGTATGTAATTACCCATTGCTGTTTTCCTGCTCTTTACTGCTGTTTCACCAGACGCAGAATTCTTTTCCGGTCTGCTGGCCCCTTTTGATTTAGTTGTTTTTTGCATTGCCTGTATCTTATTATATATTTTATATGGGCCAAATTTACATCGAATACCCGATGTAGTATCACAAATTATGTTAAGATTATGTTAAACCATGGAGGATCTATTTAGCCCTGGCATCTCCCATGATCACCCCTTTTCTGAGTTGCAACTTCCACTTGAGAAACTTTGACCGGAAGTGTATTTGCTAATGTTTGTACATTTCATTATTTTTCTGGTAATTTGATATCCAGATTTAAACAGCCCATCCTTCATATATATCTCCCGTTATGAAACAATACGTATTGAAAGCCATCTTATTCTTAGGGGCACCTTTCACCTTTCTTTCTGCCTTGTGGTTGAGATTCGTTAAAAAAGCGGGACCGGGCAAGATCGAGGACAGGATTTTTATGCAATTGGGAATCCTACCTGTTCTGGACCAGTATTACCAGCCCATGATCAACCCCCGTAAATATGTAATGAAGTCATTAAGGGACGACAGGAAACTTATTGGCATTGATTTTAATATAAAAGAACAATTGCAGATACTGGCCCAATTTAATTACAATGAAGAACTTATAATTTTTCCGCTTGATCAAAACAGGGACATTGAATATTTTTATGACAATGCATACTATTGTTCAGGGGATGCAGAATACCTGTACAGTTTTATCCGGTTTTTTAAACCTGCAAGAATAATTGAAATAGGGAGCGGGTTTTCAACCTTGCTAATTGAAAATGCTCTGGCGAAAAATAAAACACATGATCCCCGTTACACATGTCGCCACATCTGCATAGAACCTTTCGAGAATCCATGGCTTGAAGAAACGAGCGTTGAACTGATTCGCATCAAAGCTGAATGCCTTGATGGATCCTTATTTCTGCAATTGCAGCCGAATGATATCCTTTTTATTGATTCTTCCCATGTTATCCGGCCACAGGGCGATGTTCTTTTCGAAGTACTGGAGTTGTTGCCGTCACTGAAATCAGGCGTTTTTATTCATATACATGATATTTTCACGCCAAAAGATTATCCGGATGAATGGATCTATAAAGATCACTTCCTTTGGAATGAACAATACCTGCTGGAGGCCTACTTATCCTTCAATTCCGGCTTCCGGATTATCGGTGCGCTGAATTATCTTGCCCATCATTTTCCGGAGGAATTTTCTGAAAAATGCCCCATTTATGCAAAACAACAAGGCAGGGAACCCGGGGCATTCTGGATGATAAAAAATTAACATATATAATTTATCCTTTCGGATTAATTATTTTATCTTGTCGAAACTGACCCACTTTTACCTGCACAATTTAACCCTAAATCGCTTCCATCATGAAAAACCTTGAATTCAGAAGGCAGTATTTATTAAGTAATACGCCTCTCGAAAAAATTGAAAACTGGAAATCCCTTGAGATTCCCTGCAACAAACAAAACCTGTACTTGTATTATCATCCCGATCTTGAAATTACCATGGCTCAAAATGAGGATAAATCGGTTGTTTTAATCGGATACATCCTGGACCCTTTTGATCCGGATCTGTCGAATGCCGATATAATATCCAAGATGCTTAATCCGGAAAACCTGATCGACGTACTAAAACAAACGGAGAATTTGAGCGGCCGCTTTGCTATCATTTACTCCAACGGGGGCAATACCAGCTTATTCCATGATGCCACAGGATTCCGGGAAATCTACTATTGCTTTCTTGAAGATCAGCTTTATTGTGGTTCAACGCCAAACATTATCAACAAGTATACAAATTTGGAGCTCGACAAGGAAAAGGAAATAAACGAGTTTATCCTTTCCGATAAATATAAAACCTCTGGATTCTGGATCGGTACCCGGACTCCATTTCCACATATCTGCCATCTATTGCCCAATTTTTACCTGGATCTTGATAAAAAAGCTTACTGTCGTTACTGGCCTTATGAAGAAAGGAATGAAATCAGTTTGAAAGAAGGGGCTCGCCACATGGCCAGGATATTGCAGGGCACCATGCTGAGCCTGACAAAAAGATATAAATTGATCCAGTCATTGACATCGGGATGGGACACACGTGTGCTTTTTGCCGCCAGCAGGGATGTTAAGACACAGATAAATTTTCTGGTCAACCGGATCAATAAATTTACAGATAAAAGTGCAGATATCCGTATTTCCAGGAGCATTGCGAAAAAGTACAATCTTAATTTTGAAGTAGTGGATATTAACAGTATCCATGTGGATGATCAATTTAGAAATACCATTTACAAAAACAATATTTTTGCAAGAGATACACACATCCGGGTTTTTTATGATGCCTACAGGAAAAAACAGGATCATTCCTATTGGGTTACCGGTACATTCGGGAATGAAATACTCAGAATAGCTTTCCCATTGAAGAAAAAGAATATATCGGCGCTGGATATAACCAGGCGTTTTGATTACAGTAATTACAGCTACGCAATCAATTCAGTTGAAGATTGGTTAAAAGACTCTGCTGAAGTATGCAATAAATATGGATACAACCTGCTTAACCTGTTTTGCTGGGAACAATACACAGGAAATATGGAAAACCTTGGGGCCAGTGAAGGAGATATTATCAGGGAAGAAATTCACCCGTTCAATTGCCGGAAACTGATTACTACCTATATTTCTCTGAACGATAAATACAGGTACAAGGATTATCCACATGGACACCGTATGATCATTAGAGTATTATGGAAGGAACTATTAAAATTTCCCATTGATCCGCATACGGATGAGACCATTTATTGGTTTAAAAAAATTTTCCGTTTTTTTGGAATTGAATTACTTGTGGATAACATTTATTACTTCTTAAAGAATACATTATATTACAGTAATTTGAACAGGAAATACAGAAAATCTGCTTGAATTTAATAATTTAAAAGGCTACAATTTTACCCTTTCAAGGAATGAAAAAATACCTTTTGATTATCAATATACTGTTATACCTGGGTACAACGGCTTTTACCCAGACAAAGGAAAAAAATGGATATGTCGGAATTTTATTGGGTCCGTCCTATCCGGTTTCCGATTTTGGCGATCATTCCATGTCAAATGAAAATGCCATCGCCGAGGCCGGATACATGACCACCACTCAACATTTCAAAGAGGGCTATACAAAGAAATTCCAGACTACAAATTTGAATGTGGGGGTTGGCTTTCGGTTGTAAAGTATCCTGATGTCAAATAAAATGAATAACATATTCAGATTAATCTTCATATTATGAATCCGAATACAATCAGGGAATTTGCTGCTTCCTTCCAGAAAAGCAGGATATTACTGACCGGTTTTGAGCTGGATATATTTACAAACCTGGATGAACAGGGTACGTCCAATCAGCAGGTGGCGAAGGAGCTGCATTTGGATGAACATGCCTGTGAAAGACTCCTGAATGCGCTGGTATCCCTTGAATTTCTTACCAAACAAAACGACTTGTTCTTTAATACGGCAGAAAGTTTTGCGTATCTGTCCAAAAAAAGTCCGGATTACCTGGGAGGATTGATGCATTTAAACCATCTCTGGTATACCTGGAGTAACCTTACCCTGGTTGTTAAAACCGGCAAGTCGGCTAATCCCTCTCAATTTAATGCCAGAGGGGATGACTGGCTCTTCTCTTTTATAAGTGCCATGCACGACAGGGCAAAAAAACAGGCCCCGCAACAGATTGCCGGAATTGACCTGTCGGGAATACATTCGATCCTGGATATTGGCGGAGGTTCCGGGGTTTTTTCCATGGAATTTGTTTCCAGGAAGCCTGAAATCGAAGCCACCGTCTTTGACCTGCCGAATGTGGTACCCATAACAAGGAAGTTCATTGAAAAAGATGGCTTTTCTGACCGGATAAAAACATTTACAGGTGACTACACCAGGGATGACCTTCCCTCCGGGTTTGACCTGGCCTTTTTGTCGGCCATCATTCACAGCAATTCGCTGGAGGTGAATGAAGAGCTGATCATAAAATGTTATAAGGCCCTGAATAAAAACGGAAGGATCATCATACAGGACTGGATCATGAACAATGACCGCACCAAACCACCGTCAGGGGCTATCTTTGCCATCAATATGCTGGTGGGAACGGAAGCCGGGGACTGCTTCACGGAAAAGGAAGTCACCCGTATGCTAAAAACAGCTGGATTTAATAACATCTCGCGGCATGAATTCGAATCGGGTTTGAGCCAGGTGTCCGCACAGAAATTATAACCACTTTCCATGAAAATAACATGTTCATTTCCCAGACTTTCACGCCGGATAATCTTGCCGGTTTTCGCCGCTTTTTTGATCACAGTCCCCAACCTTTTCGCATTTCCCGACCGCGATAATCCGGGCGGGGACAATCCCTGCCCGGCGGATGCCGATATCTGGATCCTGGCAGGACAATCCAATATGCAGGGAGCCGGGCGCACACCGGATACCCTCACCGACCCGAAGATATGGATGTTGAACCTGGATGACCGCTGGATGACAGCCCGTTGTCCCGTCCACCGTATTTACGAGGCCAAGGCACCGGCCTATGAAATTGCCAGTTACCAGCTCTGGGGAGACAAGGAAAAGGGCATGGAGGCAACCCGGCAATTATTCAGGGACCAGGCGGAGAAAAGCCGCCGGAATCCAATCGGAGGCGTTGGACCTGGAATTTACTTTGCCAGGCACGTGCTTGCCGGTACAGGCCGGCCCATAGGTCTTATCCCCTGTGCCCTGGGTGGATCCACTATTGCACAGTGGGACCCCGCCGGCAAAATCCACGGGGACAGTACCCTGTACGGAGCTATGCTCAACCGGGCCCGTTCGGCGGGCACCCGGCATATTAAAGGGCTCATCTGGTACCAGGGAGAATCCGAGGCCTTCACGGCACAACCCGGAACCTATGAGGCAAAACTGCTGGATCTGATCGATAGTTTTCGTCAGGATCTCGGCATACCCGATCTGCCGGTCCTGATCGTGCAGATTGGAAGGGTGATCAACCGTGATACGGTCATGGACCGCAATTGGGAAGCCATACGCAATATTCAGCTACAGGTGATCACGAAACGTCCCAACCTGTCCCTGACTACCGGTATCGACCTGGAACTTGATGATTGTGTTCATTTTTCAACAGCGGGAAATCAGCGGCTGGGTGCCCGGCTGGGAGAAATTGCCCTCACGCGTGTATACGGCCTTACCGGGCATGGGGACCAGATCAGACCCCAAAGCATTGCCTTAAAAAGGGATACCCTGTCCGGGTGCTGGTACCTTCATCTGCAATACGGGGGGGTCACCGGTAAACTGAAATCCGACGGCATGCCCTCCTGTTTTGAAATCCGCTTCGGCAACGAGATCCTGCTCAGCCATGTCATCTCAAAAGTACAAACGGATCCGGGAGATGGGGCCGGATTAAGGCTGTACCTGTCAGCGCTACCGGAAGAACCGGTTTCCCTTGTTTGCGGTGCCGGTACCCATCCCCATATGAACATCACTGACTCCCTCGACATGCCCGTGCCAGCGTTCGGACCTGTTGAAGTTGATTTTAATGCGTTAAAAGATTCCCGGCTTATGCTGAAATGATCCGCCACCCGTTGTTTACCCGGGTGGATCTGAGACATATTCTTAATCTGGCTAACCCTTTGATCAATTTGTGCATTAAATTTGTACATGGCCTCACGGTTTGTGATAGTGGTTTTAATCGCCTGGGTTATCACGGAGAGGGCTTCATCCCAGGTGACCGATTCTTCCCGGGCGCTGTTTAGCGTGGGAATGAGGATACACCGCAGCTTCATTATACAGCACACAAAAAAACTCAGCAGTGAGGTCACCGGTTCCTATCCCTGGATGGCAGAGGCTGACCTGAACTGGCATCTGCGAAATCGCAATACCTGGGAATATTGCAGCTGCTATCCGCGGACCGGAATATCCATCCTTTACACCGATTTTAATATGCCCACCATCCTGGGCAAAGCTGCGTCGGTATATGCTTTTATTGAACCCTTTATTGCGGCTGAACACAGGTTGAATTATTCCATCCGCTTCGGAATAGGCCCCTCCTACCTCACCCGCACATATGACGAGGAGACCAATCCCGATAACCTCTTTTTCAGCAGCCCCGTGAGTTTTCTTGTCCTGCTGAACGCCTCTGTCAATTTCCGGATCACGCCCCGGTTGACATTCCGTGCTACAGGAAGCTATAACCATATTTCGAACGGCGGATTTTCAGAACCCAACCTGGGAATGAATTTTCCTTCAATCGCCCTGGGCATGGATTACAGCTTCAGTCCGGCGGAATTGCCCCACAGGGATGCATCTTTTGCCTGGCGAAGCCAGGCGGGCCGGCAACGGGTGGACCTGTTGGCAGGATTGTCGGCCAAGCCCACCACATCGGGTATGGACGAAAAAAAATACCCGGTCTACATACTGTCTGCGAATTATAGTCATGCTGTAGGCAAATTACTGGCGTTGAACGGCGGCATGGAATGGGTGGATGACCGTTCCCTCCGTATGGCCCTGCGTGAAAACGGAACAGTGAACAATTCAGGGAATTTCCCCGATCATAACCGTGCGGGAGTTTTGGTGGGAATGGACTGGCTTTTCGGCCGGTTCGTTTTTTACCAGCACCTGGGCATTTACGTATATTCGCCTGTTAAACCGCCAAGTGCTGTATACCAGCGTTACGGACTAAATTACAGGTTCTCGCGTCAACTGTTTGCCGGTGTGAATATCAAAGCCCACGGGCAGGATGCGGATTTCATGGATGTGAGGATCGGGTATGCGATCGGGATCAGATAAGGCCGTCTTCCCTGAATTATTCTCCTTCTTGCCTTTCGATCTTCCGTATGTGTCGCGTTTGATTATATTTACTGAAAAAATCACAAACACCCGTGAAATGATTCGCAAATCACCTTTTTTATTGCTCTTCGCATTGCAGCTTGGTTCATGCAATTCAACGCAACAAGACCCGCTGGCCTGGCATAAACAGGCGCTCGCAATAGCCACACCGGAGTCCGCTGGCTTTTCAGCGGGCCGGCTCCAAAGGATCGACTCAGTGTTTCAGAAATTTGTAGAGCAGCATAGGATCAACGGGGTACCCACACGTACCTCCAGCCTGAAGGAAGAGATACAGAAAATAGCCAGTGTCCCCGGTTCGCTTTACTGGATCGATCCCGCAGAAGACCTTACTGCCCTCCTGGTCATTCAAACAGAGGGCAATTATGCGGACCTCCGGAATAAATTCATCGCTACCCTATACCAGGCACTTGACTAATCTTTACCCCCATGAAAAATTTTTCATTCACACGCTGCAGTATTCCGGTCCTTGTCCTGATCCTTTCATTCCTTCCTTCCAGTCACACATCCGGCCAGGAAAACCCGGAGATTGCCTGGAGCGACACCACCTATCCGGGCTATATCACGAAAATCACCGAATTCGGGGAGCGGGCCGACTGGTCGCATGACGGGAAAAAGATCCTTTTTGTGGAGAAGTCTTTTGGCGATGTGTATGAGTACACCCCTGAAACCGGCAAATACAAGCCACTCACCCACCATTATTACCACGGGGGATATGTCCGCGCATTGTACCTGGCCAATAGAGATATCCTCCTTTCCGGGCCAAAGGATTTTCCAGGGGCCGACTGGCAGGAAGCCCGCTTTCAGCTGTGTGAATTGTGGGTGCTGGATAAGAACCTGGATAAGCCCCCCGTCAGGCTGGGAGAATATTGCTGGGAAGGTCCTGCTGTTTCTCGCACCCAACTGCGGATCGCGTGGGCCCAGCACCATGGCCTTTTCCCGACAGATATCCGGTATTATGATCTGTGGGTGGGTGACCTGGATTACTCCACCGGCAAGCCCCGGATCATCAATCAACGGGTTGTGCTGAATAACACGGAGGGGATTGTCAAAGACAAGGTGCTGGAACCCCAGAATTTCATCCCGGGCCGGGAAGATGAGCTCACGGTACAGGCCTATCCCGATTGCGAGGTACTGGGTCTTAACTATGTCACCGGGAAACTGATCAATTATTCAAACGCACCGGAGACCTATGATGAATCTGAAGGAATTTTCCCTGACGGAAAGTACACACTGGTGGAGTGCAGCCGGCATAACAAAACCAATTCGGGGGCATACATCGACCTGTATAAAATGAAACTCGACCCGGACAATCCAGCCTGGGAACGGCTCACCTTTTTTAATGAAGCCGGTATTTTTAAGGCAGCCAACCCGGTGGTCAGCGATGATGGTCTGTACATTGCCTTTCAGGTGGCACGCCCCGGTGAGATGGCCGGGATCGGCCACGGCATTTATATACTCGACCTGCAAAAAATCAAACCGGTTCCCTAACTTTCCAATACATGAAAATTATGACCAGAACTGAACTTTTGCGACGTGATTTTTTCCGGATACTGGGCATATCCGGTAC
>Ga0105092_10002147_pt1 | contig 10550 bp, 8 predicted proteins | sample PPLLak2March2015_FD_87021 | JGI IMG/M metagenome (GOLD analysis project Ga0105092, IMG submission 87021) | Freshwater sediment microbial communities from Prairie Pothole Lake near Jamestown, North Dakota, USA - PPLs Lake P7 Core (1) Depth... | ecosystem: Environmental > Aquatic > Freshwater >...
GCCGATCCCGATTGGGTTCTGGCTCTCTGCCGTGCTGGTTTGCGCGGCCGGTTTGTCGGCTTTTTTTCACGCCGAGAGGAGTTCCCTGGCCGGTCAGCGTGTTTCAATCTCGCAGCTGCTGGTGTTTGTCGCAATTACGTTGATCTTTTTTAATATTGCCCGCGGCACGGCGATTTTTGATGATTTTGCGCATCTTCCCAGCGTTTCGCTGATTGCCGCCGGTGATTTTCCACCGCATTTTGCGCTTGATTCAAGCGTTTTCTTTGACTATCACCATTTCCTGCTGTTGTTCGCGGCGCAGCTGATCCGGCTGGGCGGGCTTTCACCGTGGGCGGCAGTGGATGCAGCACGTGCGCTGTCTTTTAGCCTGGCGGTCATGCTGTCTGCGCTCTTTGCTCAGCGCCTCACGCGCAGCCAGGCGGCCGCGTTCCTCGGTGGAGCAATGATTGCTTTTGCCTCTGGGACGCGCTGGCTGCTGCTGCTGCTCCCCGAATTCTTGATGGAAAGATTTGATGGCGCTGTTCAGCTCCTTGGCAGCGGCCAGGGCAGCGGCGCGACCTTAAGCGAAGCGCTGGCTGGATCGTGGGCGGTGGAAGGCGCAGCAGCTGTTGGCATGCCCTTTGCCTTTGCCAACGGCATCTTCCCTGCCGGGATCGTTCTTGCGCATACCGCGAACGGCCTGACCGGTTTTGTAGTCATCTTTTTGCTGCTGCTGACCTTCAACCGATGGCGCGGATCGATGGGTGCAGTACTGACCGCGGTGTTGATTTCGATCTGGGGTCTGTTGGGCGAAGCAGAGCTGCCCGCAATCGCAGCCGGGTGGGGTATCGTGGCCCTGGCCTGGGTTGTCACGCACAGGCAGTTCAGGCTGCCCCGCTCGCTTTGGGCCTGGCTTGGCATTATCGCAGCCGGTTGTGTTATTGGCCTGATGGGGGGCGGAGCATTGACTGGTATCATGACAAAATCGCTCGCCCGCCTGACCGGCCAGGCTGTCGAAACCTCGTATCAAACAATTAGTTTCCAACTGGGCGCGCCGGCAGTAGTTTCATCGCACCTGGGCGTGCTGCCGGTGTTTCAACCTGCTGCGCTGCTGGTAGCACTGGCAGAGCTTGGCCCGCTGCTCTTGGTTTTCCCGCTGCTGGTGGCTTGGGGGAGAAAAGCTTTCCACCTTCGCCGCTGGTATGAGGCAGCCGCGGCTGCCACGGCGGTTTTCGGCCTGCTGATGCTGTTTATCCAATTTAGTGGATCTACCGGCGTGCGCAACACGCCGCGGTTGTATGTATTTGTACCGCTGCTGGAAGCCTTCGCCGTACCACTGGTTTGGATGTGGGTCGCGAACCGCAGCCCGCGGGTCAGTGGCATGGCGATTGGCCTGGGCATGACCGCACTCTTTGGCGGGCTGGTAATGGCGGGTGTCAGCCTGACAGCCGCGCAAAAGCCGATATACTCATACTTTGTGACCGAGCTGGATGTGCGCATGGCACGCGCATATTGGAACAAACTGGAGCCGGACGCGCTGGTTTTTGATCCGGTTCCATACCGCGCCACAGCGCTGCTCGGCCTGCATACCAATTCTAATTTCACCTGGTACGATGTGAAGCCTGAGTGGCAGGCGCTTTATCAAGCGCCGGATCCTGTGAAGCTGCGCGCCGCGGGCTTTCGCTATATGTATCTGGATGAACGCTATTGGGAAGAAATTGGCTCGCAATATCAAGACAGCCTGGCGAACGGCTGCGTGCAGGTGCTGGATGAAGTGCCCGGTGACCTGGGAAGCTTCCGGCGACTGTTAGATCTGGAAAACTGCCGCTGATCCGCTGAATTCGTACCCGCTCGCAAGACCGGCGCCCGCCCAGGCCGGCCGCTTTCCATGCCTTATCCCTTGACCTGTGGGCAGGCTGGGTTATAATTCAACTATTGAATATTGAAGGCGCTATGAGCACATCAACCGATCCAGGCATTGCCGACATAAACCGCGACCTTATGCTCCTCGAACATTTGGAGCAGTATCCGGATGCGACCCAGGCCTCGCTGGCATCACAACTTGGCGTGGCAGTCGGAACCATAAACTGGCACCTGAAACGGTTGATCGCAAAAGGTTATGTAAAGGCAAGACGGGTCGAGCGCCGGAAACTCCGCTATCTCATTACACCAGAAGGGCTTGCCCTACGCGCCAGGTTGACCCTGGATTTTATCCAAAATTCATTCCGGCTGTACCGATTGGTACGTGAACGATCGATGAATGCCTTGCAGCAGGTGGAGAAGGCAGGCTATACACGTATCTTAATCCGAGGCGAGGGGGATGTTGCGGATATCTGCCGGCTCACCTGTCATGAAAAAGGCATCAAAATCATTGAGGAACAGGATCATGCTCCCGTTTTGCATATCCAGGGCTTAAAGGTTTTTGTCGAATGGGAGGAAGGCAAATGAGGACTGGCGAGCATATCTTGATTACTGGCGGCGCCGGGTATGTTGGTTCTCAGTTAACCGCCGAATTGCTGCGCGCAGGGTATCTGGTAACGGTGGTGGATAAGCTGCTATATGGCGGTGAGTCGCTGCTGGGATGTTTTCCAAATCCTAACTTCCACTTTGTCAAAGCGGATATCACGGAACCCGGCGCTGTACGCCTGGCGATACGGCATGATTGGCCCCGGCCTGCTGCTGTATTCCATCTGGCTGCGCTGGCGGGTTTCCCGGCATGTCAGGCGGTTGGTAGTGATATTGCCCACCGCTGCAATGTTGGCGGCGCGCAGCGCGTATTCGAGCAGGTAGACCAGTTAGGGATCAGCCGCTTTATCTTTGCCTCAACATATTCCGTTTACGCAAACGATCCCGATTGCCGCCCCGTCACTGAAGAATTTCCGCTCGAGCCTCATTCGCTCTATTCTGAAACAAAAATCGCCGCAGAAAACTGGCTGCGCCAACAGGGCTCCAGCGCATCGACTGCTTTGATGATCTTTCGCCAGGCGACTGCCTATGGACTTTCTCCGCGCATTCGTTTTGACCTGCTGATCAACCAGTTTGTGTTAGATGCTTTCATTCACCGAGAGATGGTGATTTACCAGCAGAGTTTCGCGCGTTCATTTGTCCACATACAAGATGCAGTAGGCGGGTACCTGGCAGCGTTGACCGCTCCCATTGAAAAGGTGCACAACCAGGTATACAACCTGGGTAACGAACGCGGCAACTATACCAAGGACGGCATTGTAAATGTTGTGCTGCAGCACTTCCCGGATGTCGTTGTGCGTTATAAAGATCTTTCTTTTGGCGGCGATCAACGCGATCTGACAGTTTCGTTTGAAAAGATTCACCGTGAGCTGGGTTTCGATGCACAGCGCACGGTAAACGAGGGGATTGGCGAGCTTGCCAATGCGCTTCGGACTGGTATTATCCGTAATCCGTATGACCGGCGCTACCGCAACGCCGAGATCCTGTCTTACTGAGAAAGGTGGTTACAGGCATTAGTATGATGGATACCAGCTTCTGGAATGCACGTCGAATCTGCGTAACGGGCGGGGCAGGTTTCTTGGGCTCGTTCGTGATTGAAAAGCTGCGCCAGCGCGGTGCGCAAGATATTTTTATTCCGCAGTACGAGCGGTACGATCTCGTTCAACAGGAAGCTGTGAAGCGTATGCTGGATGATGCCTGCCCAGATGTGATTATCCACCTGGCAGCGCACGTTGGCGGTATCGGCGCCAACCGCGAGCACCCGGCAGAATTTTTCTACGATAACCTGATGATGGGCGTGCAGCTAATGCACGAAGCATGGAAGCGCGGCGTGGAAAAATTTGTCTCCATCGGAACGGTGTGTGCTTATCCAAAATATACTCCTGTGCCGTTTCATGAAGATGACTTGTGGAATGGATATCCTGAAGAAACCAATGCCCCTTACGGATTGGCGAAGAAAATGCTGCTGGTTCAGTCACAGGCTTATCGCCAGCAGTACAACTTCAACGGCATCTTCTTACTGCCGGTCAACCTTTATGGCCCGCGGGATAACTTCGACCCGCGCTCATCGCATGTCATTCCCGCCATGATCCGCAAAGTGCTTGAAGCGCGGGACGCGGGTCAGGAAGAGGTGGTGCTGTGGGGGGATGGCACCCCCACTCGCGAGTTCATCTACGTGCAGGACGCTGCCGAAGGCATCTTGTTGGCAACCGAAAAATACAATGGGGCCGAACCGGTCAATCTTGGTTCGGGATATGAGATCAGCATCAAAGATCTTGCCGGCCTGATCGGGCGCCTGATTGGTTTCAAAGGGCGTTTTGTATGGGACACCACCAAGCCCAACGGTCAGCCGCGCCGCGCGCTTGACATCAGCCGCGCAGAAAAATTATTTGGCTTTCGTGCGAAGACTGATTTTGAAGAAGGCCTTCGCCGTACCATTGAATGGTACCAAACGACACATTGATTGGAAACATTGTTAATTGGTTATTGGGTTATCGACAAAATATTGTTGAAAGCTGGAACTGGAAAGTTTTGAAATGACCGTGACAAAACGGGAACTCCCAATTACATACCTGCGCCCGGCCCGTGGATGGACTGCTCTCAATCTCACTGCGCTGTGGGCCTACCGCGAGCTGGTTTATTTCCTGACCTGGCGCGATATTAAGGTACGGTATAAACAAGCAGCCCTGGGCATTGGTTGGGCAATTATCCAACCCATTGTCAGCATGGTCATTTTTACCCTGATTTTTGGACGGCTGGCCGGGCTGCCGACTGATAATGGTATTCCACAGGAGTGGTACCCTATTTTCAGCTTTGCCGCACTGCTGCCCTGGCAGCTATTTCAGGGAGCCTTGCAGCGCGCGGGGATCAGCCTGGTGGGGAATGCGAACCTGCTAACCAAAATCTACTTCCCGCGACTGATCATACCCCTTGCAGCAGTGGCAGCCGGGATGGTTGATTTTCTTTTCTCGTTCCTCGTGCTGGCCGTACTGATGGTCTATTACCGCGTGCCTTTCACCTGGAACCTGCTCTGGCTGCCGCCGCTGGTGCTGCTGGCGTTGATGGCGGCCCTGGCAGTTGGCCTGTGGCTCTCGGCGCTCAATGTTCAGTACCGCGATGTGCAGCATATGATGCCTTTCTTGCTTCAAGCATGGATGTATGCCTCGCCGGTTGTTTATTCCATTGATATGATCCCCACCGATGGGCCCTGGCGGATTCTGTATGGTTTGAACCCAATGACAGGGGTTATCCAGGGGTTTCGCTGGGCGCTGTTGGGTGGCAGCCCGCCTGACAGGCTGATGATCGTTTCGGTTTTGATGGTTATTGTGCTGCTGGTTTCAGGGCTGTATTATTTCCGGCGCATGGAACGCACTTTTGCGGATATGGTGTAGGAGCTCATGTCGGATATTGCCATTCGTGTCGAAGGACTTGGAAAGCGCTACCGTATCGGCGCACCCGCGATGAACTACCGCACGCTGCGGGATTCATTCGTTGATGCGCTTCATGCGCCCGCGCGCCTGTTTGGCGACAATGGCGGTTCTGGCGGCCTCAACAGCATCTGGGCGCTGAAAGATATCTCCTTCGAAGTCAAGCAGGGCCAACTGTTGGGTGTTATTGGCCGCAACGGCTCTGGAAAGAGTACTTTGTTGAAGATCCTCTCACGTGTTACTGACCCAACCGAAGGGATCGGTGAGATCCGCGGGCGGGTAGGCTCGCTCCTCGAAGTTGGCACGGGGTTTCATCCCGAGCTCACCGGGCGAGAGAATATTTTTCTCAACGGCGCAATTCTTGGAATGCACCGTGGTGAGATCGATCAAAAATTTGATGAGATCGTTGAGTTTTCTGAGGTAGGTGCTTTTATTGATACCCCGGTAAAGCGCTACTCGAGCGGCATGTACCTGCGGCTGGCCTTTGCGGTTGCTGCCCACCTCGAGCCTGAGATCCTTGTGGTGGATGAAGTGCTTGCTGTTGGAGACGCTGAGTTCCAGCGCAAGTGCCTGGGCAAAATGAGTGATGTTGCTCAGCAGGGCCGCACGGTGCTGTTCGTCAGCCATAATATGTCGGCCATCCTGCGCCTGACCCAGGAAACCCTCGTGATCGAGAAAGGCCGCCTGGGAATGCGCGCGACAACCCCGCAAGCAGTGGATTATTATCTCTCGCAGGGTTATTCACAAGAAGGGCAGCGCGTCTGGGAGCCTGATGAAATCCCGGCTGAGTCGGCTCCGTTTTCCCCGATTGCCGTGCGGTTGAAGAACAGGCATGGCATGATTGTGGATACAGTGAAGTCTGTCGAGCCGGTGACGGTAGAGATGGAGTATGCATTGGATGCCCCGGTTACGGGTTTGCGAATTGGCATATATTTAATGAGTACACGAGGTGAATATATCTTTACCTCTTTTGATACGGACGAAACTGCACGGTATGAGCAGATGGCCGCCCGTTCCGCTGGGCGGTATATCAGCCGGTGTACAATCCCGGCCGATTTCCTAAACGAAGGCCGTTTTGTGATTGGCGTGAACGCCAGCTCGTACCGGGTGCGGCGGTATTTCCTGGATGAAAAGGCATTGACCTTTACCGTCGATGCGATCGGCGCGCCGGGAATGCAGTGGCCCGAGCCGCGGATGGGGGCTGTACGACCGAGGTTGGAATGGGAAGTAGAGGTGTTGTGATATGAAAGTTGCTGGTAAAGAAGTCGTAAAGCAGTTATTGGGTGAGGTGCCATTTACAGCGGAGCTGTATTGGCTGCTTCGTCAGCGTGGCAAACCTCTTCAGAGCCGGTTTTCGCTGCGACACTTGCAGGCGGAGCTTCCAGAAATGGTCAAGCAGGCCGAGGAACTGCGTAAAAGTGCGCCGGCAGGCCGAAACGTCTTTATTTTTGCAACCCTTCATTATTGGATCGAGCATACTGCTTTGCTGGGTGTAGCGCTTGCCGCGCAAGGCCACAAGGTGACCCTGGGCTATATGCCGTATTCTGAATGGCAGACGCCGATAAACCGATTTGACCTGCGCCGCCAGAACGCCTATGCTGCCAAAGTTCTGGAGCAGGCGTCTCCATTGCTTGGATCGGTTTCATTTCTCACGGCTCGCTCCATGTTCACCCGTGTTCCGGATGAAGTGATGGATGCCGTACAGAAGGTAACCATCTATGATACGCAGTACACCCTGCAAGTTGAAGATATCGACACGAATAGTGATGTGTTCAAGCTGCGCCTGGAGCGCAACACCGAAGTGGCGCGCGCGGTTTTAGGATATCTGAAAGCGAATCGCCCCGATGTTGTCATTATCCCCAACGGCACGATCCAGGAACTGGGTGTCGTTTATCGAGTGGCACGTTTTCTCAAAATCCCCACCACTACCTATGAGTTTGGTGACCAGCGCCAGCGCATCTGGCTGGCGCAGAACGCTGAGGTTATGCGCCAGGAAACAGATCGCCTCTGGCAGGCCCGTGAAGGCAGCTCGCTAACGCCCGAGCAGTTGGAACGCATGCGGGCGCTGTTTATGGCTCGCCAGCGTGGAGCGCTTTGGGAAAATTTCGCTCGCCTCTGGCAGGATACGCCCGCAGAGGGCGGAGAAAAAGCCCGGGCCGCGTTGGGCCTGGACAGCCGCCCGGTTGTGCTTCTGGCAACCAATGTACTGGGTGACAGCCTGACACTTGGCCGGCAGGTTTTCTCGCAAAGTATGGCGGAGTGGATCTCGCGCACCGTGCAGTATTTTGCCGGGCGTCCAGACGTGCAGTTCGTCATTCGTGTTCACCCAGGTGAAGTGCTGACTCACGGCCTTTCGATGATGGATGTGGTCAAGCAGGTGCTTCCCAGGCTGCCCGAGCATATCCGGCTGATTGCGCCAAAAGATAAGGTAAATACATACGACCTTGTTGAGGTTGCTGATGTTGGCCTGGTCTATACCACCACGGTTGGCATGGAGATGGCCATGTTTGGGGTTCCGGTGATTGTCAGTGGGTCCACTCATTACCGTGGGCGCGGCTTTACCAATGACCCTGATTCCTGGGTGACCTATTTTAAACTGCTTGGGCAAATCCTTTCGAAACCCTCGGCTTACCGCCTTACCCGCCAGCAGGTGGAAAGCGCCTGGGAATACGCGTACCGCTTCTTCTTCGAGTATCCACGCCCATTCCCCTGGCATCTGGTGCGCGTGTGGGATGATTATAAGACTCGCCCGCTGTCAGCGGTTTGCAGCCCTGAGGGGATGGAGCAGTACGGCGCTACGTTCAAATACCTGGTCGGTGAGACCGTGGATTGGCGGACGATCTTGCATACCAATGGGCACACTCTGGAACAGCCAGCCAACAGCATGCTGTTTCATGGGAACCAGCCAGATGGAAAAGAAGGCGCACCCCTGGGGATCCCCGAAACCGGTGGAACACGGACTTCATCTGCTAAGGTAAACGCGGTTCGTTCCGCCGCCGCTCGCGCTCGCAGTCGAAAACCGCAAAATCCGAAGGCAAATGGGAAATGACCGAAGTTGAGGTGAAGCAGCGTGTGCGGCAGTTCTATGACCGGGTTGGGTGGCAGACGGTGGCCGGTGGTGTTTATCAAAATGCCCGCTACGAAGATCTGCGCCCGGTTTCGCGGGAGTATATCCATCGCTGCCACATGCGCGTCCGGCGCTTTCTGAAGCCATCCGGCCGTTTTTTGTTAGATGCTGGCTCCGGGCCGGTCCAGTATCCTGAATACCTTACCTATTCTGAAGGCTACCAGTACCGGGTGTGCGTGGATATATCGATCGTTGCACTGCAAGAAGCCCGGCATCGAATTGGCGATCACGGTTTGTTCGTGGTTGCCGATGTGGCCAATCTGCCCTTCCGGGCTGAGCCTTTTGAGGGTGTGGTATCGCTGCATACACTGCACCACCTGCCACTGGAAGAACAGGCCAAAGCTTATGATGAGCTGTATCGCGTGCTGCAGTCCGGCTGCAGCGCGGCAGTGGTCAACGGCTGGACCGTTTCGCCTCTGATGCGACGCACTGCCTGGCTGGTACGCGGCATGGAGCGCGTGGGCGAGCGGATTGCCGCGCTGCGCAGACGTTCGCAGGCACAAGTCGCGGTTTCGGGGCCGGAGAGCGCTTTGCCGGCGGATGGGTCTCCGGCAGCCAAACCACAAGCGATTGCTGGCTCTGTGCCAGGCAGTCAACCAGGTGCGGATAACCAGCCGGTTGGAACATTCATCAACAAATTGGATCCCGCCTGGCTGCAGCTGCATTTGGGCAGCAAGATGCGCTACTCGCTCTACCCATGGCGCAGCGTCAGCGTGCGCTTTCTTCGCGCGATGATCCATGGTATTACTGGCGGGCGGCTGTGGCTGCGCCTGCTTTTCTGGCTTGAAGAACGTTTTCCGCGCTTCTTTGCCGAACAAGGCCAGTATCCGCTGGTCGTTATTTATAAGGATCGCGCGCAACCGCGCGGGTAAAAGAATGGCTGCGCCCTGGGTTTGTCTGAGCGAGAAGATTGTCCACGATGGCTACCGCAAGATAGCCCGGCGCACATACCATCTCCCCAATGGCAGCTCAGCGGACTTCGAAATACGTATTGAGCCACGCGTCGTCGCAATTCTGGCGATTACCAGCCAGCACCGGGTTGTTCTCACGCGCCAGTACCGTCCTGGTCCTGAAAGTCTAATATTAGAAATCCCTGGCGGCGGTGTGGAACCCGGTGAAACGCCCGAGCAAGCCGCTCGCCGCGAACTGCTGGAAGAAACCGGCTGCGATGGTGATCTGCAATTCATTGGTGAAAGTTTGTGCGGTGCATATACCACGATGCAGCGCTACAATTTTGTCGCGATGAACTGCCGCCGTATTGCGTTCCCAAAACCGGATGAACATGAGTTTATCGATGTGGTAGAGCTGCCGCTGGACGATTTCCGCGCCCTGCTGCGCTCCGGTCAGCTGTCTGATGTGGCTACCGGCTATCTCGGGCTTGATTTTCTGGGCATGTTGTAAGTTTTCAAATGAAACGCGTACCAAAACAGTATAAGAGTATGCCGAAATACCTTTTTGTGATCCATATTTTGGCATTGTTTGTTTGGCCGGGTAACCAACCCTTTCTTTTCCATCCGGCACGATCTTGTAACAGGAGTCAGCACCATGGATTGGACGAACAAAGTCGTTCTCGTCACCGGTGGCACCGGTTCGTTCGGTAAAAAATTTATTGAAATAATATTGCGGGAATATCACCCGGCAAAGGTGATTGTTTTCAGCCGCGATGAACTAAAACAGCATGATATGCACGCCTCGGGTTTCGATCATCCCAATTTGCGCTATTTCATTGGTGATGTGCGCGATCAGCCGCGTCTTCGCCGCGCATTTGATAACGTGGATATCGTTGTCCATACGGCGGCACTGAAGCAGGTTCCAGCTTGCGAATATAACCCGATGGAAGCGGTGAAAACCAATATCCTCGGCACCAGCAATGTAATCGACGCGGCGCTCGATGCAGGGGTGAAAAAGGTGCTTTCGCTTTCAACCGACAAAGCCGTGAACCCGGTGAACCTGTACGGTGCTACCAAGCTGGCTGCTGAAAAGCTGGTCGTGCAGAGCAACTATTACGCTGGAGACAAGGAAACCCGCCTGAGCTGCACCCGCTACGGCAA
>Ga0105092_10002148_pt1 | contig 10549 bp, 8 predicted proteins | sample PPLLak2March2015_FD_87021 | JGI IMG/M metagenome (GOLD analysis project Ga0105092, IMG submission 87021) | Freshwater sediment microbial communities from Prairie Pothole Lake near Jamestown, North Dakota, USA - PPLs Lake P7 Core (1) Depth... | ecosystem: Environmental > Aquatic > Freshwater >...
AAGCCGCCGATGTGCGTGAGCTTGATCTTCAAGAGATCGGCCGCCTTCTCCCGCACCACGGCCAAAACATCTTCCGGCGTGCTGACGCTTTCTTGCGCGGCGATGGGTATTCCAACCACTTTGCGTAGTTCCGCGAGACTTTGCAGATCGCCGCGCGTCAGCGGCTGCTCGGCGTCGGCGATATGAAAGCGTGCAAGCTCACTTAAAACCTCGCGCGCCTCGACAAAAGAGTAGCTGCCATTGCCATCGACTCGGATCGTCGCTTCATCGCCCACTTGCTCGCGCACCGCGCGCACCCGCGCGACATCTTGCGACCGATCTCTCTGACCGATCTTGAGCTTGAACGCCGTAAAACCTTCTCTCTTGAGGCTGCGCGCTCGCTCGACGATTTCCTTGGGCCCCAAATCGAGCCCGAGGCCGCCGGTCAGGGCAATCTCTTTTCGGTACGAACCGCCGAGCAAAACATAGAGCGGAACATGGTAGTGTCGCGCCAGTGCGTCGAAAAGCGCGGTCTCGACTGCTGCTTTGCTGAGCGGATTGCCGTAGCGGGTTTCCTGGAGCTGTTGCACCACCGGTCCGATATCCTCGAGGTCCATGCCGATCAGCCGAGGCGCAAAGTAGCTCCGCACCATCACCGTCATTGTCTCCAGAGTCTCGTAGGTGTTGCCCGGCCTGCCTTGGGTTGCCTCGCCCCAACCTTCAACCCCGTCTTGTGCTTCGACGCGCACGAGCAAGGTGCGGCAGTCTTCGAGGAATCCGGCCGCTCCGCCGTACACTTCGCTGACGGGCAGAACTAACGGGAAGCACTCGACCTTGAGGATTTTCACCGATCACCTCGGAGCAGCGAACTCAACGCCGAGATTTTCTTTTCTTTCTCCAGCGTGAAAACCGATTCTACCAGCCGGTCGAATGTCTTGGGCGCGAGCAGGGACTTGGTCAACCGCCTTGCCTTGTCTTCAAGCTCTACATGACTGAGGGGATTCTTCGGCGCGCCGCGAAAGTGAATGATCAGGGCGGCCAAGCGCCGGCCGTCTTTGAGCTGGACGGTCACTCGCGCCGCTCTGTCCCAATGTTTCCGCTCAATCTCATCGTCGATCTTGAGCCGCACCCGTCGCGTCATCGCGAGGATTTCTTTGTCCCTAACTCTCTTTTCGTCAAAAGAACCCGGATCCATCGGATCATCGTATAGACTCAAAGCAACACAGAAGGGGATGCTGTATTGCGCCGCCATGAGATCGGTCGGCGCATAAATGGCGTGATGCGTCACGAGCTTCTCAATACCGCCGATAGTGATCTCTTGGATGTCCGCGGGGCCAAACCGATGATCTGCTCTGAGCTTGGTCAGTCCTTCAATCGGGGCATGGGCGTTGATGTGGCAAGCATAACGTTTGATGCCGATATTCATAGACTCAAAATCGCGTCCTAAACCGCGCGTCAGGGCGGCAAGCTCTGGCGCGTCCGAGAACACCTGGCAGAAACCGAATTTTCCTTCCAGCACGCTCTCCGGGCCGGCGAATCCCTTGCTCGCGAGCAGGGCGGCATTCACCCCGCCTTCCGCGGCTTTGCCCAGATGGAGGCGCTTGACCATCGCGCCTTCTTTGCAGCGGGAGAACTCCATGAGCCCGCCGGAATAGGAACCGGCGATGCCGAAGGCATTCACCATCTGTTTTTCGTCCAGACCGAGGAGCCGGCCTGCCCCTGCCGCACCGCCGAAGGTCCCGGTTAATGCCGGCGCATGAAACCCCCTTTTCTCCAATGAGTTTCCCGCGGCAACGCCGATCCGAGACACCACCTCGCACGCCGCTACGAAAGCCGTCAGCAGCGCTTTACCATCGGCTCTTGTCTCTTCCGCCATTGCCAGTGCGGGCAAAAACGCAGTCGCTCCAGGGTGGACACCGGCTCCGGGCTGACGCACGTTGTCCAGCTCGAAGGCGTGGGCCATGGCACCGTTGGCGAGCGTCGCTTGGGCGGCAGTTGCTTTCCAGCGCTCGCCGAATACGGTCGAACGACCTTTAGCGCGCGAAGCGCGGACAAACGAGACAACCGCCCGGCTCCACGGCTTGGTCGACCCATAAAGGGCCACCGCTAAAATATCGAGGATACAAGCCTTGGCCCGGTCGACCACTTCACGCGGGATCTGGCCATAGCGAAGGTTCACGGCGTAGCTCGCCAGGCGCTGGGTGGCGTTCATGGCAATTGGTCCTTAAAACCACAGGGTGTTCAAAAAGGTCTCAGATGCGAGGCGCGCGATGTATCGACGAGCGCAGGCGTACGTCTTCAGTACGTTGAAGCGAGTCGATCGAGCGCAACGAAGCAGGTGAGCCTTTTTCAACACCCTGTTAGCGCACGACTTTGGCGCCGGCCTCCTTGAGGACCTCGCGCATTTGTTCGGTCAGACCAACAAAGAATTTATTCAGCCCCGGCCCTTTGAGGTAGCCGTCTTCGAACTGATTTTGCTCGAGATATTTTTTCCAGCTCGCCGTATTGGTGAAGCGATCGAATACTCCTTCCCAGTACTGCACCACTTCCTTTGGAACCGCCGGCGGCGCCACCACCCCACGCGCCTGGGGTATGACCGGCACGTCGATGCCTTGCTCGTTCAAAGTTGGGACATCGGGAAACGACGGCAGGCGTTTTTCCGTCAAGGCGGCAATGACTCTAAGATTACCCGCCTTGATATGTTCACCGGCCTCCTGCGGCTCGATCACCATCAACTGCACATGCCCGCCAAGCAAATTGGCAATCCGCTCGCCGCCGCTCGGAAAGGAGACGTAAACCCATTTGGCCCCGGTGGCCTTCTGGATCACCAGACGCACCAGGTTATCTCGACCGGTCACGGAGCCTCCCGACTGCTTGAGCTGGCCGGGGCTTTTCTTCGCCGCCTCGACCAAGTCCTTCATGTTTTTGTATGGCGAATCCGCCTTGACGGCCACCACCGCAGGCTCCAATACCAGACGAACCATGGGGGTCAGATCGTTGATCATGACCTTCGCTTCCAAGGTCGTCAGTGGATTGGTGACCCAGACCCCGGTGAAAAATCCGATCGTATGGGTCTCGCCCTTTTTCTCCGCCAGGTACGCCATGGCGGTGGCGCTGTTGCCGCCGGACTTATTGACCACCTGCAAGCGTTGCGGCAGGAGCTTTTCTTTGTCCATCATTTCGGCAATTGCCCGCGCCAAGATGTCAGAGCCGCCGCCCGGGCCCGTGTGCACGACCCCTTCGATGGGCTTCGTAGGCTTAAACGACTGCGCAGATAGCGGCGCCGCGAATGCCAACACGAAAAAAATCGCGCTCAACGAATATATGCTTCGTTCCATAAGGTCTCCTTTTTGGCTTTTTACCGTAATTCGCATCAAGCTTCTTCACCGGCCGTTTTCAAGCGCCATTGTTTCACCGTTCGTAGTAGCGGCATCAAGATGATGACCAGCGTCAGTAGCAGCATCGTCACTGAAAGCGGTCTGGTCACTAGAATCGACAAATCGCCCTGGGACATCATTAGCGATTGGCGCAGCGCCCGCTCCATACCATCGCCCAACACCAATCCCAGCACCAGTGGCGCCGCGGGAAAATCCAGCTTGCGCATACCGTAACCCAGAAGCCCAAAAAAACCCAGCATCCAAACATCGAATAAACTACTACTCACACTGTAGGCGCCGACGATGGATACGCCGAGAATCGCGGGGTAGAGAACATAATAGGGCACCCGCAGGATCTGGGCGAAGAGCGGCACCAGCGGCAGGTTCAAGATCAACAACATGACGTTGCCGATATACATGCTCGCAACCAGACCCCAAAAAAGAGTGGGGTTGTCTTGAATCAGGAGCGGCCCCGGCCGAAATCCCCAGAGAATGAGCGCGGCAAGCAGAATCGCCGTCGTATTCGATCCTGGAATTCCGAGTGTCAACAGCGGCACCAGCGACCCGCAGGTGTCCGAGTTGTTGGCGCCCTCCGGCGCCGCCACGCCTTCTATCACGCCGGTGCCGAACTTCTCCGGATGCTTTGAAACCGCTTTCTCCAAGCCATAAGAAATAAACGATGAAATGGTCGAGCCCGCTCCCGGCAGCACGCCGATAATGAATCCCACCAGCGAACCATTCACGAACGCGAATCGGCAAGCCTTTATCTCTTCAAGCGTCGGAAGCAGGCTCTTGAGGCGCCCGGAAATCTTAAATAATTCCGTCCCGCCGCGGGTTTCCAAATTGGCGAGCACTTCGCCGACGGCGAAGATACCGATGCTGGCAACGATAAAATCGATACCGTCGAGGAGCTCGAATCGGCCGAAAGTAAACCTCGATTGGGCGCTGAAAAGATCCGTGCCAACGGTGGCAAACCAGAGGCCCACGAGCAGCGCGAGGAGCGCCTTGAGCATCGACTTGCCAGCCAGAAATACCACCATGGCGAGGCCCAGGGCCATGAGCGCGAAATACTCAGGCGGCGCAAATTTGAGCGCAAAGCGCGCCAGGGGCGGGGCCACCAGCATCAAGCCCAACACGCCGACTGTACCGGCGATGAAGGAGGAGATCGCGGCGATGCCCAACGCGGCGCCGGCCCGGCCCTGTCTGGCCATTTGGTAGCCGTCGAGGCAGGTGACCACTGAAGCCGACTCGCCCGGCACGTTGAGCAAGATGGACGTAGTGGAGCCGCCGTACTTGGCGCCATAGTAGATGCCGGCGAGCATGATGATGGCGGTGGTGTGGTCCAATTTAAACGTAAGCGGAAGGAGCATGGCGATGGTCGCCGGCGGTCCCAATCCGGGAAGGATCCCCACGATAGTCCCGAGAAAAACTCCGACGAAGCACCAAAACAGATTGGCGGGGCTAAGGGCCACCGAAAATCCCAACAAAAGGTTGTAAAGCGCGTCCAATTCTGGCTTGCCTTTCAAAAACCCAAAGGGCTTTTCGGTAAAGAAAGTCCCAGAGCGACAACGAAAATCAGGTGAAATCCGATACCGAGTCCCAGCGCGACCAAGACAGCGCTCCAAATCGACCGTCGCTCCATCAATACGATGAGAAAAACGGTCAGTAACACCAGGCAGAGAGTGAACCCCAAGAACGGAAATAGTAATACAGCGCCCATGAACGCCAGCCAGCCGGCCAGCGCTCGGGATCCAGTGGACCAGTCGCGCTGCTTGCCAAGCGGTTTCGCCGCCGGACGAAGCTGATTGACGACAATCAGGCACAAGGATAGACCACAGATAGCAATGCCCAACCATAAGGGCAGAAAACCGGGACCGGGACCATCCTCGGTTAGGTAGCTAAAGCGTGCGGCTTCAATGGTCACGTAGAGCCCGAACACAGCGAGAGCAATTGCTGAAGAAAGATCCTTGATGCTGCGCGGTTCCATGGCAGTTCAAGCGCAATCCGATATCTCTTTGGGTAAGCTGAAGTGAATATTTTCTTCCCCAAAACCCAGGCTCGACACTTGCGCCCCTTGAGTCTTGAAAAACTCGGCGGCCTCCTGCACCAAGCGCTCCGGCACAGATGCGCCGGAGGTAATGCCGACGCGGCGAACGCCGCCCAGCCACTCGGCGTCGATGGCGCGGTGGTCATCGATAAGATGAGCTTTCACTCCCTGTGCCGCGGCGACTTTTCTGAGCTGATTGGAATTTTCGCTGTTGCGCGAGCCGATCACCAGCACCAGATCGACTTCTTTCGCCAGCTGCTTAACCGCGTCCTGGCGGTTTTGCGTCGCGTAACAGATATCTTCTTTGGCCGCGGTGACGAGTTTGGGAAAGCGCCGTTTGAGTATATCGATGACGTCGCGAGTGTCGTCGACACTGAGCGTAGTTTGCGTCAGCACCACGACCTTGTCGGGATCAGGAATCTCAACCCTGTTGGCTTCATCGGCATTGGCCACGATTCGGATGCGCTCCGGCGCCTCGCCGCTGGTGCCGACGATCTCGTCATGACTCTGCGAACCGACAAGAATGATCCAGTAGCCCAGCGCGGCGAATTTGCGCACTTCGCGATGGACTTTTTCTACCAGCGGACAAGTGGCGTCGATCACGATTTCCAGCCGTTTTTCCTTGGCCCGTTGCCAGTCCGCGGGAGATATGCCGTGAGCGCTGAAAACCAATTTTGCGCCGGTGGGAACCTCATCGATGGACTGAACAAAGCGCACACCGCGCGCCGTGAAATCCGCAACGACATATTTGTTATGCACGATCTCATGGAACACATAGATCGGCGCGCCGTGGCGCGCGAGCGCGCGCTCGACGGTTTCCACGGCCATCTCCACGCCGGCGCAGAAGCCGCGGGGCTGAACAACGACGACTTTTTCGACTGCCACGGTTTATACTCTGGATGAAACCCCAGAGGCAGTCAACCGTCATTCAAGCACTGCTTCCACACCCAGACACGATCGCGTTTCGGCAACGGCAGTTGGAATTACTTTGACAGCGATCCGCCAATCTCATATTCTCCGGACGAAAATACACCAATGGCGAAGCAACGTCCGCCAATTTTCGTTGGTCAATTGCCGACTAGCAGATCGCGCCGCAGAGGAGGTTTGAAAACATGATAGCTGCCCTCTCCACAACCGTCGCCGTTTGGTTCTTTCTGGGCTCGTCGCTATTCGCCGCGCCGGCATTCGCCGCCTCGGTAACTGCCGCTACTCTCCAGAAGTCCAAGCAAGCGGCTGATGCCAAGGGTTATGCCTTCATTACCAGCCATGACGAAATCCTTGCCAGCGCCAAGAGAGAGGGCAAACTTCGCGCCCAAAGTTCATTTGACCCGAATGCGTTCAAGCCCCTCATGGCCTCTTTCAAAAAGAAATACCCCTTCGCGGATATTGAAATCCAGGAGATGACGGGGACAGACACGGCCCAACGCTTTCTCTTGGAGCTCAAGGCGGGAACGGTCAAGGAATGGGATACGTTACATCTGCCGGAAGATTTTTATAACGACTATGCGCCGTTTGCGAAGAAATTCGATATCCTGGGTATGGCTGAACACGGAGTCCTGAAGATTAACCCCAAAATGGTCGATCCCGAATACCGCAACGTGGTGAGCATCGGCTCCGCCATCTGCTCCATCGCGTACAACAAGAAACAGCTCGCCGCCGACAAGGTCCCGAATAAGTGGGAAGACTTCTTGAAGCCGGAGTTCAAGGGACGAAAGATGCTTGTCGATATCCGGCCCTACTGCCTCGCCGCTCTCGTGCCCGCCATGGGTGAAGAGTGGGTCAAAAACTATGCCCGCAAGATCAAGGATCAGGAACCCATCTGGGTTCGAGGCCAGACACGCGCCATGAGCGGGATCATTGCCGGCGAATACGATCTCCATCAAATGACGCAATACCATTCCTGCATGCGCGCCGCCGCAAAGGACGTCACCAAATCCCTCGGTTGCAAGATCATTGAACCCGTACCGGCAAAAGTCCAGGACGTTGAGGGAGTTCTGCAATCCGCCGCAAACCCCGCTCGCGCGCTACTGTTTATCGAGCACTCGGCCAGTCCTGAGGTGCAAAAAATCCTCGATGAAGCCAACCCCCTCAAGTCAAATGTCTTTGCCGACGGCGAGATCGCCAAATTGCTGAAGGGTAAAAATGTTTCGCTGAACGATTTTCGCACCTACCACAAGACATCGGAACGAATAAAGATGGTCTTGGAAGCATACGGCTTTCCCAAGGCCGACGTCCGGTAACCGCAGTACGGTGCTTCTTGGCATGCCTTCGGCTGGGTGGCCTCCATATAATCCCTCGACTGCTTTCGGCCGAGCTGTCCGGCTGCCATCACGCAAGGGGCTGAACTCATTGTATTGAACTGGTAAGATACTCATCCGGGGCGCCGTGCGTCTAACCACCGTCGCGCCTTTTCACTCGTTGTTAAACTATTGAACAATTGGATGAAACCATGAGGTTTCCCGGACTCGTCACGCGCTTTTACCGGCGCCTCTCAGGCTACTTCAGGGCTGTGATCGATCCGACCTTGAGTATGCGGGTCAGGCTGTTTTGTGGCGCGAAAGGCCTGGCCGCTTTAGGCGCGCTTGGCCTGATCCTGTTATGCGCGTATGCGCTCATTTTAATCCCGTTCACGCCGAGTATTGCCGATTTACGGAAAGCCAAAATCGACCAGCCCAGCGTGTTGATCTCCGCCGATCGCAAACGCCTGGCCACTTTCAAGCCGATGAACCGCGACTGGGTCGGCCTAAATCGAGTCTCGCCGCATGTGATCAACGCGCTGATCGCCACCGAAGATCACCGCTTTTACCAGCACTTCGGCATTGACTTGCGGCGGGCCGCGGCCGGCATGTTGCGCGCCTTGATCGGCGACCCGGAGGGCGGTTCGACACTGACCCAGCAACTCGCGCGCAACCTGTACCCGGAGGAAATTGGCCGCAAACGGACCCTTACGAGGAAAATAAAGGAGACCATCACCGCAATTAAAATCGAATACGCCTATACAAAAAAAGAAATATTGGAAACCTATCTCAACAGCATGCCGTTTTTGTACAACGCCTTCGGCATCGAGATGGCCGCGCGCACCTATTTCGACAAGTCCGCGCAAAAACTCACCGTCATCGAAAGCGCAACTTTGATCGCCATGTTGAAAGGCACCAGTTACTACAACCCAGTGCTCAATCCCGAGCGCGCGCTTCGACGCCGAAACGTGGTGTTGTCGCAAATGGTCAAACGCGGGGCGCTGAGCCAGGCCGATTTCGACAAGCTAAAGGCACGACCTATACGCCTCGATTTCGAACGGCAGCAGGAAGCTATCGGTCCCGCGCCTCATCTTGCCGTGCACATTCGTAGATGGCTGATCGATTGGGCGGACCGTCGAGATCTCAACATCTATGCCGACGGCTTGATCGTGCACACCACCATCGATTCACGTTTGCAGGCGGTTGCCAACCAAGCCGTAAACCGTCAAATGGACGCCCTCCAGGCGGTCGCGGACGTCGAGTGGGGAGTGAGCTCCGAACGTTTGTTATCGTCGAGTGCGAAGGCGTACGCCGATATGCGCCGGCGCGTTCAGCCTTTCGGATTTTTTTGGAAAACCAAGTCCGCTTTGGTCGACGCATTCATCCGCGAATCCGCGGCTTACCGGCGCGTGGTCGATGCCGGCGCCGCGCCCGAAGCTGCGCTGGCGCAACTCAAGAGCGACCAGGAATTTATGGCCAAGCTGCGCACTGACAAAACGCGTTTGCAAGTGGGCTTTGTTGCCATCGATCCGGCCACCGGCCACGTCAAGGCGTGGGTTGGCAGCCGCGATTTCAAAACCGACCAATTCGATCATGTGGCGCAAGCCAGACGGCAGCCGGGCTCGACGTTCAAAGCGTTTGTTTACGGCGCGGCGCTCGAGCACGGGATGTCGCCCGATAAACGCTTCACCGACCGCGCGGTGGAGATCCCGCTGCCGGACGGCACCGTGTGGCGTCCCTCCGATGCAGCGGAGCCGAGCGGCCGGCGGATGACCGCGCGCGAGGGTCTCATCCATTCGAAAAACACGATCACCGCGCAAGTCATGGAGGAAATCGGTCCAAGAAAAACCGCCGAGCTGGCGCGGACAATGGGGATCAACCAAAGCAGGCTCGACGAGGTGCCGGCCTTGGCGCTCGGCACCAGTCCGGTTACCCTGCTGGAAATGGTCGCCGGTTACAGTACCATCGCCGCGCTCGGCGAATACCGCCAGCCGATTTTTGTCACCCGCATAACCGATAAGAACGGCAACGTGCTTGCGCGCTTCGAATACGAAAGCAAACGCGTTCTTTCCCATCAAACCGTGGGGAGTTTGATCAACATGCTGCGCGGCGCAGTCGACCAGGGCACCGGGCAAGCGGTGCGGACGGGGTTTGGCATAAAAGCCGATGTTGCGGGGAAAACCGGCACGACGCAAAAAAATACCGACGGGTGGTTTATCTTGATGCACCGACGGCTCGTCGGCGGCTCCTGGGTCGGCTTTAACGATCCGCGGGTCACGATGCGCAGCAACTATTGGGGCGAGGGCAGGCACAACGCCTTGCTTGTGGTCGGTGACTTCTTTCAGCAAACGTTTACGGGGCGATTGATCGACGGCAACGCTGAGTTCCCCTTTGAAAGGCCGCAGGACTCGATCTGGGAACCGTTTTTCGACGCCGCCAAAGATTGGTTAGGCGGTATCTTCAAAGATTGGCTGTCCGGAGAAAAACCCAAGCCGCCACGCCGCAACCTACAAGATCAAGCGGTGCGATCTCAACCGACGCCGCGTGAACAAAAAGAGCCGGAAAGGCGACTCACGAAGGAGCAACTCTTAGAGCAACTGAGAGAAAGGCAAGAGCAACGACGGCTGGAGAATCGGCAATGGGAGTAGGCAGCTGCAGTAATCATCCGCCCGCCGAAAACAAAGGCCCATCGGCCTACCACGCGGCCATGGGCCTTTTGATTGAGATCCGCCTGCAGCCCTTAATGCGACTACCGCTAGTGTCCTGGAATCAAAATTCGTTTAAAAAGTCCTCACTCCGAAGTCCGTCATTCTCGCGAAAGCGGGAATCCAGACGCTTTTGAAATTCCTGGATTCCGGGTCGCGCTAGCTATCGCCAGCTTGCCCGGAATGACGATTGAATTATGTAAC
>Ga0105092_10002149_pt1 | contig 10549 bp, 7 predicted proteins | sample PPLLak2March2015_FD_87021 | JGI IMG/M metagenome (GOLD analysis project Ga0105092, IMG submission 87021) | Freshwater sediment microbial communities from Prairie Pothole Lake near Jamestown, North Dakota, USA - PPLs Lake P7 Core (1) Depth... | ecosystem: Environmental > Aquatic > Freshwater >...
AGTCGCTGCCATGCGGCCAGCGCCCGTGATTCAGGACGTAGGGAAGGTGGGTGTGGAGCGCGAGAACGAAATCGACCGGCGGAGCTTTCACCGATTGGCCGCCGCGTGGACCAGCGCCCGCCGATAGACATCGAGGTAGGCATCCACCGCGCGCTCCCAACTGAAGTCCCTGGCCATGGCCCGGCGCATCATCGCCTGCCATTTGCCGGAATCTCCATAGGCGGCGAGCGCGCGGAGCCCGGCGTCCTGGAAGGCCTCGGGCGTGTACGCGTCGAAGGAGAAACCGGTGAGGCCGTCGTCCACCGTATCGGCCAGACCGCCGACGCGGCGCACGACAGGCGGCGATCCGTACCGCTGGGCCCGCATCTGGGTCAGTCCGCACGGCTCGTACAGAGACGGCATGAGGAAGATGTCCGCCCCTGCCATCAGGCGGTGCTCGAGGCGGTCGGTGAAGTCGAGTTGCACCCCGATCCGGTTGGGCGCGGACGTGGCCAGCTCCACCAACGCCTTCTCGTAGCGTGGCTCTCCGCTGCCCAGGAACACGAACTGGGCGTCGCTGCCGAGCAGCTTCGGTGCATTGAGGATGAGGTCGAGCCCCTTCTGCCCCACCAGGCGCCCTGCCATGCCGAAGATGGGGGCCCGGCGGCGCTGAGGCAGGCCGAACGAGCGCTGCAGCGCCGCCTTGCACCGGCGCTTGCCCTCCAGCCGGTCGGCTGTGTACTGCGCGGTGATCAGCGCGTCGGTGGCGGGATTCCAGACGCGCTGATCAATGCCGTTGAGCACCCCGACCAGGCGTTCACCCAGCCACACAAACACGGCGTGGAGCCCGAAGCCGCCGCCGGGGGACCGCAGCTCGCGCGCCTGGGTGGGACTCACCGTGGTGATGAAGTCCGCGAACGCCAGACCGCCCTTGAGGAAGTTCAGCTTGCCGTACCACTCGAGCTGCTGCCAGTTGAAGACCTCCCAGGGCAGTCCGATGTCGGGCACCACCTGAGGTGGGAAGTGCCCCTGATATCCGGGATTGTGCACCGAGACCACGGTCGCGAGCGTCCGGTTGTGGTGGTCGCCGGCGAGCACCGTGCGCAGGTAAACGGGGGCGAGCGCGGTGTGCCAATCGTGGGCGTGCAACAGGACGGGGCCCGGGACTAGCCGAGGGAGGGCGATCATCGCGGCGAGCGTGAAGAAGGCGAAGCGGCGGGCATTGTCGGGGTAGTCGGCGCCGTTCTCCCCGTAGATGCCCAGGCGATTGAAATACCCCAGATGCTCGATGAAGAACACCTGCGGTCCGGCGTGCGGTCCCGCCACGCGGAACACTCGCGCCTCTTCCGCGCGACCGCCGATGGGCACGATGAACGGCTGCCCGACGGGCTCGAGATCGGGATCCTCGTCGCGGACCGTGCGGTAGAGCGGCAGGATGGCGGCGACCTTGTGCCCCGCGGCGCGCTGGAAGCCGGCCAGGCAACTCACCGCCTCGGCCAGGCCGCCCGTCCGGGCATACGGGAGGTATTCCGCCGTCAGGTGGACGACGGTGATCGGCTCGCCGGACGGGCTCTTCAGCGGCGGGTCGGAGCTCGCCGGGGTGAAGGCCGGATCATGCAGGGTGGCCATTCCGCTATATGCCTCATGCCGTCGGTGGGTCGTCCCCTGACGCCTCGCCGCGGATCGCTGGAGCGTAGTATTCCTGCACGTAGTCCTGCACCATCCGCCGCGCGGTGAAGCGGCTGCCCGAGAGCCGGATCGCGTGCCGCATCTTCTCCACCCAGCCGAGCGGCACACCGCCCGCATTGCGGGTGTAATAGAGCGGGATCACCTGCTCCTCCAGGATCCGGTAGAACCGTTCGGCGTCGGCGGCATCGGCATCCTCGCTCTCGCCGGCCGGAGAGATCGCCCAGCCGCTCAGGCCGTCGTAGCCCTCCTGCCACCATCCGTCCAGGGTGCTGAACTGCGGCACGCCGTTGAGCGCCGCCTTCATGCCGCTCGTGCCGGACGCCTCGAGCGGCACGCGCGGCAGATTGAGCCACAGGTCCACCCCTTGCACCAGAAGGTGGGCCAGGTGGAGATCGTAGTCCTCGAGGAACGCCACTCGTCCCTCGAACTCGGGATCGCGAGTGAACTGGTAGACGCTCTGGAGCACTTCCTTGCCGGGATTGTCCGCTGGGTGGGCATTTCCCGCGAAGATGATCTGGACCGGTCGCCACGGGTCCACCAGCAGGCGGCGGAGCCGGTCGAGGTCGCGGAAAATGAGATTGGCCCGCTTGTAGGTGGCGAAGCGACGGGCGAACCCGATGGTCAGCGCGGTCGGGTCGAGCAGGGTACCGGCGCCGACCACCTGGGCGGCTTCCTTGAACCGGCCGGCGAAGCGCTGCCGGGCATCCTCGCGCACGTGGTTCGCGAGGATCTGCTTCAGGCGGACGTGCACGCCCCAGAGCTTGGCGTGATCGAGGGTCAGGACCTGGTCCCAGAATCCGGGCTCGTCCAGCCGGGAGCCCCACTCCGGTCCGAGGTGCTCATCGAGCAGGCCCATGATCGGACTCGCCATCCAGGTGGCGAGGTGCACACCGTTGGTGACATGCCCGACGGGGACCGTCTCCCAGGGGCGCCCGGGCCAGAGGTCGCGCCAGAGATTGCGGGAGACCTGGCCATGGCGGCGGGACACCCCGTTGACGCGTGACGAGAGCCGCATCGCGGTGACCGTCATGTGGAACTGGCGCGGGATGGCGGGATGCGCGCCGATGTGGAACAGCTGTTCCCGCTCGATCCCCATCTCCTTCCAGATCGGACCGGCGCAGGCCTCGAGCTGTTCGACCGAGAAGGAATCGTGGCCTGCCGGCACCGGCGTGTGGGTCGTGAACACACTGTGGGCCCGGACCTGCCGGCTCGCGTCCTCGAACGAAGCCCCCTTTGCCATCAGCTCGCGCACCCGCTCGATCATCATGAACGCGGCGTGTCCCTCGTTCGCGTGCCAGACGGCCGGGTCGATGCCCATGGCCCGAAGGACCCGTACGCCGCCAACGCCGAGGATCCACTCCTGGCGCACCCGGAGCTCGGGGCCGCCGGCGTACAGCTTGTTCATGACCTCGCGGTCGTCCGGATGGTTCGACTCGAGATTGGTGTCGAGCAGGTAGATCGGTACCCGGCCGACCCGCATGCACCAGGCCCGGACATGTACCGGGCGCCCGGAGGTCTCCACCGTCGTGAGGTAGGGCTGCTGCCGGGGGCCGATCACCGGCTCGAGCGGGGTGAGGGTGACGTCATAATCGACGTCGCTGTCCTCCTGCCAGCCGTCCACCCGGAGACGCTGGTCGAAGTACCCCTTCATGTAGAAGAGCCCGACTCCGACCATCGGCACGCCGAGGTCGCTCGAGGCCTTGCAATGGTCCCCCGCGAGCACGCCGAGACCGCCGGAGTAGATCGGCACCGAGCTATGCAGTCCGAACTCGGCGCAGAAGTAGGCGACCGGCCGTCCATTGAGGTCGGGGTGCGCCCGGGCGAACCAGGTGTCCCCGCTCGAGATCTCGTGCTGCATCCGTCCCATCACGTCGTCGTAGCGGCGGAGGAAATCCTTGTCGCTGGCGCACGCGGCCAGCCTGGCGGGATCGATCCGGCAGAGCAGCTCGAGCGGATTGTGCCGGGTGAGGCGCCACAGCGGGGGATCGACGCTGCGGAACAGCGCCCGCGCCTCCCGGCTCCAGCTCCACCAGAGGTTCTTCGCCAGCGCAGAGAGCCCTTCGATGCGGGCCGGAAGGTACGGAATCCGTGTCGGTTGGACGGTCATGGGACAATCATAGTTGAATCAGCGGGGGGATCGAAGGAATGCCGGTCGGGGAGCGTTCCATCCCGGGCGAGAAGGTCCCTCGCTCCGCCCGGGATGAGGTCCTTTCGCGCTGCGCCTCCTCAGTGCACCAGCTTCTTGTACCGGATTCTATGCGGCTGGTTGGCGTCCACGCCTTTCCGACGCTTGAGGTCGGCGGCGTAGTCGGCGTAGTTCCCCTCGAACCACACCACTTCGCTGTTTCCCTCGAATGCCAGGATATGGGTCGCGATGCGGTCGAGAAACCAGCGGTCGTGGCTGATCACCACGGCGCAGCCGGCGAAGCCCAGCAGCGCCTCCTCCAGCGCCCGCAGGGTGTCCACGTCCAGATCGTTGGTCGGCTCGTCGAGGAGCAGCAGGTTGCCTCCGCTCTTGAGCAGCTTGGCAAGGTGCAGCCGATTCCGCTCGCCGCCGGAGAGGCTCCCGACCTTCTTCTGCTGGTCCGCCCCGCGGAAGTTGAAGCCGGCGCAGTAGGCCCGGGCGTTCACCGTCCGCTTGCCGAAGAGGAGCTGGTCCTCGCCGCCGGAGATCTCTTCGTACACCGTCTTGTCGGGGTCGAGCGCGTCGCGGCTCTGGTCCACATACGCGATCTGCACGGTGCTCCCGACCTTGAGCGCGCCGCCATCCGGCGCCTCCTGCTCCGTGATCATCCGGAAAAGCGTAGTCTTGCCGGCGCCGTTGGGTCCGATCACGCCGACGATACCGCCGCGCGGCAGCGAGAAGGTCAGGTCGTCGATCAGCAGGCGGTCGCCGTAGCCCTTGCTCAGGTGTTCGGCGGCGACGACCTCGTCGCCCAGCCGCTCCGGCACGGGAATCAGGATCTCGGTCGTGCCCTCGGTCTGCCGAGCCGCCTCGTCCCGAAGCTCCTCGTAGCGCGCGATGCGTGCCTTGCTCTTCGCCTGACGCGCGCGGGGCGACATCCGGATCCACTCCAGTTCCCGCTGGAGCGTCTTCTGCCGGGCCGACGCCTGCTTCTCTTCGGTGGCGAGCCGCCGCTCCTTCTGCTCCAGCCAGGAGGAATAGTTCCCCTCCCAGGGAATGCCCGCACCCTGATAGAGCTCGAGGATCCAACCCGCCACGTTGTCGAGGAAGTAGCGATCGTGGGTGACGGCGACGACGGTCCCCGGAAACTCGGCGAGGTACCGCTCGAGCCACCAGACGCTCTCGGCGTCGAGATGGTTGGTGGGCTCGTCGAGCAGCAGCATGTCGGGCTGCGCCAGCAGGACCCGGCAGAGCGCGACGCGGCGGCGCTCGCCGCCGGACAGCTTGGTCACGTCGGCGTCGCCGGGCGGCAGGCGGAGCGCGTCCATCGCCATGTCCACCTTGTGGTCCAGCTCCCAGAGACCGAGCGCGTCGATGCGCTCCTGCAGGTTGCCCTGCTTCTCCAGCAGCCGGGTCATCTCGTCGTCGTCCATCGGCTCCGCGAACCGGGCGCTCAGATCCTCGAACTGTTTGAGGATCGCGCGCGACTCGGCGACCGCCTCCTCCACGTTCCCGCGCACGTCCTTTGAGGCGTCGAGTTGGGGCTCCTGCGGGAGGTAGCCGATCCGGGTGCCCGGGAGGGGACGGGCGTCGCCCAGGAAGTCCTTGTCCACGCCCGCCATGATCCGGAGGAGGGACGATTTCCCCGCGCCGTTCGCGCCCAGGACGCCGATCTTGGCGCCGGGAAAGAACGAGAGGTAGATGCCCTTCAGGATCTCGCGGGAAGGAGGCACGACCTTCCGCAGGTCGCGCATCGTGAAAATGTATTCGCCGGCCATAGGGGGGTAGAAGGTAATCGCGCGCCTGCGACACGAGAAGGCTGAAACCGCCAAGCAAAAGGGCGCCCCAGCGGGGGCGCCCTCGTTGTCCTGCAGCGGTTGGACCTAGCTCAGGTGCTTGTTGACGTGCTTGGTCATGTCGAACATGGACACCTGGCTCCTGCCACCGAAGACGGGGCGCAGCTTGTCGTCGGCGTTGATGGCGCGGCGGTTCTTCGAGTCCTGCAACCCGTTCCGCTTGATGTAGGCCCACAGCTTCTTGGTGACTTCGGTGCGAGGGATCGCGCTGCTGCCCACGACGGCCGCCAGTTGGGAGCTGGGCTGCATCGGCTTCATGAACGCGGCGCTGGGTGTGCGCTTCTTGCCGGACTTCTTGGTGGCTTTCTTCGCCGCGCTCTTTCTCGCGGCCGGTCTCCGGGCGCTCTTCTTGGCGGACTTGCGTGCGGCAGTCTTCTTCTTGGTGGCCATCGCGTGTCTCCCAGTGATGTGAGAACCGTGTGTGCCTCTAGATGAGCGAAACTACCGTGACAAACAGTACAATACCGAAGCGCCATTGCAATAGGTAAAAGGCCATTTTCCCTCGGAAAACGGGCATTTTCGGCCAATTCCCCCTCGGAAAGGGTCTCCGGACGCCCATGAGGAGACGTTTCCGCGCCTGGGCCCGCTATCTTGCGGGTGCTGCGGGAGACACGGCTTCGATGCCACCAACCTGCCACTACGGGCCCCCTGTATGCCGCTTGCGACCATGATGCCGCTCTGGCTCGGCCTTCTCTCGTGCCCCGCCGGCACGGCGGGACTGACGCTGCCCCAGGGATTCTGCGCCGTGCTGATGGCGGAAGGCGTCGGCAGCGTTCGCCAGCTCAGCATCGCTCCCGGCGGCGAGCTGTACGGAGCGGTGAACGAGGGCGGCGCGGGGGTGGTGGCGCTCCGCGACCGGGACGGAGATGGCAAGGCCGAGGAGCGCGCCTCCTTCGGCCCGGGCGGAGCGAATGACGTCGAGGTGCGCGACGGCTACCTCTATCTCGCGCTCCGGAAGCGCGTCCTGCGCTGGCGGCTCACGCCGGGCAAGCTTGCCCCCGAGGGACCCCCCGAAACGATCGTGGACGGTCTCCCCGACGATGGGAATCACAAGTTCAAGAGTCTGGCGTTCGGCGCCGGAAACGAGATGTTCGTGGCCGTCGGTTCGGCCAGCAACAGCTGTCAGAAGACGGACCGTCTCGCCGGCTCGCCGGGCCAGGATCCCTGCCGCGAGCTCGAGCGGCACGCCGGCATCTGGGCGTTCGCCGCCGATCGCGTCGGGCAGCAGTTTACCGACGGGCGTCGCTACGCCACCGGGCTGAGGAACGCATTGGCCCTTGCGATTCAGCCGGGCACCGGGGCGCTCTTCGCGGCCGTCCATGGCCGCGACCAGCTCAGCGACAACTGGGGGTTCAGCGACGAGGTCAACGCCAACGAGCCGGCGGAGGAGCTGGTCCGGGTCGTCGACGGCGACGACTTCGGCTGGCCCTACTGCTATTACTCGAACGAGTACCGCAAGAAAGTCCTCGCGCCCGAGTACGGCGGCGACGGCCGCAAGGTCGGCCGCTGTGCGAGCGCGAAGGATCCGGCGATCGCCTTCCCGGGCCACTGGGCCCCCTTGGCGCTCGCGTTCTACCCGGGTGAAGGATTCGGATCGGCCTACGTCGGCGGACTCTTCGTGGCTTTCCACGGCTCGTGGAATCGCGCGCCGTTGCCGCAGGCCGGCTACCGGGTGGCCTTCGTGCCGTTCGAGAACGGCAAGCCCGCGGGGAAGTACCAGACCTTCGCCATCGGGCGCACGCCGACGGAGCTGCGCGCAAGCGGCGTTGCCGTCGGCGCGGATGGTTCGCTCTTCATCTCGGCGGATCGCAATGGGAAGATCTGGAAAGTGATGCGGCAGTAGCACCGGCAATGTGAGGATCTAACGGCCGGGCAGCTGCTCCAGTACTCGCTCGACGTCCTGAAGTCGCGGCTCGATCTCCATCGGACGGTTCGCGCCGGCTGGAGGCGGTTCGGTTTCACGATGTTACTGGAGAAGGATGCCGGGGTCCTTGAGCACGTGCCCGGTCAGCACCGCGACGACGTGCTCATCGGACTTGATCTTTCCCCGCCGGACCAGCGTGCGAGCGCCCGCGACACTGGCCGCGCTGGCCGGCTCGCATCCCACGCCGCAGGCATCGATCACCGCCTTCGCCTCGAGCAGCTCCGCATCGTTCACCGCCAGCACGACGCCATCGGTTTCCTGAATCGCGCGCACCGCCCGGTCATATGATGCGGGGTCGCCGATCCTGATCGCGGTCGCCACCGTCTGGGCCTTCACCTTGTGGCGGGTCACGAAGCCTTCCTCGTAGCTGCGCGCGAACGGCGCCGCCCCCGCGGCCTGGACCGCCGCCAGGCGGGGAATCCGGGCGATCAGTCCCCAGGCGTGTGCCTCGCGCAGCGCTTTTCCGAACGCCGCCGTGTTCCCCAGGTTGCCGGCGGGAAGCACGATCCAGTCCGGCGGATCCCATCCCAGCTGCTGCAGGAGCTCGAGCACGATCGTCTTCTGCCCCTCGAGCCGGTACGGGTTGATCGAGTTCAGAAGGTAGACGCCGAGGCGGGTGCTGGCCTCCTCGACCAGCCGGAGACAGTCGTCGAAGTCTCCCCGGACCAGGAGCGTCTTGGCGCCGTACGCGAGCGCCTGCGCCAGCTTGCCCAGCGCGACGCCCTCCGCGGGCACCAGCACGAGCGCCGGGATCTCCGCCTGGGAGGCATAGGCGGCGAGGGACGCGGACGTGTTCCCGGTCGACGCGCAGGCCACGGCCCGCGCGCCGAGCCGCCACGCCTGGGTGACGCCGACGGTCATCCCACGATCCTTGAACGATCCCGTGGGGTTGTGGCCCTCGTGCTTCAGCAACAGGTGCGTAAGACCGGTCCACCGATCCAGCGCCGCGCGGTGCAGCAGCGGCGTATTGCCCTCGGGATGCGAGATCACCTCCGAGGCGGACGGCAGGACGACCTCGCGAAATCGCCAGACACCCGAGGCCGACGCGGCCGGACCCTTTCCGCGGCGCTCGGTAAATCGCTGGAGCAGCTCCGCAGCGGTGAAGTCCGAGCGATGCCGGATCTCGAGCATGCCGCCGCACTGCCGGCAGCGTGGTTGCGGGTCGGACTCGGGCGCCTCGTTGCCGCAGGTGAGGCATACTTGCCACGTCGCCGGCCGATCGGTTTCGAACCTCATCGTCCTCCCCCGGTATCCTCGACCACCCGCGCCCCCGCGCGGTCCACTCGGCCGACCAGGACCTCGCTCGACTGGCCCCGCGCGCCATAGGCCTCGCGCATGGCAGTACCGATCTGTTCGGCCGACTCGCGGCCGCGCGCGAGCGCGAACGCGGTCGGGCCGCTGCCGGAGATCGAGCTGCCGAGCGCACCGGCCTCGAGCGCGGCGGCTTTGGCCTCGGCGAAGCCCGGCAGGAGTGCCGAGCGCGCCGGCTCCGCGATGCGGTCGTCCACCGCGCGTCCCAGCAGCGCATAGTCCGCCATCGCGAACGCCGCCACCATAGCCGCCACGTTAGCCGCCTGGTGCAGCGCGACCGCACGGGGGACGTCCTTGGGGAGGACGGCGCGCGCCTCCGAGGTCCGCATGCGCTGGTCAGGGCGGACCAGCACGACGTACAGCTCGTCGGGCACCGGGAGTTGGACGAGGTCGAGTGGCTGCATCGCCCGGATCAGGATGATCCCGCCGAGGAGTGAAGGCGCGATGTTGTCGACATGGCGTCCCGCGACGACCTCCTCCGCCGCGAGGCAGGCCTCGATGAGGGCCATGGAGTCCAACGGCGCACCGAGGAGCGTGTTCACCGCGACCGCGCCGGCGACGGCGGATGCGGCGCTACCGCCCTGGCCACCGGACAGCGGCAGGCCCTTTCGGACCGACAGCCCGATCCCCCGGCCTCTGAGCGTTGCGGGCCCGATCTTCTCCAGCACCGCCCAGGCCGCGAGCGCGGAGGTGTGTCGGTCGGCGTCACGGGGAAGCTCGGGATGGCCGGGCTCCAGCACGGTGAGGCCCGGCGAGTCGATCCATTCCGCCGCGACGGTGTCTCCCGGGCCCTCTACGGCCAGACCGAGGATGTCGAGGCCCGGGCCGACGTTGCCCACGCTCGCGGGCGCGAACGCTGAGACCCGACGCCCGCTCACGCGCCGGCCAGGCGGAGGATGTCGTTCAGCACCCCTGCGGCCGTCACTTCAGCACCGGCGCCGGGACCGGTGATGACCAGCGGATTCGACTTGTAGCGGGCCGTCGTGAAGACGAGCTGATTGTCCGACCCCTTGATCGAGGCCAGCGGACTCGTGAGCGGCACGGCACGCAGGCCCACCGCGATCTTGGTTGGCGTGACGGTCGCCACGTAGCGCAGCACCGTGCCGGCGGCCGCGGCCTTGGCGACGCGACGCTTCCATCCGGCATCGAGCTCCTCGAGCCGGTCGAGGAACCCATCGAGGGACAGGGCACGGGCCCACTTGGGAACCAGCGACTCGACCGCCGTGCGGCGCAGCTCGCCCGGATACCCGAGGAGACGCGCCAGGATGAGCGCCTTTCGGCCGACGTCCATGCCGGAGAGATCCTCGCGCGGATCGGGCTCGGTGTAGCCGCGCTTCATCGCCGACCGGACCGCGGCGGAGAACGGCGCTCCGGATGAGACCTCGCTCAGCACGTAGCCGAGCGTGCCGGAAAGCAGGCCCTCGATGCGCTCCACCCGGTCACCCGACTCGGTGAGCTTGTGGTACGTGTCGATGATCGGAAGGCCGGCGCCGACCGTCGCCTCGTGCAGGATTCTCCGGCCGCGCGCGCTCGCGGTCTGCCAGAGGGAATCGCTCACCGCGCGGCGGCCCGCGATGGGCCGCTTGTTGGCGAGCACGAGGTCCATTCCGTGGGTCAGGCCGGCCTCCAGCGCCGCGGAAGTGTCGTCGGCGGTGAGATCGACCA
>Ga0105092_10002152_pt1 | contig 10543 bp, 9 predicted proteins | sample PPLLak2March2015_FD_87021 | JGI IMG/M metagenome (GOLD analysis project Ga0105092, IMG submission 87021) | Freshwater sediment microbial communities from Prairie Pothole Lake near Jamestown, North Dakota, USA - PPLs Lake P7 Core (1) Depth... | ecosystem: Environmental > Aquatic > Freshwater >...
ACTTTTTTCGAGAAAGTCCCTGGAAAGCTGAAGACATCAGCGGTCCACGCAAGCGCTTCATGGTGAAGAAGTTCCTGGAGCTTGCCCGGCAGATGGGGATCGAATTGGTGATCCTGATCGGCGTGGATGACAGCCTGGGCAAGAAGGGCAAAGCCACTCGCCACCTGCAAGCCGTGGATTTTCACCACAACCACACCGAAAGCACGGGCAAGAAACAGGTCTACACCAATGGGTATGTCTACGTGGAGGTGCATGTCCAAATTGGCCCGATCGGGTTCCTGTTCGATACCCGGCTGTATCAACGGGAGAAGAAGGTGCGCTTGCTCAACCGGGAACGTGAAAGCGGACACCGGCTGCACTATCGCAGCAAATACCATCTGGCTCGCAACATGCTGGAAGAACTGGCCCAACTTCTGCCCCAGGGTCATCGGGTATATGTCCTGTTTGATTCCTGGTATGCTTCTGCCAAACTGATCAAATTCTGTCGGCGGCAACGCTGGCATGTCATCTGTGCGATCAAAAGTAATCGGCGGATCGACAAAAAGCGAATCGACCAACACAACCAGGCGCTTAAGCATCAGTCTTACCAGCGAGTTACGCTGGAAGCACTGGACCCCCGCCGCAAAACTCCCACTTATGTGGTCCGAACCATCCACGGACACTTACAGGAGATGGTGGAACCGGTCCAGGCATTCATCTCGAAAAAGCGCTCCGGGGACAAGCACCCCAAGTACTTCGCCTGCACCGACATGACCCTGTCGGCGCAGCAAGCCTTGCGATATTACCAGAAGCGCTGGCCAGTGGAGGTCGATAATCTTTATCTCAAAGACGTGCTCGGGTTAGGCGATTTCCGCTTACAAAGCTTTGAAGCGGCCGAGAAATGGTTTGCCGTGGTGGTCCTGGCGATCAATTACTTGCAGTTCCAGGCTGCCCAGGCTTATCTACGCTCTCACGCTCGCCTACCCCTGGCCGACTTCATCCGCCAGCATCGGCTGGAGCACTTGCGCATCTTGCTCCGCACGGTCATCGAAGAAGCACGACTATCTAAGGAGGCCGATGTGATCCTGGCAAAGTATCTGCCAGCCGCATCCAGTTTGATGACCTGATGGATTTGCTGCGCTCGACCAACTCACAGATGATGCCAATGTGAGACGACACCGTCTCCTGGCTTTGCTTTGCCTGCCGAGTGCCGATAAGGCAGCTCATATGGCCGTTTTTGAGGCAGTTTTTAAGGTACGGTCGCCAACTTTGGCGAAACTACAGTATGTATAATAAAATGGTGGACGAAGTCTTTTTTTCAGTGTATCAGTGATTTCAGTGATCTCAGTGTTAGATGGAGGTCTAGATATTGGATACCCGGCATATACTTGTCTTGATTACGGCGCCATCCAGAGAAGTGGGCGATGAAATTGCGAGCGCACTGGTCAGTAAAAAACTGGCTGCCTGTGTCAATACGCTTCCGCAAATCAACTCATTGTACACCTGGGAAGGAAAAATAAACAACGACGAAGAGGTACTGCTGCTCGTAAAAACCCGGACAGAGCTATTCGAAGACAGGCTCATCCCTGCGGTTAAAGCCATCCATCCCTACCAGGTTCCCGAGATTATCGCCATACCCATCCTGATGGGCTCGCAGAGTTACCTGGATTGGATCGACGCGGAGACCCAACCATAGCGTTTTGGTCTCCGCGACCTCTGGGACAGACTGGTAGCGGGCGTTATTCGTAACGCAGCGCCTCCACAGGCTCCAGGCTGGCTGCCCGGTTCGCCGGATAAAGCCCAAAGAACAGGCCAACTGCGGTAGAGAACAGGGTAGCAATCAGAACCACATCCAGGCCAATGCGGGGATCGATGGCTGCATTGTTGGCTTCGGCAATACGCCCTACCACCAGAGATATCACCCATCCCAACAGGATCCCCACCACCCCGCCGATCAGGCTGAGCACGGAAGATTCGGTCAGGAACTGGACAAGGATGTCTTTCTTATGCGCGCCCAACGCTTTACGCAATCCAATCTCGCGCGTGCGCTCGGTCACCGAGACCAACATGATATTCATGATGCCGATTCCGCCGACCAACAATGAGATCGCGGCGATACCGCCGAGGAAGATGGTCAGCACGTTGGTGATCGTGCTGGCAGTTTCCAGGAAATTCTGTTGGGTCAGGATGGTGAAATCGTCTGAGCCGATCGCGGTGCGGTGACGGTTGCGCAAGATCTGGGCGATCTCCTCACTGGCCTGGGGCACAGCATCAGGACTGATCGCCTGCACCAGGATTAAATCCACCCGGTCGCGAGTGCTCTGCCTGACCAGCCGGGTTTGCGCGGTGGTGAGGGGCACGAGCACCTGATCATCTTCGTTCGAGAATCCGGACCCCCCTTTAGATTCGAGGATCCCGATCACACGGAAAGGCTGCCCTTCGATGCGCACGTCCTCGCCTACCAGGCCCTCTCTGCGCCCGAACAATTCATCGGCTACGGCAGGGCCGAGCAGCACCACTGAGGCCTGTCCAAGCATGTGTTCTTCGCTGATAAAGCTGCCCTCGGCGACATCGTAATTTCTTACCGAAGAATAATCCGGTGTGACACCGCTGATCGACGTCGAATGGCTCTCACCGCCAAAGGTGATCTCCCCATTGCCCTCGATGATCGGCGCAACACCTACCACCGAAGGCGCTAAAAATGGGTCGGCGATCGCATCGGCGTCTCCAAGAGTGATCGGCTTGGGATTCCGGACCTCATCCGACCTGCTCCTGAAAACAAACAATAGATTGGTGCCAATACCCTGGATCGAGTCAGTAATGGTAGCTTCTGCGCCACGCCCGATGGAAATCATGGCGATCACCGCAGCAACGCCAATGACAATCCCCAGGATGGTCAACCCAGAGCGCAGCTTATTGGAAGAAAGGCTCTCCAGAGCCTCTATTATCGATTGAAACAAATTCATCGTCACTCCTCGACAACAACACCATCACGGATTTGAATAATCCGCCGGGAATGCGCGGCAACCCCAGGATCGTGGGTAACGAGAATGAGGGTCGTGCCGCGTTCTCTGTTCAGCGATAGGAGCAGCTCTATGATCTCAGCTCCTGATTTTGAATCCAGGTTTCCGGTAGGCTCATCAGCCAGGATAATGGCAGGTTCATTGACCAGGGCACGGGCGATGGCAACCCGCTGTTGTTGGCCCCCTGAGAGCTCATTGGGGCGGTGGGTCATGCGGTCGCTCAAGCCAACCGCATCCAGGGCCGCCTGGGCGCGCGCTTTGCGCGTGCGTAATCCGGGGGTATAGCGCATGGGCAGCTCTACATTGTCAAGCGCGCTGGCACGCGGCAGAAGATTGAAGCTCTGGAAGACGAACCCCACTTTTTTGTTGCGGATCGAAGCCAGCTGGTCGTCGGTAAGGTCAGAAACACGCTCGCCGTCCAGGATGTACTCACCTGAAGAAGGCCGGTCGAGGCAGCCGATGATATTCATGAGGGTAGATTTACCCGAGCCGGATGGGCCCATGATGGCGACAACATCGCCCCTTGTAATCTTTAATGAAAGACCTCGCAGCGCATGGACTTCAACCTCGCCCATTTTGTAGATTTTAGTAAGGTTATGGGCAACGATGACGGAATCGTCCGGCTGATCCATACCTACCTCCTGAAGAATGGCGGACCGTCATTTCCAAAAAATTGTGGAGGGTTCAAAATGATCGCATCGCCGCTTTGCAAACTACCGTCGACCACTTCACTCATGGTATCTGACGAAGATCCCAGGGTGATGGGCACCTGCTCCATGGCATCCTCGCGCAACACGTACACTACCCGTTCGCCTTCAGCGACCCGGACGGCGCGGTTGGGCACCAGGAGCACGTTTTCTAACTGTTCGACGACGATATTCACTGCCCCGGTCATTCCCGGCTTTACTTTCTCGTCGGCGTCATTCAGCTCTACCGTGACCACGAACTCTACCACTCCCTCCACCGGGTTGCCCACCTGGGCTACCTCGGTCACGACGCCGTGATATTCTTGATCCTGGATGGCATCAAAAGTCAGGCTGACAGACTGCCCACGCGCGATCCGGTTGATATCCACCTCAGATATTTGCACGTCGACCAGCAAGCGAGACAGGTCATCCAGGCGGAAAGCCACTGCGCCCGGAGCCACCTGGTCGCCTGGTTTAACGGTGATTTCGGTAACCGTGCCGGCGAACGGGGCTTTAAGAGAGGCCATATCGAGGGTTGCCTGAGCAGCAGAAATGCGCGCTTCCAGCGATGCCACTTCATCCGGGTCCGGGCCATCTTTCAAACGATCGTACTCCCTTTGGGCGTCAGCCAGTTGGGCATTGGCAATACTCAGATTAGATACGGCCACATCCGAATCGATCTCGAGCATATCGAGAGCGCGCACGGCCTCATCATAATCGCGTTGAGCGTCGTTCAGCCTGTCCTCGAAATTTTTCCGGGTCTGGTTGTCTTCGGCCCAATCCTGGTATGGCTCGAAATCTTCCTGGGCGTTCTGCAAAGCTTCCTGGGCATCCACCACGTCTTCCCTGGCCTGGTCCAACTTGTCCGCGTAGGCATCATCCTCGAAAGGATCCAGGGCGCGTTCAGCCTCGATGACCGCCCTCTGGGCGTCGTGGAGTGCCTGGAGCGCCTGTTCACGTGAAAGCCCGGACTGGCGCAGGTTATCGAGAGCATTCTGGGCCTCGACCAGGTCCGCGCGGGCTAAGATCACATTTTGCGGCAGTGAAGTCTGGGCAAGATCAGCCAACACCTGGTCATCTTCCACCCGTTCTCCAGGGCTGACCGCCACCCGGTCTACGATGCCGTTCGTCTGCCAGACGAGGGTAGCGCTTTGGTTGGCGCGCACCACCCCGGTTGCCCCAACGGTTGCGGTGAGATTACCGCGGGTGGCAGACACTGTTTGCAGGCTGCTCAGAGCCGCCTGTTCTTGTTGGTTCTGGTAGGCCGTGTAGATTAAGTAGGCCCCCACGATAACGGCTATTACAATCAAGATTGTAATGATTGTCCTCATGCGGTGTCACCCTCCAAAGATGGAAAACTCAGCACCCACCCGGAATTTGAAGGAGGAATTCCTCCTCATTTTTCGGAGGAGTTCATAGATCATTTCCACTCCGACATTGTATCCTAAAGGGGCTCAGGGTGGAACGTCTACTTGTGACAGTTGTCACGGAGATTTGTGACATATAGGACTAAAAGTCATGACATACGCGACTAAAAGTCAACCTTTTCTATCGCTATTCTTTAAGTAAGAGAGGAGGCTATGTTTATGAGAACTATTCCAGGTGAATTCCTAGCCATCGATCGGAAGGCCCGCGCTCGGGTTCCCTCTCTGGAACTCGACTTCAGGCCAGTACCAGACAGGTTGTGTGACTTCGAGGATGTCGTCATTCCCCTGACTGCAGAACGTGCTATGGAAGAAGCCTCCCGCTGCGTGCACTGCCCCGACCCGGCTCCGTGTATGCTGGCTTGCCCGGCGCACAATGATATCCCCTCGGCCATGTGGCTCATCGAGCACGGAGAATTCCTCGAGGCGGCTAAATTATACCGCCAGACAAGCTCGATGCCCGAGGTTTGCGGGCGAGTGTGCCCGCAAGAACAGTTATGCCAGGGCTCTTGCTCGCACCAGAAAGCTCAGTCCTCTGTAATGACCGGACCTTTGGAAGCGTTCGTGACCAGTTATGAGCGCCGTACTATCGGCGTTGAGGTGCCCATTGGCGTCTCCACCGGGAAACGGGTTGCGATCGTAGGAGCAGGGCCGGCCGGTCTCTCTTGTGCAGATCTGTTGGTCCAGATGGGCCACAAAGTGACCATCTTTGAATCGAAACCCGCGCCGGGAGGCCTGCTCACATACGGCATCCCGAATTTCAAGCTGCCAAAAGACGTGGTCTTTTGCCGGATCGAAGACCTGAAGCGCGCCGGTGTAGAGTTTATCTACAACGCGTATATCGGAAAACATAAAACCATCGATGCCCTCTTCGAAGAGGGTTACGACGCAGTTTTTGTCGGCATCGGCACTGAGATCGATTCACCCATGAACGTACCCGGGGAAGACCTCCCTGGGGTATACAAAGCCACCGAATTCCTGGCACGCTCGAACGTCGAGCTCGATCTGCTGCCCGACGAGATGCGCTCTCGCCCTGATGTGGGCCACAAAGTAGCCGTCATCGGCGGCGGCGATACCGCATCTGACTGCCTGCGCAGCGCTCTGCGCCTGGGCGCCGCCGAGGTGACCTGCCTCTACCGGCGTACCGAAAAAGAAATGCCGGGTGGCAAGCACGACCGCGAATTGGCCCGCGAAGAGGGCGCCATCTACCAGTTCCTCACCCAACCGGTGCAGTTTATTGCCGGTGAAAGCGGTCGCCTGGAGAAGATCGAGTGCATCAAGATGGTGCTGGGAGAGCCCGATCACAAGGGCCGCCGCAAGCCCGTTCCGGTTGAAGGGTCGAACTTTATTGTTGAAGCAGACACGGCCGTACTGGCCCTCGGTTATTGGCCTGACCCGGTCATTGGAGAAACCACCCCCGGCCTGGAAACACGTAATTATGGTCTGATTGTGATCGACAAAAAGACAGGAGCGACCTCTCGGCCCGGTGTGTTTGCCGGCGGCGACGCCGTCACCGGACCCGACCTGGTTGTAACCGCCATGGTCGCGGGTCGCAAAGCTGCTCAATCCATCGACGAATACCTGAGCTAAATAGAATAGAGCGCCACGCGCGCCCTATTGACCTCCTTCCTCCTTTCGCTGCCGTGGGCAACTCGAATTTTCGGGTTGCCCATCGGCGTTAATACGCCATGGCGCAGCCATCGGCGCGCGGGTCGCTGCCGCCGCACAAGACCCCGCTGTCAGGGTCACGCATAATAATCTGCCCACGTCCAAAGAGGGCGCGCCCCATACCGCTCACCGGCGCTACAGGATGTCCCATTTCGGCGAGCTGGCCCATGGCCGCGACAGGTATGCCCTCTTCAAGGGCCACCTCACCTGAGGCAGTGCCGTCTTGAATGCAAAAACGCGGGCAGTCGAGGGCTGCCTGGGGATCCAACCCGTCGTCAACCAGGGCGACTACCACCTGCATGTGTCCTTGCGGCTGCATGAACCCGCCCATGACGCCGAAGCTGGCGTAAAGAGAATCGTCGCTCTGGCGGGTGGCCATGGCTGGGATAATGGTGTGATAGGGGCGTTTGTCGGGCATCAGGGCATTGGGGTGATCGCGATCCAGGCTGAAATTGTGACCCCGGTTCTGCAGGCTGAAGCCCCAGCCGGAGGGGACGATGCCGGTGCCGAACCCCATGTAATTGCTGTTGATAAACGAACAGGCATTGCCGTCGCCATCGACCACGCTGAAGTAAACGGTGTCTGACCCCGCCACGGGCGCGCCCCGTTTCTGGTCGAGAGTCGCCCGCCGTGGATCGATCAGCGCGCGGCGCTCGGCGGCGTATTCCTTTGAAAGCAAGGCATCTAACGGAGCAGGGTTGAAGGCCGGGTCGGCTACGTACCAGCGCGCATCGGCGAATGCCAGCCGCATGGCCTCGATTTCCAGGTGGAGCCGCCCGGCTGAAAGCGCTTGTGTGCTCGCCAGGTCCAGGCCTTCCAGGATATTCAATGCCAGCAGTGCAGCCAGGCCTTGCCCGTTGGGCGGGCACTCCCACACCCGGATACCATGGTAATTAACACTGACCGGCTGCTCCCAGGTGCTGTGATGGCCGGCTAAATCATCGACGGTCATACAGCCGCCGGCGTTCTGGATCACTGAGGCGATCGCCGCGGCAACCTCGCCCTGGTAGAACGCCTGCTTACCGCCTTCGGCTACTTTCCGCAGCGTCCGCGCCAGACCCGGGTTCCGGAAGATTTCACCGGGGTTTGGCCCTCGCCCGTCGATGGTCAGCTCGAGTCCTCCGGGGGCATTTCGCAGCTGGCGCTCTGCGCCTCGCTGCCAGAAATACGCCGTGACCGGCGCGACCGGGAACCCCTCTTCGGCCAACCGGATGGCAGGCGCCAGCGCCGCCGAAACCGGCAGGCGCCCGTACTGCTCCAGCAGGTCGCACCACCCGGCGCAAGCGCCTGGCACGGTGATGGTATAGGGGTGGAATGGAGGCAGCTCTGCCCCAAACCCCTCGCGCTGGAGACGATCGAGGCTGAGCGCCGCCGGGGCGCGGCCTGAGCCGTTTAGAGCGCTCACCTGCCTGGAATTGCTATCGTAGTATAGGGCGAAGCAATCTCCGCCGATACCGGTCGAGGTGGGCTCGGTGACGTTGAGGGCGGCGGCTGTCGCCACCGCAGCGTCAGCGGCGCTGCCTCCCTGGGCCAGAATCTCCAGGCCGGCTGCCACAGCCAATGGCTGCGATGCCGCGACCATGCCTCGCCGCCCAAAAACGGGTGACCGTCGTGAATTAAACTCCAATTGAGAATGCATCTCGTTCAGCCTCCATCATGTTCAGCGCTTCCTCCACCGGCATGCCGGTCTCGCGCATGCGGCGCAGCTCACCGTTCCTGAAAAGCTTCTCGCCCAACAACACCCCAAGCGGCACGACCGGCGACCAGACCGCATGCAGGCGGCGAGCGCGATCGTCACGGTCGTGTTCCAGGTTGAACTCTACGTGCCAGGCAATCAAGATGTCTTCCAGGGCGGGGTCCTCCGGCTCGACCACCGTAATCACCTTCCTGCTCAGATACTCGGTCGCGCCCAGGAGATTGATGCTCCCCGCCAACGGGTCGCGAGACGCAAAACGGATCTGGCGCAGGCCAGACATATAAAAAGCGCCCAGGCACAACGGGCAGGGCTCCATGGTGGTGTACAACGTGCAAACATGAGGATCGATCGATTTGTAATCCATGGAAACCAGGGCGTTCATTTCAGCATGAGCAAGGGGATGTCCATAGAGCGACTGGCCCTCGCCAGGGCCATCCAGGATACGGTTGCGCCCTGTGGCAAGGATGGTCCCATCAGGGCCTGCAATCGCCGCGCCGATCGGCACAGTGTTGTGGCAGTGAGCCAGCCATGCTTCTTGAATGCTGGCCTGCCAGGGAATCGCCAGGCTCTCCCAAAGACGGACTTGCCGGTTCATCTCGGGTCGATACCCCCGAGACTCAAGGATGGGATTGTTCCGGTGTGATATTCCATATCGGGCACACAATCAAGGAGTTACTTCTATCCCCTCACCCTCGAGAACGTCGCCAACCACCCATAAAACCAGGCCCAGCGATGCCGCCCTCGCCATCAGGCCATCCAGCTTTTCAGCCGGGATTGAAAGCAGCAAACCTCCGCTGGTCTGTGGGTCGAAGAGCAGCATTTGAGAAGGCTCGTCGATCCCAGGAGCAAAGCGAACGTGGGGGCTGAAGTAAAGCCGGTTGTCAGACGCGCCACCGGGAAAGATAAATTCCTGGGCGTAGCGTTGGGCGCCGCGGCTGAAAGGTATGCGCTTGAACGAGAACCGCAGCGCCACCCCAGAAGCGGCAGCCATCTCGTAGCTGTGCCCCAGCAGGCTGTACCCGGTGATATCGGTGCCGCCCTGCAGACCAAAATCGACAGCCAGCTCTGAGGCAGCCTTATTGAGGCGTTTCATCCAGCCCACTGCCTCCGACAGATCGGTTGGATCGACCTGGTCGCGCTTGAGAGCCGTGGTGATGGTGCCAAAACCGAGCGGCTTGGTCAGCACCAGCCGGTCGCCCGGCATTGCCCCGCCTTTGGTCAGCATTTGGCCTGGTCTGGCAAACCCCAGGACCATCAGGCCGTACTTTGGCTCTTTATCCTGGATGGTATGCCCACCGGCAATGACAACCCCGGCCTGGCGTGCAATTTCGGCCCCGCCGCGTATGATCTCTCCTACCAGGTCCGCAGGCAGGTCGGGCGGCAGGGCGGCGATGTTGAGCGCCAGGAAAGGTTTCCCGCCCATGGCATACACATCCGACAGGGCATTGGCAGCGGCAATGGCCCCGTAATCGTACGCATCGTCGACGACGGGGGTAAAAAAGTCGGTGGTCGCCACCAGGAGGCGCGAGTCATCCAACCGCCAGACTGCGGCGTCGTCAGGATCTCCTAAGCCGACCAACAGATCGGGAAAATCGGCCGGGTCAAAAAATCCTTGCAGAGGGCGCAGAACCTGCGCCAGCGTCTCCGCATTCAGTTTGGACGCTCAACCTGCACAGCTCGAAAGGCTGGTTAGGCGTATCTGGCGTCCGGATGGAGGATTTACAGGTGTACTCATATCCTATCCTGGCTGCCTGAGATCCGTTAGCAGCAGGCTACATTATACTTCGCAACATCATCACAAGGAAAAACGCTGCCGGGCAAATAATCATCGCAGCCCCAATCCCCAACACGACCACCCCGGTGCGTTTATTCTCATTGACAAAGAGAAGAACTACTCCCCCGCCAAGGATCAATAAACCGGGGATCAACAGGCCAAGCAGCAGTGCAAGCATCGTTATGCCCATCATGAGTTTCCTTCCAAAAATCGTCTTTTTATGCCCCGAAGTTTTAGTAAGGCGACGGCTGAGTTTCTGGAACCGTAGGAGCAGGTGGAGCTGTTTCCGTCAC
>Ga0105092_10002153_pt1 | contig 10543 bp, 12 predicted proteins | sample PPLLak2March2015_FD_87021 | JGI IMG/M metagenome (GOLD analysis project Ga0105092, IMG submission 87021) | Freshwater sediment microbial communities from Prairie Pothole Lake near Jamestown, North Dakota, USA - PPLs Lake P7 Core (1) Depth... | ecosystem: Environmental > Aquatic > Freshwater >...
ACTTCTGACTTCTTACTTCTGACTTCTGACTTCTGACTTCTGACTTCTGACTTCTGACTTCTGACTTCTGACTTCTGACTTCTGACTTCTGACTCCTGGCTTCTGACTTCTCGCTTCTGACTCCTGACTTCTGCTTGCGATCGCAACCGGCGGCGGGACTACATCTTCATCTCCATCTCCTTCAGCTGCTTGATCCGATCCCGGTACTCGGCGGCTTTTTCGAACTCGAAGCGCTGGGCGGCCTTTCTCATCTTCGCTTCGAGGCCTTGAATTTCCTTTTCCAGCTGGTCGATGGAGGCGTACTTTTCAACCTCCTCGGCCACGATCGGCACTTCGTAGTAGTCGAGCCGGGTCATCTCGAGGAGGTGAGCATCGATCGGTTTGATAATACTCTCAGGGGTGATCCCGTTGTCGACGTTGTATCGCTTCTGGATCTCGCGCCTTCGCTGAGTCTCTTCAATGGCTTTGGCCATCGATTTGGTGATCACGTCGGCGTACATGATGACCTTCCCGTTAAGGTTTCGCGCCGCCCGTCCCGAGGTTTGAATCAGCGAGGTGGCGCTACGCAAGTAGCCTTCCTTGTCCGCATCCAGGATGGCGACGAGGGAGACCTCGGGGAGATCCAGTCCCTCTCTCAACAGGTTGATTCCAATCAGGACGTCGAATTTGCCGAGCCGCAGGTCTTTGAGGATTTTCACGCGGTCAAGGGTTTCGACCTCGGAATGCAGATACCGGACCGACACTCCGACTTCCGTATAGTACTCGGTCAGTTCTTCCGCCATCCGTTTGGTCAGAGTGGTAACGAGAATCCGTTCCTTTCGGCTCGCTCTCTCCCGGATCTCGGCCAGGAGGTCATCAATCTGCCCCTTAACCGGCCGCACTTCGATCTCGGGATCAATCAGGCCGGTCGGCCGGATGATCTGCTCGACGATCTCGCCGCCTGACTTTTCCAATTCGTAAGGACCGGGCGTCGCTGACACGAAGACCGACTGCCGGGCACGCGCCTCATACTCTTGGAAGTTCAGCGGGCGGTTGTCCAGAGCAGACGGCAGCCGGAAACCGTATTTCACCAGATTCAGTTTGCGGGAACGGTCGCCTTCGTACATTCCATGGAGTTGAGGAACGGTGACGTGGCTTTCGTCGATGAAAATAAGCGCGTCGTCGGGGAGATAATCGAGGAGCGTAGGCGGAGGTTCGCCCGGCTGGCGGCCGGTCAAGTGTCGGGAGTAGTTCTCGATGCCTCGGCAGTAGCCCACGCTCTTGATCATCTCGAGGTCGAACATCGTCCGCTGATGGACTCGCTGCGCCTCAATCAGCCGGCCCTCGGCCTGCAGTTGGTCCCGGTGCTGCTCCAACTCCTCCTTGATGCTTCGCACCGCGACTTCCCAACGCTTCTTCGGTATGACATAGTGCGATTTAGGATAGATGGGCAAGCGTTGGTGCTTCTTGAGTATCTCCCCCGTCATAGGATCGAATTGGTGGATGGACTCGATCTCGTCGCCGAACATCTCAATTCGAACGCCGTAATCCTCGTACGAAGGCACGATCTCGATGACATCGCCGCGGACGCGGAACGTTCCTCTGGTCAAGTCGTAATCGTTCCGGTCATACTGGATTTCGACCAGCTTCTGCAGGATTTCCCGTCGGTTTATCCGCTGACCTTCGCTCACCATCAGAAGCATCCCGTAGTAAGCCTCCGGTGAGCCGAGTCCATAGATGCAGCTTACGCTGGCCACGATAATGCAGTCGCGGCGCTCAAACAGCGAGCGGGTCGCGGAGTGACGCAGGCGGTCGATCTCGTCGTTGATCAGCGATTCCTTTTCTATGTAAGTATCTGTGGCAGCGATGTAGGCTTCGGGCTGGTAGTAGTCGTAGTAGCTGACAAAGTACTCGACCGCGTTTCCCGGGAAAAAGTTCTTGAATTCCTGATAGAGCTGCGCGGCCAGGGTTTTGTTATGGCTCAGGACAAGAGTCGGCCGGTTCGTGGCCTCGATGACCTTGGCCATAGTGAAAGTCTTGCCGGATCCCGTCACGCCAAGCAGGACCATCTCATGGCGCCCGGCCTTGAGCCCGCTGACCAGTTCTTCTATTGCCCTGGCTTGGTCGGAACTGGGTTTGAATTGGGAAACCAGGCGGAACGTGGAGGACAGCGATAGACTACCGCCATACGGAATCCCGCGATACGTCATCTTCTCCGGGACGTCAGACATAAGGGTTTATTATAGCGCCAGGCAACGGAGAGGGGCGGCAGGGGCCGCCGCTTCAAGACTCCGTTGGGGAGCGTTGTCGGCCAAGTCAAAGGCAAACTTGGAAAAGTGAGTATACTCACCAAAAGAAGACAGCTCCGGGGGGTATTTAGAATACATGAGAAGAGAAAGCGGTGAAGGCAAGGCAGGCTGCCTCCTGACTCTTCTGGTGTTGATCGTCTTCGGCTTCGTTTGCTTTCGCACGATACCGGTCATGATCGACAAGATGGACTTCGAGGATCAGGTTGAGAGACTGGTGAGCGAAGGCGGAGCGAGAGGCTGGGATGCGGAGTCAGTGAAGACTCAGATCAACGATCTGATTCGGAACAAACAGTTTACTGCCGTGCCTGAAGATGTGAAGGTGATCGGCAGTCTCGGTCGGGGCGGCGAACTGCGTGTCGATGTGAAATACTCCAGGACAGTTGATTTTGCCGGTTACCCCTACACATTCAACTTCCATACTCAGGCGAAAAGCTTCGTCGGAGCCCTGTAAAATCCTGCCGCAAATAGACTAACATTTGCAGTGGGCTGTTCCTTGGGTGGTTCCCCCAAGAGCGGTCGAACTGTCTGTGGTTTCCTTAGCAGCACTTTTGAGGATCACAACCTCTGAACGTGGACGTTTAAACCTGGCGGAGGGATATGGACACGTGTTTGGTCACAGGTGGGGCGGGCTATATCGGCAGTCATACAGTCGCGGAACTGAGCAGGCGAGGGATTCGCACAGTCGTCGTCGATAACCTGAGCGAAGGGCACCCCGAGGCGGTTCTTGATAGCCCTCTGGAGGAAGTCGATCTGGGGGACGAGGATGGTCTGAGCCGCATCTTCGAGAAGAACCACGTCAGCGGCGTCATTCACTTTGCCAGCTTGTGCTATGTCGGCGAGTCGGTGACCAACCCGCGAGTGTATTTCGAACAGAATCTGGGCAACGCTCTCACCCTGCTCCGCGCGATGCTGAGGCACGGGGTCAAGAAATTTATCCTTTCGTCGACTTGCGCGACCTATGGTGATCCGATTCGGGTCCCGATTGATGAATCTCACCCGCAGGATCCCGTTAATCCCTACGGCGAGACCAAGTATTTCATCGAGAGGATTCTGAAGGACTATGACCGCGCCTATGGACTCCGTTTCGTGGCTTTGCGGTATTTCAATGCCGCCGGCGCCAGCCGTGACAACCGTTTGGGCGAATCGCACGACCCCGAGACGCACCTTATTCCACGGGTTTTGCAGGTAGCGAAGAATGGCGGCAGTGTCGATGTGTACGGCGAGGATTACCAGACTCCCGATGGAAGCTGCATCCGGGATTATATTCATGTGGAGGATCTTGCGACGGCCCATGTTGCGGCGCTTGAGTGGCTGGATGGGGCAAAGCGCAGCGATGCCTTTAACCTCGGCACGGGACACGGGTATTCGGTCAAGGAAGTGATTGAAACCGCCCGAGTCGTTACCGGGCGGGACATTCCCGTGCGCATTGGGCCAAGACGGGCAGGAGATCCGCCCGCCCTGGTTGCCGACGCGCGAAAGGCGGATCGAATACTCGGCTGGAAAGCCGCCTACTCCGAGCTGAGAACCATTGTCGAGACCGCGTGGCAGTGGGAGTTGAAGCGGCGGTACTAGCCAGCTGACGGCTAACTGCTGCTGACAAGCTGACAGACTGACAGACTGACAGACTGACAGACTGACAAGCTGACAAACTGACAAACTGACAAGCTGACAAGCTGACAAACTGACAAACTGACAAACTGACAACTGACAAGGCGAGCGAACTTCCCATCCTGTTGCTCGCCTTGTCAGTTTGTCAGTCTGTCAGTTTGTCAGTTTGTCAGTCAGTCGTTAGCTGTTCCGAGGAGGATTATGAGGATTCTGGTGACGGGTGGAGCGGGTTTTATAGGCAGTCATCTCTGTGGTTGTCTCCTGGAGAAAGGGCACGAAGTGATGTGTCTGGATAACCTGTTTTCAGGCTCCAGGCGCAATATCTACCGGTTCATGAATAACCCGCGCTTCGAGTTCATCCGGCACGACGTAACGAACCCGATCACGCTCGAGGCCGATCAGATCTATAACCTCGCCTGCCCGGCTTCGCCGGTCCACTATCAGCTCAACCCGGTCAAGACCGTCAAGACGAATGTGATGGGAACCATCAACATGCTGGGGATAGCCAAGCGCGTCAAGGCTCGAATCCTCCAGGCAAGCACTTCAGAGGTCTACGGCGACCCGCACGTCCACCCCCAGCGAGAAGACTACTGGGGAAACGTGAATCCCATTGGACCGAGGAGCTGTTACGACGAGGGCAAGCGTCTGGCCGAGACCCTGATGATGGACTACCATCGTCAGAACTCGGTGGATATTCGCATAGCTCGGATCTTCAACACCTACGGCCCCTGTATGTGGGAGAAGGACGGGCGGGTGGTGAGTAATTTCATAGTTCAGGCCCTCAGCTCGAAACCGCTCACTGTTTACGGCGAAGGCAAGCAGACACGTTCCTTCTGTTATGTTTCGGACTTGGTCCGCGGGCTTCAAGCTTTGATGGGAACCTCGGACATCACCGGCCCGATCAATTTGGGCAACCCGGAAGAGTTCACGATGATTGAGCTGGCAGAGCTCGTCCGGGAGATGACGGGATCGAAGTCCGAGATCCAGTTCGAGCCCCTTCCGCAGGACGACCCGGTCAGGCGCCGCCCTGACATCACCCGGGCGCGGCAATTGCTCAGCTGGGAACCAACCGTCTCTCTGCGCGATGGTCTGCGGCTTACGATCGACTACTTTGATCGCCTGCTGCGCGGCGACCAGGCGGCTTAGGGACACAAAGGACATAGGACACAAGGGACCAGGTTTCCTTCTGTCCCTTCTGTCCCTTATGTCCCTTGTGTCCTTTCTGTTCCTGGATGCCTCTCCCCCTCCCCAACTTCAGTTTGTCAGCCGAGTGTGCGCTCTGCTAGAATACGCCCCTCGGAGGCGGTAAGCAGTGCTTGGTGGCTACATTCCAGTATTGATTTTTATTGTGATAGCGACGCTCGTCCCTGTCCTGGCCTTGGGTCTCGGCCGCTTGCTTCGGCCGTTTCGACCGCACCAAAACAAACTCTCACCCTACGAATGCGGCGTCGAGCCGACCGGCGATGCGAGGGAACGATTTTCGATACGGTTTTATGTGATCGCTATCCTGTTTGTGATCTTCGACGTGGAGACCATTTTCCTCTTTCCCTGGGCCGTTATCTACGGCCGCCTGGCCCTTTTCGGCTTCATTGAGATGATGATATTCCTCGGAATTCTCATCGTCGGCTATTTCTATGCCTGGAAGAAAGGAGCACTGGAGTGGGCGTAGGCGAACCGGAGAACACCAGGGGCATCATAACGACAACCGTGGATGCCCTTTTTAACTGGGCGAGGAAGTCTTCCTTGTGGCCGATGACATTCGGGTTGGCTTGTTGCGCCATCGAGATGATGGCGACCGGCGCTTCCCGCTTTGATCTGGATCGGTTCGGCTGTGGGATTTTCAGGCCCTCGCCTCGGCAGTCTGACCTGATCATCGTGTCGGGAACGGTCACCCTGAAGATGGCCGAAGCCATCCAGAAGCTGTACGACCAGATGCCTGATCCCAAATGGGTCGTGGCAATGGGCGCGTGCGCCAGCGTCGGCGGTCCCTTCGACACGTATGCGACGCTTCAAGGTGTGGACAAGATAGTCCCGGTCGACGTGTATATTCCTGGTTGTCCACCGCGGCCCGAGGCTCTGCTCTACGGTCTGATGCGGCTACAGGACAAGATCGACCAGATGAGCATCAGCCGCAAGCAGGAAGAATTCATAGCCGGTAACGGCTAACTGCTGACAGCTGACGGCTGACAACTGACCGACTGCCGAAGACAGCGGTGGTCGTCAGAGGTCAGGCAAGTCAGCAGGTCAGTCGTCAGCTGTCAGCCGTCAGCGTCTTTATCAAGGTTTAAGATGAGCGAAGAGAACAAGCCACCCGGAGCTGCTCCGGAGGATCAACCAGAACAGAAGAAAAGCGGTGCGCCGGCTGCCCCGGCGGGTGGTGGTGAGGCCAAGGCGGCCCAACCGAAGCCGCCGGCCGCGAAAAAGCCACCGGCCAAGAAACTGCCATCATACGAGGAGCTGACCGACGACCCGCTGCTCAAGGATCTGCGCGGGCGCTTCCCGAATGGTATTGTTTCCGGCCAGTCCTTCCTTGGTCAGCCAATTTATACGACCGCGCTGGAGCTGCTCGGCGATGTCATGCTTTACCTGAGGGGCAGCGAGTGGGCTTTCGATTACCTGGTCGATCTAACCTGCCTCGATTACCTGGGCGACCCCAAGCGCTTGTGCATGGTCTACCATCTCTATTCGCATAAATCCGGACGCCTGATACGGATCAAAGCACGGGCGGCCGCGGACGAGATGGTCCCGTCGATGTCGACCATCTGGCGGACTGCCGACTGGCTGGAAAGAGAAGCGTTCGACATGTACGGGGTGGAGTTTTCGGGGCATCCGGACCTTCGCCGGATCCTGTTGCCGGAAGACTGGGTGGGATATCCGCTCAGAAAAGACTACGACATCAAGCTGCAGGATCAGGCGTGGATAAGGAAGCACCTGCGGATACGAAAGGTTCCCGAGTAGTATGGACGAGCCAACCATCCTGGATGCCCAGGAACTTGAAATCAACATGGGCCCGCAGCACCCGGCGACACACGGGGTGCTGCGGGTCAAGCTGAAGCTGGATGGGGAGCGCGTGCTCGATGCTGATTGCGTCATCGGGTACCTGCACCGGGGCGTCGAGAAAATCAGCGAAAACCGTACGTATACCAAGTGTCTCCCCTACTATGACCGCACCGACTACATAGCCGCCGTCTCAAATGCTCTTGGCTATGTTCTCGGGGTTGAAAAGCTGATGGAGATCGAGGTCCCGGAGCGCGCGGTCACAGTGCGCATCATGATGACCGAATTCAACCGGATTGCCAGTCATTTGCTCTGGCTGGCCACCCATGCTCTCGACATCGGCGCCCTGACGGTCTTTCTTTATTGTTTCCGCGAGCGCGAAGAGATACTCAAGCTTTTTGAAAACCTGTTCGGTGCCCGGCTGACGACACACGCGTTCCGGATCGGCGGCTTGTGGATGGACCTGCCTCCCGGATTTGAAGAAGCGGCGCGAAAGTTCATCGATGAGTTTCCGGCCCGGGTTGACGAATACGAGCAGTTGCTCACCAACAACCGGATCTGGATCGACCGGACCAAAGGGATCGGCGTTATCAGTGGGGAGGAGGCGATCGATTACGGCTTGAGCGGCCCACCCCTGCGCGGAAGTGGCGTGCCTTATGACTTGCGTCGCTCGCGGCCCTATGGCGGGTACGATCAATACGAGTTTGACGTTCCGGTCGGCCTGAACGGAGATACGTACGACCGGTACCTGATCCGCATGGAGGAGATGCGGCAAAGCCGCCGGATCATCCAGCAGACGCTCGACCGGCTTCCCGGCGGACCCATTCGTGGCAAGGTGCCGCGAATAATCAAGCCCCCGGTAGGCGAATACTACTCCGGCATCGAAGGTCCGCGGGGAGAACTGGGCTATTACATCGTCAGTGACGGCTCCGCCTTTCCTTTCCGGGTCCGAATCAGACCGCCGACGTTCATCAACCTGCAGGCCCTGAAGCGTCTGGTCAAAGGACACCTGGTTGCCGATGTTATTGCCATCATCGGCACGCTCGATGTCGTGCTGGGAGAGATCGACCGATGATGGAAACCCTGCTCATTTATGCGGTGATTCCTTTAATCAAGATCGCCGTGGTGGTTCTCGCAGTTTTGCTGGCGGTGGCCTACCTCACCTGGCTCGAACGCAAGCTGCTCGGCAGAATACAGGTTCGCCTCGGACCCATGCGCGTCGGTTGGCACGGCTTGTTGCAGCCGATTGCCGTCGGCCTCAAGTTCGTCATAAAGGAAGACATCATTCCGGCGCGCGCAGACCGGCTGGTTTTCTCACTGGCCCCGATGGTTTCTTTCATCCCGGCACTGGTTGTCTTTTCGGTGATTCCGTTTGGGCCGCCCGACATGCTGAGTGGACTCCTTCGTTGGGTCCTTCCGCTGTTCCTCGACCCTGCCTCCGTGAACCGGGTGATCGAGTCCGGGGTCACCACCGGCGGATATGTGGCGAACGTGAACATCGCCATCCTGCTGGTCTTCTCGGTTTCCTCGGTCGGGATCCTCGGCATCATCCTTGGTGGATGGGCTTCTAACAGCAAGTACCCGCTGCTTGGCGCCTTGCGTTCCTCGGCTCAGATGGTGAGTTATGAGGTGTCGCTTGGTTTTACCATTCTGTCGGTGCTGCTGGTTGCCCAGACCCTGAGCCTGGTCGATATCGTTCAAAAGCAACAGGCTGCGGGTGTTTGGTATGTCTTCGTGCAGCCGGTCGCCTTCGTTCTCTTCTTCATATGCGGGCTGGCGGAAACGAACCGCCTACCGTTTGATTTGCCCGAGGCGGAGAGCGAGTTGGTCGGCGGATACCATACCGAATACAGCGGCTTTCGGTTTGCGATCTACTTTCTGGCTGAGTACGCCGGCATGATTACGATTTCGTCGATCGCCGTGACCCTCTTCTGGGGTGGTTGGCTCAGGCCGTTCCCCAATGTCGCGTGGCTTGGTTTTCTGGACCTTGTTCCTTCCGTGGTCTGGTTCATGGCCAAGGTCTTTGTCTTCCTCTATATCTTCATCTGGGTCCGCGGCACCTTGCCGCGTTTTCGGTTCGACCAGCTGATGCAGTATGGCTGGAAGATCTTCCTGCCGCTCGCTATCGCTAACCTGGTGGTGACGGCAGCCGTAATGTTGAAGTTCAGTTAAGGGATGGTCTGGCTGTAATGATTGGATTCCTCAGACGGATTTTGTTGATTGACATCTTCAAAGGCCTGGCTCTCACCTTGCGGTATACGTACAGCAAGGTCTATACCGAGCAGTACCCGCGAGAGAAGGTCAAGTTGGCCGAGCGTTACCGCGGCGCCCCGCGTTTGAACAACGATCCGGAAACCGGGGAAACTCTCTGCATCTCCTGCGATCTTTGTGCGGAGGCGTGCCCCGAGGATCTGATTGTGGTGTCGTCGGTGCGCGACCCCGAAAGCCGGAAAAAGGTTTTGACAGAGTACACCTTCGATACGTCACGCTGCCTTTTCTGCGGGCTTTGCCAGGAGGTATGCCCCACCAACGCGATCGAGCTGACCCAGGACTTCGAGCTCGCGACCTACGATCGTAAGTCAATGCTCTGGAATCGAGCGCGACTCGAAAAGGGCTGGGATCGGATCGAAGGACATAAGGTCTATCACAAGTAAGGTTTAGGGGGTTCTGGGTTCGGAGTTCTGGGTTCTGAGTTCGGAGTGAACTCGGAACCCAGAACCGAGAACTGAGAACCCAGAACCTGAGAGAAACATGGAAGCGATCTTTTTCTATATCCTGGCGGTCATCGTTGTGGTTTTTGCAGTCTTCACCGTCACGGCCCGAAATCCGGTGCGTAGCGCCGTTTACCTGATTTCCGCGCTCATCGCCATAGCCGGTCTCTTCCTGCTCCAGGAAGCCGAGTTCGTGGCGGCGGTCCAGATTCTGGTCTATGTCGGCGGCATCATGGTCCTGTTCCTGTTCGTCATCATGCTCGTCAACGTCCGTGAAGCGGTCGGCCAGCCCACGACGAACAAGCAAACAAAGACCGCGGTGGTTCTGGCTGCCGTCCTTGGCGGGGAACTGATCTTTTTCCTCACCGCCGGCGCTCGTTTGTTCGAGGTAGAACCCGATCCGGCGGTAATCGCCCAGGCACAAACGCTAAACACGGAGTCGGTCGGAACTGTTCTTTACACGACCTACCTGCTGCCTTTTGAGATCGCTTCGGTGCTTCTGCTAGTCGCGATCGTCGGGGCGGTGGTCCTGGCCAAGAAAACAATTTAACTCGCGCAAGCAGCATGATTACTCCAACCCATTACCTGGTCCTAAGTGCGCTGGTCTTCACGATCGGTGTCGTCGGCGTGCTCACCCGGCGAAACGTGATCATTGTCTTCATGTCAATCGAGCTGATGCTCAATTCCGTGAACCTGAACTTGATCGCCTTCTCCGATCAGCTCCATAAGCTCGGCGGGCAGGTCTTTGCGGTCTTTGTGATCACTGTTGCGGCTGCGGAGGCCGCTGTTGGGCTCGGGATCGTGATTTCGCTGTTCCGCAACAAGGAAACGGTGAATGCGGACGAGATGGATTTGATGAAATGGTGAGCGGGGGGAAGCCGGGGGCGCGACTGGCTGGGCCCGCGGATAACGCGGATAAACGCGGATAGCGCGGATCGA
>Ga0105092_10002155_pt1 | contig 10534 bp, 22 predicted proteins | sample PPLLak2March2015_FD_87021 | JGI IMG/M metagenome (GOLD analysis project Ga0105092, IMG submission 87021) | Freshwater sediment microbial communities from Prairie Pothole Lake near Jamestown, North Dakota, USA - PPLs Lake P7 Core (1) Depth... | ecosystem: Environmental > Aquatic > Freshwater >...
ATGCGATTAAAATTCATACTCATAAATAACCGCATTCTCCACACGAGTACAATGCAACTTATAACCAGGTGCTTGCACCACCCACGCAGGATATCCGGTCATCTCATCGAGCTTGACCTCATCTGCGTAATAGCAGGTGTCCATCGTCTTGACGGCGAACTTGTGCCCCATGTTTGGCGGCCACTCCTCGCCCGGATGCTCCTGAGCATTTCGTAGGGCAGTGCCCTTCCAGGGGTCTAGCATTGCCTCACCTCCGGCCAGATCCTCCACAGGCTGCCATCAGCCAAGGTCACTATACCCATGCAATCTACATCATACCCATGCGTGGCCGCCAGGAACATCCTGCTCTCCAATGTTGGCCCTTGCCCGCCGTTGTCTGTGGCCATCAGGTCTGAGAGGTTACAGGCCAAGCATAGGCAGATTAAGAGGAGGATCTTCATCTCAGGCACCCCCACGGCTTCCCCTTGGCCGCCCCTGCCCCAAAGCTGGCCGGAATCCTAAGCAAGTCTCGCGTGGCTTATGTAGGGTGCAAGATCCCTCTCTATTCACTTGAAAATAGCATTGGTCGCAAATATTTTTCATGGTAATGCTCCTTTACTGGTAAATGCTCCAAATCTATATAGATCTATATACTTTTTAGACCATCTATATACTTTTGCATCCGTCTATATAGACAGTCTCTTATCTTGTCACTTATGAAAGTGGATGTCACTTATGGATGTCACTTATTCGCTATCTTCCTGTAATCTTTGCAATTATCGTTATCGGGTGGGCACTTCTTGCCCGTAAGTGTGCATAATGCCGCCCATTGCGTATAATATTGGTTCTGGCAATCCTTCATTTATCCACCTCATAGCAACTTAGCTCTTCTATGCAAATATTCAGCGTCGGGAAACTAGCCACACATGGGCTATCAGTCTCCTGGCACCAGCGTATGTATTCGCCATTGCGAATACTAGTAGCATGAATACATGGGGCGGCATTGGTGGCCATCATCCCACCACCTCCGCCAACGAATATCTATGCCTCTCCGCAACCTCTAGCTGTTTGGCCGCGTTGAACTTGCTAACATCCCCACAATAACCAGTCACTAGAGCCATATGTGTAACCTGCTCCGAACCGCAATCATGGCATTTGGTGAGTAGGCCCGACCTCACACAATGGCAGACCTTGCAGATGGTTGTATCCTTAGAGATCTTTATGTATCCTAATTGTGACTTTTGCATCAAGTTAAATATATAATTCTGCAAATCCTCCACGATCTGATCAAATCCAGGGCTTTCCGAGATGTCCTGTCGCTTGCATGTTTCGTCTATGTAGCTGGCATCAAAGAATGGATTGATATCCGACAAGAAGATATGGAAGATGTTTCCGCCGCCTACTATTGGGAAAAAGACTTGTTCAAGCCTGACCTTCTCGGCAAGGGACACCATCGCATTGGCCGCTATGTGGGTGCCATTGGAGTATTCTACTGGCAGATCCCTTGTATGCGCCATCTCGCTCATGGCTTCTCCGAGATTACCCTTCACAACATGGCTGGCAAAGTCCCTGTAGGCAGGATCTAGGAGGTCAGCCACAGCGAACCTTTGGGCAGTTGTCTCGGCAGGTGTCCTGGCCAGGGCAATAGTGAAACCGCTTGCAGCACCGCGAGTCTTGGCATAGATCTCTAGCTCTGTCATGAGCCGGATAGCCATCTTCCAGGCTTCGGGTGATTCATGCATTTGCGAGCCGGTCAAGCGCTGCACCGCTTCATTCAGGCCCACTACCCCTATAACATAGCTCAGTTCATTGAGATCTGCAAAGACCGGCTCTCCTTGTCTCGCAAAGGGCAAAGGCTGCTTATTGATGGCATCACGCTTGATCCTGAAGATGTCTATGGAGCGATCTATCAATTGTCTCAGGTAATCTATGGTGCCATGTAGGGTCTGCCCTACATAAGCAGCCCTTGGCAGGTTCAGGCTAACCACCTGCATAGATCCCAGGGAGAAGTGCTTGCCATCCTTGAAATTTAATTGGTCCACAAAATCAGAATCGTCCTTAGACTTCTCAAATTTGTAGGCACAGCATTGCACGCAGCTTATTGTGTCGGGCTTTGCATGAAGCTGGCTTTCCAGATAGATGCATCCGTGTTTTGCTATGACCTTGAAACATTTGTGATATAGATAATGATAAGACGGTATGATCTCAGTCAATTGAAGGCCATCGCTCCATGCCTTGAAATTCTCCAAATCCGATGCTTCATGTTCATCAGGATGATATACTTTCAAGGGCACATTGTCTATGAAGTCCTGGCTGATCACTACTTCAGGCTTCGGGAAGCTGAAGGGCTTGCCCCATGCATCACCTTCATAGAGTACATCCATGAACGCCTCAAATGCCAGCCTGACCTCCCTCTCAAATGCACCGTATAATTGTGGGCCTACTTCCCCCCGGCAAACTGCTGGCTTATCCCGCCAGATCTTAGGGACACCGGGCGTCAATTGCACGGAACTAAAGATAACCTGTGCACCCCTGGCAACCATCATCTGAGACATCTCATAGATGAACATCTGCATAAGCTGCTTGATTTCCTGGTAAGACTTGCCTTCCAGGTATGGCGATAAGAAGGTTAGAAAGTTCTGGAATCCCTGCCCACCAGCACACATGCATTGCATGCAGCCGAGAGCCTTGGCGGCATGGAGGACCGCCACTTCCGCATTTCGAGCAGGACCAGCCACAGGAATAGACTCTCCGGTCCCATCTGGAATTAGGCCGTACATGAAGAAGTACCTTAAATCACTGTCAAAACAAAATTGACGAGTCATAAAATACTCCAGATCATGGATGTGCAAGTCACCCGACACATGCAACCTCCTAAGATTCTTAGGCAACAGTGTAAGGACCGCCTCTTTGCTTAGGGCATCGGCAATATGCTTATGGATACCTTCCGGGTTCCGGGCATCTATATTAGCATTCTCATGGACAGAATCGCCTTCTACTGCCCAAATCTTCTTGATCTCGGCCATTGGCAGGCCCACCCGCTTATAGTCATTGTAGGCATCGCCTAAATCGTGCCTGACCATGTAATCTAAGACCATGCCCCGGATGAGTGCGCCGGTAAGCGAGTCCATCATTTCGGTTTTTTTCTCGATGGACCTAGCAATCCGCTTTGCAGCGGGTTCGTCTAGGGAGGTTTCTTTAAGAATACTGTCTATAATCTTTTGGGGATTAAATTCTAGGTTGTGGTTGTCTGAAGTGGTAACTGTCTTCATGGTATGCTCCTATATTCGTTGCCTATGCGCTCTATCTTACCTTGCCCCAGGAGGCCCGCCAGATGGCCTATAGCGCCCTTTGATGAGTGGTTAAGATCCATCTCTATATCCTCCCTAGAACATGGGCCGTTTTGTGTGATATAATCAAGAACTTCCTGATCATGGTGGATGTAATCGACTCGGCGCGTGCCGCTTAGACCGCCTTTGCCTATGACATCGAGCAGCTTCATACCCGCCTCATGTGGTCATGGTATGCGGTATCTATCATGATTGCGTCGGCTATTCTATAAAATGTAAATAATTCTTGGTGTATTTCGCTTGACATGTGGTAACTCCTAGCACACCAAGCAAAAGATATATATAGGGTCCACATGCAAGTATATGTTATATCCTGCATAGAAATCCCTTAATGGATTTCTTGCTTGGTATGCTCCTTTAAACCCCTCTCCTTCGCGGCTTGGTAACCCGCGTCTATTGGGAGAGGGGACAATTCTACTTTTGCAGTACTATTGTTACGGTTAATTGTTCATATATATTAATCCGATGCTGCCATTTTGGCACCGGGTGCGTTTGCCAATACTAATTCTTCGATTTTGTCCAGTTTTGCCGATATTTGATCCAGCTTGCCACCCACCTCCGCGCATTGCATCGCGTCTTCAACCACTTGGTTAAGCGTCTTCCCCGTGGATTCGGCCCGATGCCGGATGACCGACATGGTTGCTGGCTGAAGTCGCAGATTGCATCTTTCCTTTTTCATTTGCCCCTCAAATTGATCGCTCGGATCAATGCCTTTTAAGCATTTGATCGCATTCTACAATTCTGAGATCAGTACACATGCTATTTATAAGTATTGGTTGGTTGGTAGATTCGTATTAATACAATATGGAGGACATGTAACTTTATGAAGGTCCGGGATGCAATCAAGGGATTGGAAGACAAGGATTTAATTGTTCCGCTAAAATATAGGACAATAGATAAGAATGGCCGCTTATACATGGGGGTAGACCATGCTCACAAAAAGGGCTTGCTGATATTCATAGAGGTAGATGAGGGCAAGTGACCAGATCATCCAGCCATCTACAAGCAGATCATAATCTAGGTTATCCCTCTCTTTTCTGAAGTACCAGATTAGGCTGAAAACGATAACTGCCACAATCGGCGATAATGCATATAGCACTAAGCTTAACATCGCGAGGAAAGCAAGCGTTTTTGTTCTCCCTAGGAGAACCGGCAGCGTTTTGACCCCATGCGCCGCGTCCCCCCGGATATCCCTTAGATCGCTGAATATCGTGCCAGCTCCTATCCACACAAAGATAAGCAGATATGCCTCTAGAGGCCCGCCTACGAGTCCCGCGTGGCATATGGCCGTTGCCCCCGCTACTATTAGGTTCTTGCAGCCAGGCAGGTCTTTTGGCCGGATGCTGCCTATCCTCGCAGTATATAGGGTGCCCGCGATACCGGGCACCAAGACATAGGTCAACTTGCTAGAATCGTTTGCAGCAACCAGAATGATGGCAGCGAGATAGGCACAAATTGCCATCGGCTTGATCGGCCACCCGGCAAGCACCGCGCGGTCTGGCGTGTTAAACAAGTCCTCCTTCGATCCTGAGACTTTATCGAGGCTATATATCGCGAACGTGACCAGAAATACCGTGATTGGCTGCCACCAGTAAAGCGGCATACCATATATCTGACAGAGCAAGACGGGGCCAAGAGAGGCCGAGAACGCTATCCAGAGAGAGGATATGCTGAGGAAGTTAAAAGGAGTCATCTTTAAAACCTCGGAAATCGAGAAGATTACCGTAATCTTTATATTCTAGTAATGCAAAGTAGGATCTATGGCAAACCCCACTGTTCTGGCTGCGATGCCAGACCACGCATCTTCCGGCTACAAGTACACCGCGGCGATCTCTTACGCGGACGGCAGCATTTGCCCCTTATGTGGCTGCATCACCAAGAAAGATGCTCTCGCAGTCTGCAAAGGCTGGATGAAATCTGCTAAGAATGCAATCTGCGCAGACATCCTTCTGAGGGCTTAAAATGGCCTTCAGAAACGGCGATATCTTTTTCACAAGCTCCGATATCGGCATGTGGTCGAATCTACCGGTGCTGATCGTAGGCAAATCCGGCGCGAACGGCATCAAATGCATCACTGGAAGGCATGAAATTGTATTGGAGAAGGATAAGCTCTATCCGCATGGCAGGGTTCGGCCAATAAAAGAATATAGTTATGGAAAGAACCGTTTTCGGCAGTTTCGAGTAAACTTTGGAGACGATGACTATATAATCGATATTAGGATAAGCGATCCAGATTCGCCTTATAAAATCGAAGATCTCCGAAAGGCAGCATTCCTGAAAGCATTGGAGAAATCCCGTGAAGCCTAAACGCTTCGCCCCGCCCCATATCGTCCGCCTCTGGATAGACGATGAAGAAAAGCTAAAGAAACTGCCGGGAAAATCGGATAGCGAAAAGATTCGCTATGCGGTCCACCTATATTTTGAAAGAAGAGGCCGCGATTAAAGCGGCATAGATGAGATTTTATTTTTATATTCCGCGTACCCCTTCAATATCAAGCAATTCGTTCATCGCATTTTCTAATATCCTCAATACATTTTCTAACTTTTCCAGGTCATCGGTTGCTTGCTGCTCATCCATTATTTGCGTGTGCATCCGATCTACTGCCTCGTAGACATCTTGGGGGGGATTTGGCATCAACACAAAATCCATCGATCCCTATATAATCATTTACTGGCATTTATACCACCTCCTTGGCTTGCTCCCTATAATGCTCAAACAAATCTCTCCCCCATCCAGCCGCTTCCTCGCCCTGACAGACTAGATCATGATTTGTGTCGTATGCCCCGCCTGGCAGATAGAGGCCCAATGAAAGCATGTCATCAGCGACCGTAAGCGTAAGCCTCACGCCATAGAGACCCAGCGAAAGTAGGTCATCCTCGACCTCATATAGATGGAAGTTTGGCAAGGCAAGCAGGCCGCATAATAGGCCCGGATCTATGCCCTTTATGATGCTCTTGGTCAATATGAGATTCACTTCAGCCCCATTTGCCAAGAGGCCCAAAACCATCTCTTGGTGTCCTGGGGCGATAACTGGCGATATGCCCCAGACATGCCGCGCCTTGCTGGTTTGTTCTATCGCATAGGCAAGCGATTTCATGACAATCTCATCATCGTCCTCAATGCAGGTGCATCCCCTAAGCTCTCCTATCCTGGCCAGCATATTGTCAGGAATACCAGACACATCATGACCCGGCCAGAAGGCCTTATTGGCCTCAAGGACCGCCAAACTCTGCCCCATGCTGTCAATGAGTGCTGCCTTGATCTTTCCTGTGCTGCTGAGGCTATAGCGGCCCCCATGCTTCTCGATGGTGCCATCTTCCACTATCTCCTTGATGGAATGCAGGATGGAGCTGGGGGTGAGCTTGAGTTGTAGCGACAACTCGCTTATGTTCATGGGACCTTCGCGAAGTGCTGCTATTGCACTCATGCGAGTGCTTGAGCAAACTAGCGATTTAATTATCATATATTGATCTAAGAGATCAATGTATATATAGATTACTAGATCACTTGCACAATCCGATTGATATAAATATCAAGCCCTCGCTATATACCGCGATGAGGATTTGTTTTGATATCTCAGAAGACTTGAGCTATCGCTTCCGCATGTACTTGCTTAAGCAGCATAGGACTACCTATGGCGTGCAACAATCGGTATTAAGAGAGGCATTGCTTGAGTACTTGGATGCTCGCGAGACATCTACAGCCCAGCCCAGAATAGAGAAAGAATCTACAAAAAGAGGCAAAGGCCCGGCACCTCTGGAGGTTCGCGATCCAGATTTGGCAGCTAAGATAGTGGCCTACTATGGCGCTGGTAAGCGAGAAGGCGGGCATTCGCGAAGTGAAACGGCGCTGGAATTTGGCATTGGTAAGGGGCAGGTGGATAAGATTATCCGGCGCGAAAAGGAAAAGATTAAATAGATAGGGAGTTGTGATTAGGATAATGATAATAGAACTGAAAAACTGCTCTCTGGAAATTGCCTACATAGGCACCCAAGAACAGATAGATATGCAGAAAACCGTTGAATATCTGGCAACCGAGTTCCCTAATGCGGTTGCAAATGCCGTAACCGCTATGCGAGAATCCCTAGCGAATGCCTTTGAGCAGATGGCGAAAGGATTCTGTCAGATGAGCAAGAATTTAAGGAGTTAGACACATGAAGATAATTTTGGCTATAATGGGCCTGCTATTGATGGCAGGCATGGCATCGGCTATGACGAACAATCAGACATCTTATCTCGCTGGGCTGGAAGACGGCTGGTCGCTTTGCTATCTGAGGCTGTCGAACATGACTGCCTACAATGTCGAGGTCCAGAAATACAATGATGACCTGAATGCCAGCCTGACCGCGACTGAAGCCGCCGCCCTGTGGCTCGCTCCAGCAAAGCCAATCGACTATGAACTTCCCGAGGTGTTCAGATGAAACTTGCCCTCGCCCTTGCCCTGGCTCTGCTACTGGTGCCAGCCCTGGCCGATCCGAGGGATAGCGGTGCAGGAACGCCCTTCAACAAACCGGATGGCCTGAAGACATCGGACCCATTCTATATTGCAATGGGGGCGCAATCCACACTACCGGGCGTCCTGGATCAGGTTGGATACCAGTTGCCCGCCATCTTCGGCGGCCCCATGCCAACCAAGACCATAGAACCGGCTTGGATGAATCTTTCGGCCCATAATGAAAAGCTGAATTCCAGCCTAAAGAAGATCGTGGCTGCCAATTCATATGAACTGTCCGAGACACAGATGAAAGGCGTACCACTTGGAAAGGAGCAATGGCTGTGAATATTGATCCTAAGGATGCTAGAATAGCAGAACTTGAAGGCCAACTTAGAGTCCTAAGGCAGGTTGCTTTCAACGGTCCGAAAGATTACGCAAAGATCATTGAAAGCATACCAAAGGGCTTTCTATGTGCGTGGTATGAAGACGTTCCGGCACCTAATGGATGGCGTAAGCTATCTTATGAGGAGAATATGAAAATGTCAACCACGTTCACAGAAAGAAATGGCATAGCGTACCCGCTCAATTGGTACATGGAGAAGTTATGATCACCCCAGACGAAATCAAAGCCGCCTATGAAGAGCTGCTAGAGAAGGATGAGGCGCATTTTGCGGCAGAAGAGGATAGGATCGAGAAGGCCAATGCTAGAGACAAGAAATTCATGGAGGCCATCAACGAGGCTCAATCGGATGGTATCACCGATCCTGGCCGACAGCAGCAAAAGGCTCAGAAGGCAACCAGGGAAGAGCTAACCGCCCTAAACCTGGCAGAAAAGGCGAGCCGCAAAGCATCCCATGAGATGAGGCAAGCCGGGATAAAAGTGGACAGCTTGGTTAAGCAGATGGAAAGTGCCAAGCTTGCCCTCCAAAAGTAATCCTTTTTTAAGCCGTTTTTTGAATAAAACATAATACTATACAAAACGGGTAGCTTGTAACTGGGTCCCCTGTCATGGATGTACCTTCTCCTGCGCTGTGGCCATGCCCGCCACCGCCACCAGCCGCGGACGTGTTTCCTGAGGTTGTTTCGCCTATTATGCAAGTTTCCGGGTCGTTTTGGTTGCAAGTATCCGAGCCAGCGGGGGTGACATCTACAAATGGATGTCGATGCGACCCCATTTCAGCTTCTGTGAGCGTATGACTGTTAACTGTGATTGCCCCTGCGGCTGTAAACGTGGCAGAACCTCCTGTATCACCTACGGAATAGGCTGATCCGGTGCCAGCACCAACCGGGAATTTGCCTTGGAGATCTATTGTTCCCGCTGTACCATCGCATAGATGCCAGCCAGCGGGGATTGATCCAGTCGAGCCGTACCAGAGGGTGACAAGGCCGGTAGGCACTCCTAAACCAGCGAATGAAGCGGCATGCAGGTTGCCAGATGCTTTGTAGAGGAGATCGGCATCTGATCCAGAGCCAGTGCCATCATTGCCCGCGTACCAATAAGCCGCTTGCATTTCAGCTTGTGTTTGGTATAGGGCATCATGAGTATGGCTGGATAGGTAACTTGAGGCTTCAGTGTAGATGGTCTCAAAATTGTTCATGTAAGCAACGGTTACAAGGTCATCTGCTGCCCACGGATTTTCGTTTTTTGTATATACCATCTTCTCCCCCTATGCATACTTCATGATATAATAAAGGCTGTAATATAGCGGCCTTGGATCGATCCCCGTAAAGCTCGCGGTCGAGCCCGTATGCCCATGCGCGCCATCTCCGCCCTCATCCTGATTATTTATGCTTGCCGTTGATGAACCTACATCCCACACATAGCCACCGTATGCCGTTGTGTTTCCTATTTTTCGGCCATAATATTCAGTATATGAATGAACGTGGCTCGGAATTTCAGCGGTCGAAAGTTGATGATTTCCGATGGTGACAGACCCGGTGGGTGTTATGGTTCCGTTGTATGTGGCCGGACCTCCTGTAGATCCTACCACAAACGGACCACCGCCGCCTATAACAAATCGATCTCTTAGGTCCGGGGTTCCATATCCCCCATAGGTTCCACCGTCGCAGATATGCCAGCCAGAGGGCACCGTGCCATCCGTGCCAGACCAGACCATGATCGAGCCAACTGGCATTACAGATGATACTAGGTCCGAGAAATGTGAACCATCAATTTTGTCAGCATCCATGCCCAATGCTACAGACGTTGTAAGGGCAAAGAAAGTCGCATCTGCTGATGTCTTGGTGTAATAGCGCGAATTGTGCTCATGCAAATCGGCATCGGCTTTTGCTAGTACCCATTGCGTTTCAATCCAGTTGAACGCCGCGCCTGATAGCTCATCAGTGACCGCCCAGGATGTATGGAATTTCGTATAGGCCATAATATCAACTCTTCATGATTGCACAAAGGGCATAGAAAGGCGGTCTTTTGTCCTGGTTGCTTGTGCCCGCGAAGCTCGCTGTATGACTATGAGCCGAACCAGAGCCAGTATAACCAGTATGTCTATCTACATTGCTTGTGCTCCGGGCGGCATAATAGCCAATGCCTATGCTACCATAGTTTGATGCCGTTGCATGAGGATAATTATCTGTGATCGTGCCATGCGTATGCAACGGCGTTTCTGCTGCCGTCAAAGCATGCCCGGCTATTGTGATGGTCGCGGCACTTGTAACGGTGTTTGCGCCCCCGACATCTGCCCGGCTATAATGCGACCCTGCCCCAACTATGAAGCGATTTCGCAGGTCCGGCGTGCTATTCAGGCCGTTGCA
>Ga0105092_10002156_pt1 | contig 10532 bp, 9 predicted proteins | sample PPLLak2March2015_FD_87021 | JGI IMG/M metagenome (GOLD analysis project Ga0105092, IMG submission 87021) | Freshwater sediment microbial communities from Prairie Pothole Lake near Jamestown, North Dakota, USA - PPLs Lake P7 Core (1) Depth... | ecosystem: Environmental > Aquatic > Freshwater >...
AGACGTCAAAGCGGAAACCATCCTGGCGCCTCTGGTCGATGCCGCGGATGCGTTGTCGGGAGCGCGACCTGGAGCTCGTCGAGAAATGATGGAAACCTATGTCCGGCGCCTGGAAGAGCTGGAGCGCATTGTCAATACGTTTAAAGGGGTGGAAAAGTCATATGCGGTGCAAGCGGGTCGAGAGATCCGCATCATGGTCCAGCACGACGTCGTTTCGGATGACGAAGCGGCCCGCATGGCCCGTGAGATCGCCCGTAAGATCGAAAACGAAATGACTTATCCCGGGCAGGTCAAAGTGACGGTGATTCGCGAAATGCGCTCGGTGGAATACGCGAAATAGGTTTCGAGTTCCTGCACCACCCTCCCCTAAATCCCCTCCCGTCAAGGGAGGGGAAACTTCATTAGGTTCCCTCTCCCCTTGCGGGAGAGGGTCAGGGTGAGGGGTAGGTAAGCTTATTTATAACCGTTACTATAGAAACAAGAAACGATCGAGTGATGAGGATTCTGATTTTGGGCGATGTAGTGGGTCGCCCGGGCCGCCGGGCGGTACAAGAACTTGTGCCAAGCTTGGGCAAGCAGGAGCAGATCGACCTTGTCATCGCAAACGCGGAGAATGCTGCCGGCGGCATGGGTGTCGACATCAAGAGCGCCGGCGAACTTTTCGGCGCGGGCGTTCACGTGCTCACCAGCGGCAATCACATTTGGAAAAAAAAAGAGATCTATCCCTATTTGGAGGATCATTCCAACCTAGTTCGACCCGCCAATTTTCCTGAAGGCGCCCCCGGTCGGGGGTGGTGTGAGTGGCAAGGGGCAAACGGGCTGCGGGCTTTAATCATTAATCTGCAGGGGCGTGTTTTCATGCCGAACCATGTCGATGACCCTTTCCGTTGCGTCGATCGGCTTTTGCACCAACACGGCCAGCATTCCCGCGTCGTCATTGTCGACATGCATGCGGAAGCCACGTCCGAGAAAAATGCCATGGGCTGGCACCTCGCAGGCCGGGTTTCCGCTGTATTCGGGACTCATACCCACATTCAGACCGCCGATGAACGAATTCTCCCCGACGGCACGGCTTTTATTACCGATGTCGGAATGTGTGGTCCGTTAGATTCGGTCATCGGCATCGAAAAGGAGACCGTCATCAACGGTTTCTTAAGCCAGCTGCCGCGCAAATTTGAAGTTGCGCAGGGAAACGTCCTGCTCCAGGGGATCATTCTTGATGTCGACCCGTTGACCGGCAAGGCTCAGGCGATCCGGCGGTTGCAGGTTCATCACGAGTCGTCCTAGACCAATGCATGACACCCAGACCCAGTTAGAGTTGATCAAACGGGGCGCCGTCGAAGTTTTGCCGGAAGAAGAGCTCGTGGCAAAGCTCCAGCGCGCACGGCCCCTTAAAATCAAGGCCGGGTTCGATCCGACGGCACCGGATCTGCATCTGGGTCATACGGTATTGATCCAAAAGATGAAACAGTTTCAAGATCTGGGTCATGAGATTATTTTTCTGATTGGCGACTTCACCGGCATGATTGGAGATCCTTCCGGGAAGTCCGAAACCCGCAAACAGCTGACGCGCGAGGAGGTCGCAAAGAACGCTGAGACCTATAAAGAGCAAATCTTCAAAATTTTAGACCCGCACAAGACAACCATCGAATTTAACCATCGCTGGATGGAAAAAATGGATGCCGTCTCGCTTATCGGGCTAGCCGCAAAGTACACGGTCGCCCGGATGCTCGAGCGAGAAGACTTCAAGCAGCGCTATCAGAAACAGCAGTCGATCAGCATTCACGAATTTATTTACCCGCTCATCCAGGGTTACGATTCCGTGGTGCTCCAGGCCGATGTAGAGCTAGGGGGAACGGACCAACGGTTTAACCTTCTGATGGGTCGAGAATTGCAGCGGGAGTATGGCCAGGAGCCACAGGTGGTCTTGACCATGCCGCTATTGGAAGGGACTGACGGCGTGCAGAAAATGAGCAAGTCCGTGGGCAACACGATCGGCATCAACGAAGCCCCCGAAGAGATGTTCGGCAAAATCATGTCGATCTCGGATACCTTGATGTGGCGCTACTACGAGCTTTTGAGCGACAGAAATCTTTCGGAGATTCACGCCAACCGAGCTCGGGTCGAGAGCGGCGAGATCCATCCGATGGAAGTGAAAAAATCTCTCGCCCAAGAGCTAGTCCAGCGTTTTCACAGCGTCGCGGCGGCGCAAGCGGCGCGCGAGTATTTCGAAAGCCGGCACCAACGAAAGTCACTCCCGGCCGAGATCAAAAAACAGTTTGCCGTCTCGGAGCCGACCTGGATCTGTCGCCTGCTCGTCGATCTCGATTTTGCCAAGTCGGGAAGCGAAGCGCGCCGGCTGATCGCCCAGGGCGCGGTGAAAATCGACGGTCAAGTAATCTCGGACGTCAATTTTCAATTCCAAAGTGACCTGCACAAGATTGTGGAGGTGGGCAAAAATCGAATCGCCCAAGCAGTTAAACAAGCGTGACGGAGATTATTTTCCACACCCAGTCATTGAAAAATCCAGACTGAAGTCCTGGTTGCAAATCGCATGATTGAACGGGCGGTCATTCTAAGCACAGGCGATGAGCTTACGACTGGCAAAGTCATCGACACGAACTCTGCCGCTATCGCGGATTGCCTTTTTGCCGCGGGGATTGAAGTGGCGGCAGTTCTCACGGTGGGCGACCGCAAAGAGAAACTCCACTGGGCGCTCCGCCAGGGCTGCGGTCTTGCCGAGCTCGTCATCGGCACCGGTGGACTCGGACCAACCGCGGACGATCTCACCACCGAGGTCGTGGCTGAGTTTCTTGGCTGCCCATTGATCCAAGACGAGCAAGTCGCGCAATCCCTGCAGCGACGCTTCGAGGAACGTGGCATCGCCTGGACACCGAACAATTTGAAGCAGGCTCGCTTCCCGCAGGGATCCGTCATCGTTCCCAATCCCGTCGGCACCGCCCCGGGTTTTCGCGTCTCCATCGCGCCGCCCGGTACAAGCCTCATCTGGCTCTCCGGCGTACCCCAAGAAATGACCGCCATGTTGAGAGAGACGGTTATGCCCTGGATCAAGCAGCAGAGAGGCGATGCGGGCCAGATTATGGCCGCTACGTTCAAGATCTACGGGCTGACGGAATCCAAGCTGGATGACCTGGTGAAGCCCATCGAACTGGGGCCGCAAGCCAGACTTTCATTTCGCGCCCACTATCCGGATCTAACCCTGCGTCTGACGGTCAAGGGAGGCGCGGGATCTGGCGAGCTTTTGGCGCGCCTCAGGGATCAAATTCGCGCTGCTCTCGGTTCCCATATCTATAGCGAGGGCGACGATACCTTGGAGCAAATCGTGGGTCGACTGCTATTGGCAAAGCACCAAACTCTGGCTCTCGCTGAGTCCTGTACCGGCGGCTACATCAGCCATCGCATCACGCGAGTGGCGGGTAGCTCCGCCTATTATTATGGCGGAGCGGCAACCTATTCTAACGACGCCAAAATCCGTTTCCTTGGAGTCAGTCCGGCAACTCTGGAAAACTATGGAGCCGTAAGCCGCGAGACTGCCCTTGAAATGTCCCAGGGCATCAGAGAACGAACCGGTGCCGGCGTCGGTCTCAGCGTCACCGGCATCGCGGGGCCCCTGGGTGGCAGCCCGGCAAAGCCCGTGGGGACGGTCTGGATAAGCATTGCTCAAGAGAACTATCACGAAGCCAGGCTCTATAGTTTTCACGGCGATCGTGAGCGAATCATTAACGGCACGTCGCAGGCCGCCCTGCACTGGCTGCGCACGATCCTGCTCCAATAAGCGAGCCTGAGAACTGTGATTCGCGCGTTTATCGCCATTGAGATCGATTCGCAGACGGTCAAAAATATCTCCGAAAGGCTTGCCGAGCTCAAACCGCGTCTGGCTGACATCCGCTGGATTCCCCCGGCAAACTTTCACCTCACCCTTAAGTTCCTGGGGGCCGTCGATGAAACCAAAATCGATCCCGTCACTGAAGCATTGGAGCGCGAACTCAACCCCTTTCCGCGCTTCACCATAAATGCTAAAGGTCTAGGAGTATTCCCGGACGTAAAACGGCCGCGAATACTGTGGGTCGGACTGGAAGGCCAAGAGCTGATCGCCTTGGCCTCAAGAGTCGAAGCAGCGTTGGCTCCGTTAGGCTTTGCAGCGGAGAAAAGAGAGCCTAAGCCGCACTTGACCATTGGCCGCTGGCGGCACTTCGATGGCTCGCCAAGTAAACTAGCGGCAGACCTCGAAAGCTGGGAGAATCATGCGTTCGGCGAATCGACGGTGGCGGAAGTGGTCCTTTTTCAGAGCGTGCTTAAGCAAGCAGGGGCTGTCTACCACCGATTGAAAGTCGTGGTTTTGGCAAAGTAGTCACACGCGCAGCGGGTCGTTTGAAGGAGACCGAAGATGGACGTCAATCGAGAGAAAGCCATTGATCTCGCCGTAAGCCAGATCGAAAGACAGTTTGGCAAAGGGGCAATCATGAAGCTCGGCGAGGGGGGCATAGTAAAAGACGTCGCCGTAGTCTCGACCGGTTCTCTCGGACTCGATATCGCTTTGGGAATCGGCGGTGTGCCGCGTGGCCGCGTCATCGAGATCTATGGACCTGAAGCGTCCGGTAAGACTACGCTGGCGCTGCAAATCGTGGCTGAGGCCCAGAAGCAGGGCGGCATGGGAGCTTATATCGATGCCGAGCATGCGTTGGACTTGGGATATGCCAAGAAACTCGGGGTCAAGACCGACGATCTTCTCGTCTCTCAACCGGACCATGGCGAACAGGCCCTGGAAATCGGAGAAACCCTAGTCCGTAGCGGCGCCATTGATGTATTGGTCATCGACTCAGTCGCGGCGCTCGTGCCGAAGGCGGAAATCGAAGGTGAGATGGGCGATGCCCATATGGGACTACAGGCGCGTCTGATGTCCCAAGCCTTGCGTAAGCTGACCGGGACTATTTCTCGGTCCCAAACCGTCGTCATCTTTATCAACCAGATCCGCATGAAGATCGGCGTGATGTTCGGCAACCCGGAAACGACGACGGGAGGTAACGCCCTGAAATTTTACGCCTCGGTTCGAATGGATATCCGCCGCATCGGCGCGCTCAAAGACGGTGATAATATCGTCGGCGGGCGCACCAGGGTCAAAGTCGTTAAAAACAAGATGGCCCCGCCGTTCAAGGAAGCGGAATTCGATATACTCTATGGGACGGGCATATCCCGCGACGGCGAAATCGTCGATCTCGGCAGTGAAATGGGCATCCTGGAGAAGAGCGGCGCTTGGTATTCGTTCGGCGGCGAGAGAATCGGCCAGGGCCGCGAGGCGGCCAAGCAGTTTCTTAAAGAGCATCCGGAAACTGCCGAGCAGATTGTCGCCAGGGCGATGGAAAAAGTCGGGCTGAAGCGGTCTGCCCCCGAAAGCCCCGCAGCGGAGAAAAAGGACAAAGGCAAAGGCAGGTAATCGCAAAAAGGTTTTGTTCCCTGAGACGCAAAAGTTCCAAGTCCGAGCCCTCGGACACGCAGGAAAAAGCGCTTCAAGGCGCTCTCCGTTTTCTCGGTTATCGCCCTCGCAGCGAAGCGGAAGTCCTGGACTATCTAATGCGCAGGGCCTACTCGAAGGCGACCGCGGAGCGAGCTTTAAAAAAACTCCGGGCGCTCAATTACATCAACGACGAAGCATTCGCGCGAAACTGGGCTTCCGCGAGAACCACGGGCCGAGCTTACGGGCCCAAACGTATTCAGCAAGAACTGAAAAAGAAGGGTCTCAGCGATACTTTGATCGGAGAGGTTGTGCGCGAAACTTTTAATCAAGTGGAAGAGAAGGAGCAAGCAAGGTCGATTCTGGAGAAGCGATTCAAAAACAAACAACTCGGTGATCCGAAAATGCTGCGCCGGGCCGCCGGCTTTCTGGAGCGCCGTGGTTATAGCAGTCAAGTGATATTCGATTTACTCAAGCATAGCGACGTTGACGATTGACTGAAATATGATGAGTGGAAACGACATTCGTAAGTTTTTTCTGGATTACTTCGCCAAGCAAGGCCACACCGTAGTCAGGAGTTCTTCCCTGGTGCCGGACAAAGACCCGACCCTGCTTTTCACCAACGCGGGGATGGTCCAGTTTAAAAACGTCTTTCTTGGCAACGAGCGCCTGCCTTACGTGCGCGCCGCCAGCGCGCAGAAATGCCTGCGCATCAGCGGCAAACACAACGACCTGGAAACCGTCGGGAGAGACACCTATCACCACACGTTTTTCGAGATGCTCGGCAATTGGTCCTTCGGCGACTACTACAAGGCCGAAGCTATCGAATGGGCCTGGAATCTCTTGACCAAAGAGTGGGGCCTGCCGAAGGACAAACTTTGGGCGACGGTGTTTCTTGACGACGACGAAGCCGAGCGATTGTGGTTCAAGATCAGCGGGCTGCCGGCGGAGCGCGTCAGGCGCTTTGGCGAAAAAGAGAATTTTTGGGAGATGGGCGAAACCGGTCCTTGCGGGCCTTGCAGCGAGATCCATCTCGATCGCGGGCCCGCGGCTTGCGACAGGCAAGGGGAAGCAGGACATGAGTGCCGCGTCAACGGCGATTGCGCTCGCTACATCGAGCTGTGGAATCTGGTTTTTATCCAATACAACCGGGATCAGGCTCGCAGTCTGTCCGAGCTTCCGCAGAAGCACGTCGATACCGGCATGGGTTTGGAGCGCATTACCGCCGTGCTGCAGAATGTCCTATCCAACTACGACATCGATTACCTGCGCGCGCTCATTACCACGACCGAACAAATCTCCGGCAAACGATACGGCACCGAACCTATTTCCGATATTTCATTTCGGGTCATCGCCGATCACGCCCGCGCCGTGAGTTTTCTCATTGGCGACGGGGTGATGCCCAGCAATGAGGGGCGCGGCTATGTTTTGCGTCGACTCCTTAGAAGGGCCGCCAGGCACGGTCGGTTGATTGGACTGAACGAACCCTTTCTCCATCAAGTCGCAGCCACGCTGGCCGAGATCATGGGCGATGCTTATCCTGAGCTGCGCGCGGAACACCAACGTATCCGAAACGTCATCCGGACCGAGGAGGAACGTTTCGGAGAAACCCTTGAGAAGGGTCTCGTGCTCTTGGAAGGGGCGGTATCCAACCTCAAAACGCTGAACCAGAAGACTTTGTCCGGTGACATCGCGTTTCGCCTGTACGACACGTTTGGATTTCCACTCGATTTAACCGAGGACATATTACGCAATGAAGGAATGACGGTCGATCAGCCAAGCTTCGAGAAGCTGATGGAAGAGCAACGGACGCGTGGCCGCGATGCGCGGGAAGTCGCCAGCATGGAGGCGAAGATTCAACTGGACCGCCCGGTCTCCTTCATCGGTTACGACCGTTTGGAAGGCGAATCAACCGTTCTGGCCATCTATGGCAGCGGAGACGGAAGACCCGAGGCCGTGGAGGGCGAAGAAGTCGATGTCATTACTGCGGCGACGCCTTTTTACGGTGAATCCGGCGGCCAGGTAGGCGACCGGGGAACCATCAAAACGGCCCGCGGCGATCTTATCGAAGTCACCGATACCCAACATCCAACGCCTCAGCTCACGGTCCATCGGGGCCAGGTGAGAAAAGGGCGTATTCAGGTCGGCGACGCCGTCCATCTTGCCGTCGACGCCAAGTTTCGTCGCAGAACGATGCTCAATCATTCCGCGACCCACATCCTCCACGCGGTGTTGCGCAGAGAGCTGGGCACTCACGTGCGCCAGGCAGGATCGTTGGTGGCGCCGGAAAGACTGCGCTTCGACTTCAGTCACACCGGCGCCATTCCGGAGGAGAAACTTGCGGCTATCGAGGCTCATGTCAACCGGCACATTCGTGAGGACGCGGGCGTCTCGATCCAGGAGTCGAGTTACGAAGACGCCATCCGCCACGGCGCGCTGGCTTTTTTTGGCGATAAATACGGCGATCGAGTGCGAGTGGTCAAGATCGGTGATTTCTCCACCGAGCTATGCGGCGGCACCCACGTTCATCGCTCGGGCGAAATCGGCATCTTCAAGCTCCCGTTCGAGGGCGGTGTAGCCGCCGGCGTCCGACGCGTCGAAGCTTTTACCGGCGAGGGAGCCCTCGATCTCATACGGAGTTACGAGCAAAGGCTCAAAGAAATCGGCGGTCTGGTTCGGGGCAACGCCGACGACGCGGTTGAGAAAGTCAGAAAGCTCCTGGATCGCCAGAAAGAATTGGAACGGGAGATCGAGAAATTGCGCGGCCAGTTCGAGAAAAATCAAATCCCCGATCTCTTGGCCAAAAAGCAATCGATCGATGGCGCGAACGTCCTGATCAGCCAAGTCGACGGAATCGACACAAAACAACTGCGCGACATCGTCGACCAATTGAAGGAAAAGCTCGGCTCTGGCGTCATCGTGTTGGCCAGCGCCGGCGACAGCAACGTCAATCTGGTCGCGTCCGTCACTCCGGACTTGACGCGCCGCTATCACGCCGGAAACATCATCAAAGAACTGGCACGGATCGTCGGCGGTGGCGGCGGCGGCCGGCCGGATTTCGCCCAGGCTGGTGGCAAGGAGCCCGCAAAGATCACTGCGGCCCTGAAGCGAGCGGAGGAACTGATCCGAGAGTCGTCAAAATGATTTGCCGTCATTGGATCTTCACTCCGTATTTTTTTCACCTCTCACGTTCCCGCCCGGCGATTATTACCAACACTCTCCTGGCGTCCAATTAATCGCGTGATCAAGATTCATACCAAGAAACTTTCAGAGAAGACTTCCGGTTTCTGCGACATCATCGATATCACGGCCAAGGTTCGGGAACACATTGAAACGGAGAAGATTCAGCGCGGGCTAGTCACCCTCTTCGTCTCGGGTTCCACCGCCGCGTTGACCACCGTCGAGCACGAACCCGGCCTTGTGCGGGATCTCAAAGAATTCGTCGAGAAGTTGATTCCGTCGGATCGAAGATACCACCATGACGATCGGTGGGACGACGACAACGGTTTTTCCCACCTGCGCGCATCGCTTTTCGGTCCGTCGCTGGCTATTCCGATTGAAAACGGCCGCGCGCTTTTAGGGACTTGGCAGCAAGTCGTTCTCCTGGATTTCGATAATCGCCCGCGCACAAGGGAAATCATCGTCCAATTGATAGGAGAGACCGAGTGAAAGACGAACAACAACCAGCGGCAGATGACGAGACCAGCCATCTCGAATTCCACGATCCGCGACTTTTTCGCGATCTTTTGGGACAACACGACCAGCACATCAAGATTCTCCAGCATTCTCTCGGAGTCAAGATACGGATCCGCGGCTCCGCTGTTGAAATCGAAGGGGATCCGCTTCAAGTCGATCTCGCGAGTCAAATTATCAGGCAGCTCTATGGACTTTTGGAAAAGGGCTACCCAGTTTACGCCAGCGACGTTGATTATGCGATTCGGATTCTCAGCGGCGACGGTCGCGCCAAGCTGCAAGATATTTTTCTCGATACGATTTACATCTCGGCGCATAAGCGCACGATCACCCCCAAGAGCATCGCCCAAAAGGCGTACATCGATGCCATCCGCCGCTACGACATCGTGTTTGGTATCGGGCCGGCCGGCACCGGCAAGACCTATCTCGCTATGGCCATGGCCGTCGCCGAGCTGATGAAAAACAACTACGTTCGTATTATTCTGACTCGGCCCGCCGTAGAGGCCGGAGAAAAACTCGGATTTTTACCCGGTGATCTCGCCGAAAAGGTCAATCCTTATCTTCGTCCTTTGTACGACGCCCTGCACGACATGGTGGATTTCGACCGGGCCCACAAGCTCGTGGAGCGAGGCACCATCGAAGTCGCCCCTCTAGCCTTCATGCGCGGTCGGACTTTGAATGACTCCTTCGTGATTCTCGACGAGGCCCAGAATACCACGCCCGAGCAGATGAAGATGTTTCTGACCCGTCTCGGATACGGCTCAAAAGCCGTCATTACCGGCGATGCAACTCAGATCGATCTCCCCGCCGGCAAGCCATCGGGTCTGAAAGAAGCCTCGCGCATTCTCAAAGGAGTCCATGGGATTCGCTTCGTTACTTTCACCGAAAAGGACGTCGCCCGTCACCACCTGGTGCAGGAGATCATCACCGCCTACGAGCGCGACGAGAGCCAATCGAGCGCGAAAGATAATCCGGAAAAAGTCTAGAGGTTTTTGCAGTGAAGCCTTTGAGCGTGAGCCAACAACTATTGGACCGCCTCTAGCACCACTTTTGTTTGGAACGGTTTCCCTTCGCGCAACACGGAAATAGCGACGCTGTCACCGACCTTATAGTTCTCCAGCAGGAGAAAAAGCTCATTCGCCGATTCCACCTTTTTGCCATCGATGGCAGTGATCACATCGCCCAGTCGCACGCGACCCGAACTTTCGCGGCGGGTTGGCCGGATCCCGGCTCTGGCCGCGGCACTGCCCGGCACCACATCGACCACCAAAACTCCTTTTACGCCCAACCGCTCGGCGATCTGCTCCTCCGCGATCTGGATGCCGATTCCCGGCCGTATCACTTTCCCATAGCGGATCAGCTCCGG
>Ga0105092_10002157_pt1 | contig 10528 bp, 8 predicted proteins | sample PPLLak2March2015_FD_87021 | JGI IMG/M metagenome (GOLD analysis project Ga0105092, IMG submission 87021) | Freshwater sediment microbial communities from Prairie Pothole Lake near Jamestown, North Dakota, USA - PPLs Lake P7 Core (1) Depth... | ecosystem: Environmental > Aquatic > Freshwater >...
GAACAATGACTTCCAAAGCTTTGGATGATTATCTTGAAAATTGTTCCGCCCAGAGATTCATGATAAATGAGTTCGGAGACTGGTTTGATCCTTCAAATAGATCCATTGCTTCATTCCCCTGCAAACCGCATCTTTTTTGTGAAAAAATGATCAACATGCTTAGGAAAAACGGTTTTAAAAGAAACGCTAATGGATGGCTGCATATGATGCTGAAGGCAAATGAAATCTCTTGCGGCGCCAAAAATAAAATAATCGAAGAAATAGAGGAACTAAGCGAACCCGGTATTATTAAGGTACTGTTAGATATTCTTCCCGATGAATCCCAGCTTATGATATCGAACAGCATGCCAATCAGAGATTTCGATTATTTTGCACCCCTGCTGGAAAAAAATATTATTATTTATAACAACAGGGGCGCAAGCGGAATAGATGGAATAACTTCCACGGCTTTAGGAATTGTTTCGGCTAACAAGAAAACCACTATCCTTCTTACGGGAGATCTTGCATTTTATTATGACCTTACAGGTCTTCTCGCGGCAAAAAAATATTCGGTTCCAATAATAATTGTTGTAATAAATAATAACGGCGGCGGTATTTTCGAAGTGCTTCCCGTTTCAAAATATCTTTCTAGATCAAATAAGGGGAAAAACGGCCAAAAGATTTTTAAAAACTATTTCATTACTCCCCATAATCTTGACTTTGCTCCCTTTGTTAAAGGATTCGGCGGAAATTATTATTTAGCCAGGAATAAGAATCATTTTAAAGAATCCCTTTGCAGTGCTTTGAAGAGTAAAATATTTTCCGTCATTGAAATACAGACGAATGCGGTGGAGTCTCTAAGACTAAGGAATAAGTACTGGGAAGAGATAGACCGGAAATTAAATAAAAAAATTAATTCAAATTAATTCAATTAATCCATAATCCAGTTTCCTGCATTCATTTAAATGATTTAGAAATAAATTTTTATCCGTTCTTTTAATTTCAATGTAAGTTATGATGATAAAATATTCGGGATTTAATCTTTATGCCGAATCAAAATCAAACTTTCCTCCTACTTCAGGATTTATCTTTTTTTTGCACGGTTTTACAGGAAGCTCCGAAGATTGGGATAAAATAATCCCGAAAATCAACTCACGTTTTGACTGCGCAGTAATTGATCTTATCGGTCATGGCAAAAGTGATTCTCCTGAAGAGTTCGTTTATTATATGGCAGATTCAATTGCAGACCAGATTCTTATTTCCATTAATGCTTTTACAGAAGAAAAAATTATTTTAGCCGGTTATTCAATGGGAGGAAGAGCAGCGTTAAATTTTGCAGTAAAATATCCTGAAAGGGTAAAAGGTCTTATATTAGAGAGTGCTTCACCGGGGATAAAAAGCAAGGAAGAAAGAAAAAAAAGGATTAAAAAAGATGCTGAGCTGGCTCAATTCATTTCCAGATGTACTATTGAAGAATTTGTCGATTACTGGATGAACCAGGATTTGTTTGCTACTCAATTGAGATTTTCTAAATTTAAAAGAGAAGAAATAAGAAAACAAAAGTTAAAAAACAGCAAAACCGGATTAGTTAATTGCTTAAATTATTTCGGAACCGGTGCCATGCTCCCCCTGTATGATCAGCTGCCTAATATTACCTGCAAAACTCTTCTAATAACCGGAGGATTAGATTCTAAATTCACTCAATTAAATTCCTGGATGTTAAAAAATTTTCCCTCGGCAAAACATATAATTATTAATACTGCCGGTCATAATACCCACCTGGAAGAGCCGTCAAAATTTATTCAAGCGGTTAATCAATTTTTAGAGAAATTCTAAATCCGGAATAGCCTTCTTTTAAAGATCTTTTAATTGTATTACATTTAGTAACATTTTTTATCCGTTTCTATTTAAAAGATGAAGAAATAATCACTCCCGAAGGGATTGTTTTTTGGTAAATTGACCATTATTTAAGTATTTCTAAATGGAAATCTTCATAATCATTTTATTAGCCGTTCTAAATGGAATTTTTGCGATGGCAGAAATTGCACTTGTTTCTTCTAGAAGAGTCCGACTTGAGGAAAAAGCTAAAAAAGGAAGCCAGGGAGCTAAGATAGCATTGATCCTCTTGAAAAAACCTGAAGAGTTTTTATCGACTGTGCAGTTCGGAATAACTCTCACGGGTATCATTGCCGGTGCATACGGAGGCGTTGCCTTAGCAAAAGATATTACACCATTCTTTGCTCAGTTTGATGCAATAAAGAAATACGCTGTTGAAATTTCATATGTAGCTGTAGTCGGCATAATTACTTATTTATCAATAATAATTGGAGAACTCGTACCAAAAACAATTGCTTTTAACAATCCGGAACGAATAGCTATTGCACTCTCGCCTATCATGAGGGTTCTTTCTAAATTGACTAATCCGCTGATCAGATTTTTAAGTTTCTCTACAAAAATTGTGGTGGGTATCTTCCACATTAAATCCAATAAGGATTTACCTGTTACAGAAGAAGAATTGAAAATTTTAATTGAACAGGGGGGCAGATTCGGGACAATTGAAAAAAAAGAAACCGAAATGATTAAAAGCATTTTCCGATTCGGCGATAGAGATGCATATTCCATAATGACAAACAGGCAGGATATAGTATGGCTCGATATCAATGATACTTCAGGGGAATTACGAGAAATAATTTATAACAACAATTTTTCTAAATTCCCTCTTTGCGACGGTTCAATCGATCAGGTTATCGGTATCATCAGTGTTAAGGATTATCTTCAACAGGTTGAAACCGGAAAAGAGAAGAGCTTGAGAGCTATTGCGACCCAGCCTTTATATACACCTGAAAATTTATCAGCAATAAAAATTCTCGAAAGATTTCGGGAAACAAAAATCCATATTGCCATCGTAATTAATGAATACGGCTCTACAGAAGGAATGATTACTCTTCACGACCTTATTGAGAACATCTTCGGGGAGCTTCCTGAAAAGCATGAAATTTATGAAATTCCGATATTTAAAAGAGATGACGGATCATTATTGATTGACGGTGCAATGCGAACCGATGAGCTCAGGGATACATTGAGCCTTCAATTTGAACACCCCGAAGAATACACAACTTTAGGGGGTTATGTAATGTTTAAATTAAATAAGGTGCCTCAGGTTGGAGACAAATTCGATTCGGATAATTACACATTTGAAGTTGTAGATATGGACGGGAAAAGAGTGGATAAAGTTTTAGTAAAGAAACTCTCCGAAAAACAGGAAGAGTAATTTGCTGCCCCATCCGGATGGTTGGAGCATTGGAGTGATGGAATAATGGAGCTATCTGCTCAATATTCCACTGCTACTTCACTGTTCCAACACTCCACTGCTCCACTACTCCATTGTTCCACTTCATTTAAAAGTATCTTCCGGTTTATTATATCCATTCTTTTATGTAAGATTAAACTATGCTTCCATCATCCTCTTTCAACACTTCTTCCGGCAAACCTTCTTTTAGATTGGGTAAATGGACCGGAGGAACTACTGTCAAAAAAAATTTGCAGGTAAATTAAGATTGGAAACACTGCATGGAAATAGGATGATATTTTCTAATGATCCATTGAACGGAGACTAATGATTAAAGGCTGCTTCACCGGTTATCGGTTTTTAAATCTGCTTTATAATTGCCTTGGTTGCTGCAATAATAGGACGCAGAATCGGATTTTTTAACCAATGGTGCCGCCTATAGAATTTTCTAGTCGAAGAAGCCAGTCTATTTTCGGTTAAATGGGTAGGAATGTAAAATATATCAAGAGGGCATCCGTTGAAGGGGAGCTCTTTAATTTTCCATGGAAAGCTTAATTCATACATCTGCCGTTTATGCGGATTTTTTATTGTATTCAGATATAAATCGCGATATTCTTTCTTCACAATAACCAGTTTATTAAAGCCGATAACAGATGCGCAGTAATCCCGTTGTCCGTCAAGGAATCGGATTAATGCTTCCGTAACCCCGGGCCACTCTGGCTTAAATGGATCATCAAGTATGATAACCCCGTTATCAATAATGCAGGCAGCAGCAAGGTTTAAATCCGATAAAGCTTCATCGCAGTTATGCCCTCCGTCTACATGAAAAAATCTAAAATTATCCCCGATTATTTCTCTTGATAAAGTTTTGGAATCTCGCTGAAGAATTGAGATGCTGAGGTTTTCGTTAAAAAATTTAGATAAGTTTTGTTTCAGGATTGCCAAATCCCCCATTCCGGAACGTGAAAAGTTCAGTTGCTGGTCGTTGAAAAGATCACAAACAATTAAATTCTCTTCCCGGTTTTCAATCATTGCGCCGAGAAAAACCGTGCTTTTCCCATGATGCGACCCGATTTCGAAAACATCGCCTTCAATTTTATATTGTTTTTGCGCCTCATCGATCAGAGCAAACAGCATCGCTGCGTCGGTAGAAAACCAGCCTTCAATTTTTTTTGACTTACTTACAATTTCCTTCGCCTTTTCAGGTTTCATTTCTGTTTTATCCTCATGGGTATCTTTGTGTTCTTGCACTTTATCTAATCACAAAACACCTTGACAGCCCGTACAGGATAAGAAGAATTAACCCTCAGCCAATCTTAACTTTTTAAAAAGAATTAACATAATAATCAGATCACATTTTAGAATATTTTTAAGATAAAACGATATGCCTTACAACTCTGTTAAACAAAATCCGCCATTGGTATCCGGTACCCAGTATTAGTAAAATTTAATCTGCAATCGCAACAGATACAGCATAAACTTTGCTTGCTCCTGCATTTAGTAAAACTTTCCCGCATTCGGTAATTGTAGCACCAGTCGTTATAATATCATCAATCAAAAGAATATTTCTATATTTAATTTTTTCTCGATCTAATACTTTGAATGCTCCTCCTACATTTTCCTTTCTTTCTTTTAAAGTAAGTGCGGTTTGCGTGTTTGTGAATCTTATTCTTTTCAGAATTCCTGGATTGAATGGTATTTTCAGCTCCTTGCTTATCCCTTTTGTAAGGTACAATGACTGGTTATAACCTCTTTCTGCTTTTTTTAGGGAGTGAAGCGGAACCGGAATGATTAAATTTATTTCCCATTGTTTAAAAAACGAGTTTAAATATCTTCCAATCTGCATTCCAAAAAATTTTCCGGTAAGAAATCTCTGGTTATATTTTAAAGCATGGATAATGCTTTGAAGCTCTTTATCTTTTTCAAAAACATAAATAGAAGAAAATCCGGAAATTATCTTGTCCTGTTCAAACTTCCTTTTGAATTCTGCAGTAATCCTTTCTTCATCGGCAGGTTTAATTTTACTTAGGCATTCCGTGCAAACATATTTTTCGCCGGTGTTTAATCTTCTTTGACAAGCCGGACAAAAACGAGGCAGGAAAAAGTCAAAAAAGCTTATTGTAAATTCTTTCAATATATATTTAATAATCCTTTGCAGAAATTAGATATAACAGAATTTAAATTTTTTAGTTACTTTTTTCCTATTTCTTAGGTTCCGCCCTTCCCTTTGGGAAGGGGCGGGGTTAGGCCTTTACAACATCCCTGCTCTTTTCCTCAAAAACCATTCAATTCCTAAAAGAAGAATCACTAGTGCCATCAGCCATTCATTTGACCAAAGATTAATTTCAGAAGTTTTTATTTTTTCGGTAACGGATTTCTTTGTCAGGTTTTTTAGAATATTAAATAAATTTCCGTAATCCGGTGCATAGAAAAATTTCCCGTTGGTTGAATTTGCCAGTGCGGATAGAAATTCATAATCCATTGCCGGATTCATCATTTCTATATCGATTTCGCCTACATTGAAGCTCCCTTTATCCGTTCCGATCCTTTTCCCGCCGGAAGATGCTGTTCCGGAAAAATTATAATCACCCATCTTAGGTACCTGGAATGTTCCTTCATATAGCCCGCTTCCGAGAGAATTCAGAAGTATTTCCGATCCTTTAATTTGATTTATATTTACATTTACCTCTGCATCTGAAACAGGATTAAAAGTCTGATCGTAAACCTGAGCAGTAAACTCAACCGGTTCGCCGGCAGAGTAAATTTTCTTTGTTGTGTTGATGGTTACTTGTTTTTGTTCTTCCGATGTATTCAGCCATTTTACACTATTGTGTATAAATCTATCAAACAAATCGAGATCCTTAGAGGCAGTTTGCAGCTTCCATCTCCATATATCTTTTGCCAGAACAGCAGCAGAGCTTCTGCTCCCCAATCTGCTTGTTACAATTAAAGGTTTGTTAATAACATTATTATTCACTTTTATTTTCGCTAGCACATTGCTTTCAGGCTTTGCCCGAAGTTCCATATAATATTGATAGACCGGAGGAAGATTATCCCATGCTGAAAGATTATTCTGGGCATTGTTCTGAAGAAGAGGATTAGTTTTTTCATCCTGTGAGATTACCGGCTGGACTTCAATCCAATCTCTTGCAGTCTGCCCGGCAATAAACGGCAGTTCGGTTTGCAGCGTTCTCATTTTGGTGAAATCAATTCCGTCTGACAGCAGGAAAAAGAAAGGTTTATTTTTTTGAGAAATTTCCTTTTTTATTTTAGTTATAATGCCGGGGGAAGTTTCTTTCGATGGAAAACCTATTAAGAAAAGAACATTAGAACTGTCAATTAATTCCTCGGTATTACCTTTCTCGATAAACTTGTTAGGAGCAATAAAAGTGAGAGAATTTATTGTAAGATTTTCATCCTGCTTAAGAACATCTTTTATAAACGATAAATCGGCAGAAGGAGAGCCGGCAATGATTAAAACTTTTATCTTATTGCTCATAACATTCAGGAATACCGTTTTTTTATTATTTGCAAATGTAAATTCTCCCTTAAGTTCGGTAGCTCGTACCGTAATTTTCGTTTCCCCGCTGGTCTTTGGAGTGTAATCGAAATTTAGGCTCTGAACTCCATCCCGGATTAATGTTATTCCTTTCTGTTCCAGCAGTTTTTCATTTTCATATAGACTTAAAAGAATATTCTGCTCTCCAAAGCCGGTATTCTGAATGGAAACATTTATTAACGTCGGAGTTTCAGCGTATATAAATTCGTTGTAGATTATATTCTTGATCTCTAAATCATTTCTATGGGTAGTATCACCTACCCCAATCGTGAACACCGGAATATTTAATCTTTCAGCAGTATAAAGAGGGCTGGCTCCCTCTGTAATTACTCCGTCGCTGATAATTACAATCGATGAAATGTTTCTTTCCTTTCCCTCTACGTCTTCAAATGTATTTTCAATCCCGGAAAACAAATTTGAAAAATTGCTGCTCCCCTCGGAAAAATTCAAAGCATTTGATGAATCATTTTCCTTCCTGTTAAAAAGCTCAGCTTTTGTTACTCTTGTCCCGAAAGTATAAACATTTAGATTATCCCTTAAACCGCTCTCATCGAGCTTTCTTAAAAATTCCTTTATATTCTCTTCCCTCTTTGTTCCGTCTTTAATTTTGATGGATCTTGAATTGTCGACAAATACTATACTGAGAGGTTCAGATTTAATTTTTTTTGTTAAGGTCAAAATTGGTTCAAATACAATAAATATCAATAAAATCAGTGCAAGCAATCTTAAGCAGATTAAAATTATTTTTTTTGATCTGCTGACCGGGGGGACTGTAAATCTGTAAATATAAATCGAATAGACCGCCGCTACGATAAGGAAAAGAAAAAAATAAACAGGATTGAATGAAAAAGTAAGATTGATTTTTTCTAAGCCGGACATTAACTATCCTTTTTTGGGTAGGATAATTCTCCCTTCATTACCGTAACTGCATTACCGGAGATGTAAAGTTCATTTTCTTTAGCCAAGTATATAGCACCGATTCTTCCGCGCCTTCCGATGAAATCTCCCTGCTCAAAGTTTGCCGAAATATTTCCGTCTGTGTTTGCAGTTATCATACCTAATTTTTTTAATACAAGGAGAAGAGGCCCGTTAGCGGAACCTGTGACAGGATCTTCATTTATGCCGTAATATGGGGCAAAAAACCGCAAATGAGCGTTGTTTCCCCTATCGAGAGTTTCTAAAGTAAATACTGTAAAACAGTCAATATCTCCTCCTTTCGATAATTTCAGCAGTTTGTTGAAATCAGGTTTTATTTTTTCTACACTGGAAATTTTTTTAAGATAAACATAAAGATATCCGTTCCCTACCCTTATTAGAGGGATGTTCTTATCGGTGTGTTTTTCATTCAGTCCAAGTGCATCTAAAATTAGCGCACGATTTTTTTTATAATATTCAACTTGATATAGAGGTATCTGCATAAAATATTTATCCCCTTCTTTTCGGCATTTTATGATTCCGGATAATGTATCGAACTTAACAGCAGAATTATCTTTTAATAGATTCTGTTCGGATAAAAAATGAAGAGAAGCAATTGTAGCATGTCCGCATAGCTGAACTTCAACAGCAGGAGTAAACCACTTTAAATTATAATCGGCTTTACCGGATTTTGAGATGAATGCAGTTTCAGAGAGATTCATTTCCTTAGCAATCATCTGCATTTCGTTTTTTGATAAACCATCGCCGAAGGTTACTCCGGCAGGATTTCCTTCAAAGGGATTTTTTGTGAACGCATCAATTTGGTGTATGCTAATTTTTTTTCCCATTAAAAAGCTCCTCAATTTTCCAGCTTTTCATTTTTTCAAAGGCTGCATAGTCCGTTAGATCAAAATGAATAGGAGTTACTGAAACATAATTCTTTTTTATGGCTGCCTGGTCGGTATCAATCTCAGTATCCACCTCTTTTAAGTTTCCGGTTAACCAGTAATAGTTTCTTCCATAGGGGTCGACTCTCTGCTCATAAATATCATCCCATTTTGACTTGCTTTGTTTCGTCAATAAAATTCCGGCTATTTCGCTTTCGGGAACATCCGGAATATTTACATTAAGAAGAGTCCCGCGGGGCAAGCCTTTATCAACTACTTCCCGGGCAAGCATCTTGGCAATTTTTCCGGCAAAAACAAAATCTTTTACCATATGATTTGTTACTGATATAGCGATTGATGGAACATCCATTATTGCCGCTTCTCTGGCGGCTGAAACTGTTCCTGAATAAATGATATTTATTGCAGTATTTGAACCATGGTTGATTCCTGAAACTACTAAATCGGGTACTTGTTTTATTATATTTCTAATCCCGATTTTTACGCAGTCTGCCGGTGTTCCGTCAACAGCATATCCGAAAAATTTCCCGTTTTTGTTGAACTCGAGAACTCTTAATGGAATAAGCATTGTTATTCCATGAGCAACTGCACTCTGTTCATTCAGGGGAGCCACTACCGTAATCTCTCCGATTTCTTCGAGAGCTTTTACTAAGTACTCCATTCCTCTGGAATCTATTCCATCATCGTTTGTTACTAAGATCCTCAAACCGAAAATTCCTATGTAATTCAAAATTATTTCTCATAATATACCGCTAATCGTTTTTAGTCTCAATTGAATATGAAAAGTACGGAGAGAAAATGCAGGGAGAAAAAGCAATACGAAGGCTTAAGATTTTACAATTATTCAGTTATTCCGGAGTTCAATGCATAAAGGACCAATTCAACCGGAGATTTAATTTTCAATTTCTTCATAATATTTTTCCTGTGAGCGTAGACAGTGTGAATGCTCAAGAAGAGTTTTTCGGCAATCTCTCTGTTTGAAAATCCTTTAACAACTAAATTAATTATTTCGATTTCCCTCATGCTTAATGTTGCAGGTTTGCACTCATCATTATCGTCCGTAAAATGTTTTTCCAGGATAACATCGAGGATTTTATTACAGAAAAATTTTTCACCTCTTGAAACTGCTTCTAAAGCATCGATAATCTCTTCTTCTCCGCATTCCTTAGTTAAATACCCAAGCGCGCCTGTTTTTATCGCCTTTAAAATATTTTCTTTCTTATTATGATTGGAAATAATGAGCACTTTAGTACCGGGAGAATACTCATCAATTTTTTTTAAATCATCAATTGCAAAAAAATCAGGATGGTCATAATCAAGAACCAGCAGATCAGGCTTTAAAGATTTGATTTTATTCCAGAATTCAGAGCCTTTTGTAATTTCTCCTTTAACCGAGAAATCCTTAACATTATCAGCAATTCTCTTAAAACCTTCCCTGACTAGAAATACGGGATCGGCTATTACTGCATCCAAGCATCACCTATTTAAATTCTTCTATGATTATTAAGATTAAATATAAATAAGAATGCAGTAATCCACAAGGAAAGCAGGATTCCACTATTTCAAAGGGAATCAGTCAGGGATTCAGTGGGATTTTTATTTCTTTATGAAATCTTCTCGGTGTGGGGAAAAAACGTCAATTAATGTTCCTTCTTCAAGACAGGTTACCCCATGTTCAATATCAGGAGAGACAAAAAAAGAATCTCCTTCTTTCAAGATTTTTTCATTATCAGCAATAATAGTTTTAAATTTTCCTTTCCCTATATAGGTTGCCTGCCTGTGCGGATGTTTATGTATCGAACCAACTGCATCTTTTTCGAAATGTACAAGCACCATCATTAAATGCTGATCATATCCAAGAATTTTTCTTTTGATCCCTTC
>Ga0105092_10002159_pt1 | contig 10527 bp, 8 predicted proteins | sample PPLLak2March2015_FD_87021 | JGI IMG/M metagenome (GOLD analysis project Ga0105092, IMG submission 87021) | Freshwater sediment microbial communities from Prairie Pothole Lake near Jamestown, North Dakota, USA - PPLs Lake P7 Core (1) Depth... | ecosystem: Environmental > Aquatic > Freshwater >...
ATCTTGTTGAAATGCGCCGAGGCGGTGACGAGGAGCATCACGGAGAGTCCCCAGCGCGCGGCGTCCTGCCAGCTCGCGAGGGCCTCGACGCCCAGGGCGCCCAGTCCCCGGAAGAGAAGCGTCGAGACGAGGAGGATGACGACGACGATCATGCAGGCTCCTTCAGCCTCGGAACACCAGGGCCGGGTCGATGGATGCGACCTTGCGGAACGAGATCATCGCGGCGGCCAGGCACATCACGACCGCGCCCGCGAACACGATGGCCACGAAGACGGGCGGGATGATGAGCTTCAGGTCGATCTTCGTGATCGCGGGCCGCATCGCGTACGCCATGAGCGCCCCCATCACGAAGCCGCCGACGGCCGCGATCGAGGCCTGCTTGGCGAGGATGCGGTAGATGTCGAGGTTTCCGCCGCCGATCGCCTTGACGGTGCCGAACTCCTTGAGGTGCTCCATGGTGGATGTGTAGAGCGTTTGCGCGACGACGACGATGCCGACGAGGCAGCCGAGGAAGACCGTGATGTACATGTTGAGTCCGATGCCGGTGGACTGGACCCAGTAGCTGCGCGAGCGGGCGGCCCACTCCTTCTTCGTATAGACGTCGTTGTAGGGAAGGCGACGCGCGATCTCCGCCCGCACGGCGTTGGCGTCGGCGCCGGGAGCGAGCTTGACGAGCACATAGGTCGTCTTGCCCTGGAGCGACTGGGGGTTGAGCGTCTGCGCGCGCTCGAAGTCGATGAAGGAGATCGGCGTCGTCGTGAAGGAGCGCGCGTCCTTCGTGCGGCCGATGATCTTCATCCGCTGGCCCAGGATCTCCCTGTACTCGCCGACCTGAAACGGCCCGTAGCGCTTGACCGCCGAGTCGTCGAGGAAGAAGTACTGGCCGCGCTTCAAGTCCGCCAGATCCCCCTGCGCGACGTTCCAGGGGATGTTCCAGCGCGAGAAGTCCTCGAGCGCGTAGACGAGGGAGCCCTCCTGGGCGCCGGAGGGGAGATTCACGGTCACGAACCACACGATGAGGTTGTCCGCGCGCTCCACTCCGGGCACGGAGCGGACGCGCTTGACCGCCGTGTCGGGGAAGGTGTGCGCGAAGTCCACGTTGGGCGTGTTGCGCGAGGTGACCCACAGGTCCGCATCGATGTGCTCGATCGTGATCGACGCGTTGTCGAGCAGGCCCAGAAAGAGCCCGACCTGCACGAACACGAGCGTGACCGCGAAGGCAACGCCCGAGACGGTGATCAAAAACCGCAGCTTGTCGTGGAGGAGGCTCTTCGTCGCGAGGTCGACCACGTTAGTCCTCCTGGCCGCTGCGGGAAAGCCCGCGGATGAGGACTTCGATCTGCGCGTGCGCCGTCACGACCGGATCCTTCCAGGCGACCCAGGCGTCCTTGCACTTGGCGATGTGCAGCGACACGACGCCGTGCGTTCCGGCCCAGACCATCTGCGAGACGAGGTCGGCATCCGAGAGCTCGGGACGGAAGCGTCCGGCGGCGATCGCCTCGGCGACCGTCGCCTTGAGAAAAGCGTAGGCGTCCTCCTCGGGATTGCCGTGCTTCAGTCGGCTGTCCTCGGGTTTCAGGGCGTCGGGATGCGGCGCCATGAACATCAGCCGGTAGTGGTTGCGGTGCGACAGAGCAAAAGCGACATAGGCCTGGCCGATCCTGCGGAGCCGGTCGACGGGATCCGCGATTTTCGCGATCTTCTGGAACTCATGCGCGAGCGCGCCGAAGTCCTCGTCGCAGAGCTCCTGCATGAGCGCGTGCTTGTCCCGGAAGTGGAAGTAGATGGCCGTGGGCGAGTACTCGATCCGGTCGGCGATCTTGCGCATGGTGACCGCCTCGTAACCCTCCTCGGCGAAGAGCTCCCGGGCGGCGTCCAGGATCCGGGTCCGCAGCTCCTGTCGTTCCCGCTCGCGCCTTTCTACAGTTCCCAAAACATGCCTCCCTGACTTAACTACGTTAAGTAATAGACCAAGGTTTCCAGACATGTCAAGAGAAGAGTTCTTCGAGATAACTTCACAGGGGCAACTCTCGTAGGTGGTACAGAACGGAACTGACTGGTCAGTTCCGGAATAGCGCGTCAAAGGACGCGCGTTAGGCGTGGTTATGCCGAGAGTCAAGACCGAGGCCAAAGAGCGCGCGATCCTGGATTCGGCGGCGAAAGTCTTCGCCACCAAGCCTTTCCATGGCGTGCTGATCGACGACATCGCCGCCGACGCCGGGATCGGCAAGGGCACGATCTACCGCTACTTCGAGACGAAAGACGACCTCTACCGGGCGACGACGCTTCACGTGCTCGACCGGCTCGCCGAAAGCGTGTCCGAGGCGCTGGCCCACGAGCAGTCGGCGACCCGGCGCCTCGAGCAGATCGCCCGCGAGTGCCTGCGACTCTACTGGGGCCGCCGGTTCCTGTTTCCCTTCCTCGAGACCGACGGCAGCCCCGAGCGGCGCGAGGATCTGCTCCGCCGCCGCGAGCTCATCCTTCGCTTCGCGCAGGAATCGATCCTTGCGGGCATCGAGCGCCGCGAGCTGCGCGGCATCGACGCCCGCATCGGTGCCGAGCTCTTCCTCGGCCTCGTGCGGTCGGCGAACCTCTTCCATCGGCCCGAGGACACGCTCGAGGAGATGGTCGCGCAGATCATGTCCGTCTTCCTCCAGGGTGTGACGCGGAGGGAAGCGTGAGCCGCGCGCGCCTCTGGCTGGCCGTCCCGCTCGCGGTGACGGCGGGAGCCTGCTCGGTCCTGCCGAAGCAGACCGTTCAGAACGCCGTGGCGCCCGCGCCCCACGAGCCCTGGACGCCGCCCGCCGCGGCGCGCATGCCGGACTCGCCGGAAGCGGAGACGCCGCAGCTGCCCGAGGAGTACACGAAGCCCGGCACGACCTTCTCGCTCGGCCAACTCATCGACATCGCGCTCCGCAACAATCCGACGACCCGGGAGTCGTGGTTCGCCGCGCGCGCGGCCGCCGCGGAAGTCGGCTCGCGGCGGTCGCTGTACTTCCCGCACGCAGCAGCGATCGGAATCATCGAACGTCAGAAGAGGTCCGAGGTCAACAACCAGTTCAACTTCATCCAGACGACCTACGGCCCTTCGATCGCGGTCTCCTGGCTGCTATTCAACTTCGGGGCCCGGGAGGCCGACGTCCAGGAGGCCACCCGGATCCTTTACGCCGCCGACTGGTCCCACAACGCGACGATCCAGGACGTCGTGCTCGAGACGAGCCAGGGCTACTACCAGTACCTGAACGCGAAGGCCCAGGTCGTGGCGCGGCAGGCGAATCTCGAGGAAGCGCGGCGGAACCTCACCGCGGCGGACGAGCGGCACCGGGCCGGGGTCGCGACAATCGCGGACGTCCTGCAGGCGAAGACGGCCGCTTCGCAGGCCGAGCTGGCGCTGCAGATCGTCGAGGGCCAGGTCCAGATCGTCCGCGGAGCGCTCGCCACGACGATCGGCGTGCCCGCCACGATTCCCGTCGACGTAGGGGAGCTTCCCGAGGAATTGCCGCTCGACGCCGTGCAGCAGGGAGTCGACCAGCTCATCGCGCGCGCGGTCGAGGAACGGCCCGACCTCGCGGCGCAACGCTTCCGCGTGCTCGCGGCCGAGAGCCGCATCCATGCCGCTGCCGTCGACGGCCTTCCGGCGCTCACGCTCGACGCCCTGGGCAACCGCACCTTCTATTACACGCCGAACGCGCGGGACCCGTTCTCCACCAACTGGGCCGGGGCGATCACCCTGCGGATTCCCATCTTCCGCGGATTCGATACGGTCTACCAGGTGCAGCGGGCCAAAGAGGAAGCCGAGTCGCTCAGAGCGACCGCCGAACGGACAGAAAACGACGTGATCCTCGATGTCTGGTCGAGCTACTACGGAATGCAGACCGCCGCGCAGAGCGTGCGCACGACGCGGGACCTGCTCGCGAGCGCGTCGCAGTCGGCCGAAGTCGCCGACGGGCGCTACCGGGCGGGGGTTGGCTCGATTCTCGACCTCCTGACGGCGCAGTCGGCACTCGCCGATGCGCGCTCGCAGGAGGCTCAGGCCCGCTCGCTCTGGTTCCTCGCGATGGCCCAGCTCGCCCACGCGACCGGAGCGCTCGCACCCGGCGGGCCGCTGGTTCCCCGTTTCGCCGGGCCCGAGGCCGGAGGCGCGCCATGAGCCGGAACCGAATGGCCGCCGCTCTGGCGACACTCGTCGTCGGGCTTCCGCTCTCCGCGTGCGGGCGCAAGGCCGAGACGGCCGCCGTCGAGGTCGTGCCCGTCCTCGCCGCGAAGGTCGAGAAGCGGGCGATTCCGATCGAGCTCTCGGCGATCGGCAACGTCGAGGCGCTCCAGACGGTGGCCGTCCAGGCCCGCGTGGCCGGCGAGATCGATCGCGTCTCGTTTCGCGAGGGCCAGGACGTTCAGCCGGGGGATCTTCTCTTCACGATCGATCCGCGCCCCTACGAGGCCGCTCTCGCCGAAGCACAGGCCCGGCTCGAGCGGGACCGCGCCCTCGCCAAGAACGCCGAGGAGACGGCCGCCCGATACGCCGACCTCGTGAAGAAGGACTACGTCACGCCGGAGCAGTTCGAGCAGATGCGGGCGGCCGCGGAGGCGGCGCGGGCCACCGCCCGGGCGGACGAGGCGGCGGTCGAGAACACGCGGCTGCAGCTCTCGTACACGCGGATCGTCGCGCCCATCGCGGGCCGCACCGGCAGCGTCCAGGTGCACGCGGGCAACATGCTGCGCCCCAACGACGAGCGGACGCTCGTGACGATCAACCAGATCCGGCCGATCGCCGTCGCGTTCACGGTTCCCGAGTCTGCCTTCGACGCCATTCGCCGCGCCCAGGCGGAGTCCAAGCTCTCCGTCGTCGCGCGAGCCTCCCGCGGGCTGGCGGACCCCGCGGCGCCCGGAAGGCCGGGCACGGAGGGCCCCGATGGCGTCGGCGAGAAGCCCGAGAGCGGCGAGCTGTCGTTCGTCGACAACACGGTCGACCGGGCGACCGGCACCGTCCGACTCAAAGCGTCCTTCGCCAATTCCTCGGGGACTCTCTGGCCGGGACGCTTCGTCGACGTCGTCCTCACGCTGGCCCACGATTCCGACGCGCTCGTCGTCCCCGCCGAGGCCATCCAGACCGGCCAGCAAGGGCCCTACGTTTTCGTCGTCAAGGACGACTCCACCGTCGAGTCGCGGCCCGTCACCGTCGGCCGCAAGCAGGGGGGCATCGTCGTGATCGCGAACGGCCTCTCGGCCGACGAGCGGGTCGTGACGGACGGCCAGCTGCGCCTCGCGCCGGGAGTCAAGGTCGAGGTCAAACCCTCTCCGGAGGTCCGCTCGTGAACTTTTCCGAAGTCTTCATCCGCCGGCCCGTCGCGACGACGCTCATCATGGTCGCGATCCTTCTCTTCGGCGTCGTCGCCTACCGCAGCCTGCCGATCTCGGACCTCCCGAACGTGGACTTCCCGACCATCCGGGTCGACGCGGGGCTGCCGGGCGCTTCTCCCGAGACGATGGCGGCTTCGGTCGCGACGCCCCTGGAGAGGCAGTTCACGACGATCGCGGGTCTGGACTCGATGACCTCGAGCTCGGCGCTCGGCTCGACCTCCATCACGCTCCAGTTCAATCTTTCCCGCGACCTCGATGCCGCGGCGCAGGACGTCCAGGCCGCCATCGCGGCCGCCGGCCGGCAGCTGCCGCCGTCGATGCCGACGCCGCCGACGTATCGGAAGGTCAACCCCGCCGACTCGCCGATCCTCTATCTGTCCCTCGCGTCCAACACGCTGCCCCTCGCGACCCTCGACGAGTTCGGCCAGACGATGATGGCTCAGCGCATCTCGACCGTCGCCGGCGTCGCCCAGGTCCAGGTCTACGGCTCGCAGAAGTACGCCGTCCGGATCCAGCTCGACCCCCGGGAGCTGGCCACGCGCAACATCGGGATCGACGAAGTCGCCGAGGCCGTGCGCAACGGCAACGTCAACCTGCCGACCGGGACGCTCTACGGCCGGCATCAGTCCTTCACCGTCGAGGCCGACGGCCAGCTCACCCGCGCCGAGGCCTACGGACCCCTGATCGTGGCCTATCGCAACGGCGCGCCCGTGCGCATCCGTGACATCGGCCGCTCGATCGACAGCGTCGAGAACAACCGGCAGGCCGCCTGGAACGTCAATGCCAAGGGCGCGGCCCGCACCGTCACCCTGGCCATCCAGAAACAGCCCGGCACCAACACGGTCGAGATCGTCGACCGGATCCGAACGCTCCTCCCGTCGTTTCAAAAACAGCTTCCAGCGGCCGCGAACCTCCGCGTCCGGTTCGACCGCTCGATCGCGATCCGCGAGTCGGTCGACGACGTCCGTTTCACGCTGGTGTTGACCCTGGCGCTCGTCGTCATGGTGATCTTCCTCTTCCTGCGGAACCTCTCGGCGACCGTCATTCCGAGCCTCGCGCTGCCGCTCTCGATCGTCGGCACGTTCGCCGTCATGTACCTGCTCGGGTTCAGCCTGAACAACCTGTCGCTGATGGCCCTGACGCTGTCGGTCGGTTTCGTCGTGGACGACGCCATCGTCATGCTCGAGAACATCGTCCGCCACATGGAGAAGGGGGAGAAACCCCTGGAGGCGGCGCTCAAGGGCTCGCGCGAGATCGGTTTCACGATCATTTCGATGACGATCTCGCTCGCCGCGGTCTTCATCCCGGTCCTCTTCATGGGCGGTATCGTGGGGCGGCTCTTCCACGAGTTCGCGGTGACGATCGGCGTCGCGATCCTGATCTCGGGCTTCGTTTCGCTGTCGTTGACGCCGATGCTCTGCAGCCGCTTCCTCCGCCCGGGAGGCCACGGCGAGAAGCACGGGAAGGTCTACAACGCCCTCGAGAGCGTCTTCGACAAGTCCCTCGGTTGGTACGGGCGGACGCTGCGCTGGACGCTCTCGAAGAAGCGGGCGACCATGGTCTTCTCGGCGGTCATCCTCGCGCTGACGGGGTGGCTCTTCGTCCGGATGCCCAAGGGTTTCCTGCCGAGCGAGGACATCGGCCAGATCTTCGGCTTCACCGAGGGCGCGCAGGGGATCTCGTTCCCCGCGATGGCCGAGAAGCAGGCCCGGATCGCCGAGATCCTGGCGAAGAACCCGAACGTCGAGGCCGTCATGTCGAACGTCGGCGGCCGCGACAACTCGAACCAGGGCATCGTCTTCGCCACGCTCAAGCCCCGCCACGAGCGCCACCAGGGGCCCGACGAGATCATCCAGGAGCTGCGGCCCAAGTTCGCGGAGATTCTGGGCATCCGGGTGTTCCTGCAGAACCCCCCGCCCATCCGGATCGGCGGGAACCTCTCGAAGAGCCAGTACCAGTTCACGCTCCAGGACGCGGACACCCAGGAGCTCTACCGGATGGCCCCGATCCTCGAGGACAAGATCCGCCAGCTCCCCGGCTTCCAGGACGTGACCTCGGATTTGCAGCTCAAGAACCCCCAGGTCAAGATCGGAATCGACCGGGACCGCGCGGCGGCGCTCGGCGTGACGGCCGCGCGGATCGAGGACGCTCTGTACACGGCCTACGGGTCGCGGCAGGTCTCGACGATCTACGCGCCCAACAACCAGTACCAGGTCATCATGGAGGTCGCGCCCGAGCATCAGCTCGACCCCGCGGCGCTCTCGTCGCTCTACGTTCGCTCCGAGTCGGGGGCCCTCGTGCCGCTGTCGGGGCTCGCGAACTTCACCCAGGACGTCGGGCCGCTCTCGGTCGCCCATCTCGGCCAGCTGCCCTCGGTTACGCTCTCCTTCAACCTCCGCCCGGGCCTCTCGCTGAGCGAAGCGGTCACGCAGGTCGAGCGGCTCGCGCGCGAGACGCTCCCGGCCACGGTCACGATGAGCTTCCAGGGCACGGCCCAGGCGTTCCAGGATTCGACCCGCGGGCTGGGGATCCTGCTCGTCGTCGCCATCCTCGTCATCTACATGGTGCTCGGCATCCTCTACGAGAGCTTCATCCACCCGCTGACGATCCTCTCGGCGTTGCCGTTCGCCGGGTTCGGCGCGCTCGTGACGCTGCTCGCGTTCGGAGTCGAGATCTCGATCTACGCCTTCGTCGGCATCATCCTGCTCGTCGGACTGGTGAAGAAGAACGGGATCATGATGGTCGACTTCGCGATCGAAGCCCAGCGCAACGAGGGCAAGGACGCCGAGGAGGCGATCTTCGAGGCCTGCGTCGTCCGCTTCCGCCCGATCATGATGACGACGATGGCGGCGCTCATGGGAACGCTTCCGATCGCCATGGGCTTCGGAGCCGGCGCCGAGTCCCGCCGGCCCCTCGGTCTGGCCGTGGTCGGCGGCCTGCTCTTCTCGCAGTTTTTGACGCTCTACGTCACGCCCGTCTTCTACGTCTACATGGATCGGCTGCAGCAGCGGCTGCAGCGGGGCCGTGGACCGCGCCGCGGAGAGACCATCGCGCCCCCGGTGGACATCGAGCAGGAGCAGCCCGTTCCGGCCTCGGCCGCGTTCCGCCTCCGGGACGTGTGAGGACTGGGACCAAGGTCCCATCCCCGCCCAGGAACATCCGAAAAATCCGAGGCGCTGACCCTAGCCCCGGCTGGCCCTCCCGCTGACCTGGAACGCCGGACGGCCGAGCAGGAACCCCTGCCCGAACTCGATGCCGAGCTCGACCAGGGCCTTCCGCTCCGCCTCGACCTCGATCCCCTCGGCCACGAGCGTCGCGCCGATGCGTTTTCCGATCGCGTCGAGCGACGCGAGGATCTCGCGCTTGATCGGGTCGGCGTGGATCTTCCGCACGAGCGAGTCGGCGACCTTGATGTAGTCGGGCTTCAAGTGGAGGATCGTCTCGAGGCCCGAGTAGCCAGAGCCGGCGTCGTCGATGGCGATGCGCATCCTGGCCTTGCGGACCTGCTCGAGGACGTCCTGGAAGGATTCGTAGTCGCGCACCATCTCCTTTTCCGAGATCTCGACGACGACGTCGCCGTGGCTGCGATTGATCGAGGCCAGGTTTCGCTGGTCGAGGAATATCGGATGACGCAGGAGCATCGCCGAAGCGTTGACGAAGAGGCGCTTCTCGCCGACGGCCCGGGGTAGCCCGGCGAAAATCGTCTCGAGGCAGAGGGTCTCGAGCTCGACGTCCATCTCGTTCTCGTGGGCGACGGCGAAGAGGACCGTCGGGGGCTCGAGGCTCGAGCCCTGCGGGCCGCGGATCAGGGCCTCGTAGCCCATGATCCCGCCGTCCGAGAGGCGGCGGACGGGCTGGAAGGCCGGACGCAGCTGCTTGCGGCCGATGACCGACTTGAGCCCGTTGAAGAGCTCGAGCCTCTCGTGGGTCTGCCGCTGCGCGACGATCTTGACGGCTTCCTGCAGTGTCCGCACAACGTGGCGCGACGGCCGAACGCGGGGATTGTCGAGAGCGGACAGGCTCGACGCGAGGATGCTCACGAGGTCGGCCGTGGGGCCGTCGAGCGTCTGACGGAGCCGGCGGACGACCCCGGTGCGAAGCCGCGCGGCCTCCTCCTGCAGGTCGACGGCTCTGCCCCGCCCGGCGGGCGGAAGGTCGTAGAGGACGAAGAACCCGTCCGCGCCGGAGAAACGGATCGCGTGGACGTACGGCGCGAGCCGCGACGAGCGGACGTCGTCCTGGAGGCCGTCCGAGACGGTCGCGAGCACGCGGTCGTAGGGCTCCCAGCCGAAGAGCTCCTCGAACCCGAAGAACTTGCCGACCTGCAGGTAGATGACCCCGAGGTTCTCGATCCGCTCGTCGACGCGCTCGGGCGTCTCGAAGGGATGGATCGGAAGATTCGTGATGCCGTCGTAGACAATGCGCTCGTGGCGGAGGTTCCGGTTCAAATCGTCCAGCTCCGGCGGAGCCGCGGGCGGCACCTCCGCGGAGGGAAACGGAACCTCGACGACGACGGCATCGGTGCGGCGCTTGGCCCTCATGGTTCCTCCATGGTGTGGGATTCATCGAGCAGCGACCGCACCTTCCGGCGGAGCTCTTCGGCGCCGAAGGGCTTCGCGAGAAAGTCCGAGCCGCCGAGCTGCATGGCCGTGATGCGGTCCTTGACCTCGGAGCGGCCGGTCAGGAACAGCACGGGGACTTCGCGGGTCGAGGTCTGGCGGCGGAGAATCGCGCAGAACTCCCACCCCGTCATTCCGGGCATGTTCACGTCGAGGATCACGAGGTCGGGGACTTCCCGGATGGTCTCGACCAGCGCCGAGCGCGGCTCGGCCGGCGTGTCGACGGCGAACCCCGCGGGGACGAGGAGATCGCGGACCGCCGTGGCGATCTCGCGGTCGTCGTCGACGACGACGATGCGCTTCATCGCGCTCCCTTCTGGAACGGAAGCAGAATCGTCACCTCGGAGCCGTAGCCGGCTTCGCTCGAGAGACTGATCTTGCCGCCGTTGGCCTCCAGGATCTCCTTGGTCACGGCGAGGCCGAGCCCCTTGCCTCGCCGGCCCGAGGCCATGGCGCCCTGCCCGCGGAAGGCGTAGTCGAACGCCCGGGCGCTCTCTTCGGGGCTCATGCCCATGCCCGTGTCCTTGACGACCACGAAAGCCTGCGC
>Ga0105092_10002160_pt1 | contig 10519 bp, 9 predicted proteins | sample PPLLak2March2015_FD_87021 | JGI IMG/M metagenome (GOLD analysis project Ga0105092, IMG submission 87021) | Freshwater sediment microbial communities from Prairie Pothole Lake near Jamestown, North Dakota, USA - PPLs Lake P7 Core (1) Depth... | ecosystem: Environmental > Aquatic > Freshwater >...
AAACCTCCTGCCGGAGCGGGGTCCTCCGTTTCTCCAATTCCCTTCTCAATAGAGCCGGTGCGTTCACCTTTGCATCGAGGAACGCGCCCCAGGTTTCGGTGTGCCCGGTAAAGCGCTTGACGAAGCGCGCATAACAATACACGCAGCCATGCACACACCCGGTGTACGGGTTGATGACATAATCGGCGTCTGGCAGGTTGCTCTTTTGCAGAATGCTGCGTGCCTGGACTTCATTGATACCCATTTTACGATTCCCTTGAAGTGCCCTGCTGGCTTACCTGCTCTTGTTCTTGACCGTCTTCCCCGGCTTTTGCCGGGTTTTTTGGACCGGTTTGGCTGCCTTTGGTCTCTGCGCTTTGGCTTTACCTGGGTTCAGGCCCGGGAGCTCGGGCATGCCCATCTGGCGCATGCGCTGCTCTTCCGACAGCCTGTTCACGCGCGGCCCTTCTCTCCACTCACCGCCGTTCAATTCCTCGGTGGCAAGCCGGACGGCTTCATCCGGGCTGTTAGCCCAGATCGATTTGGCAAAAGGCTCCACCTCGGCTCTCCCGCCCTTGTGAGCTTTTTTGAGGCCTTGCCGGGTATAGAATAATCCCTCGACCCAATAATGTTCCATAGAATGGTGATCCTTCCGCTGCAGATGTGATATAACCATAGCACGGTAAAAAAAGTTTGTCAACAAAGCCAGGATATCAATAACCAGCCAATCATAATTCCGGTCGCACCCTTATGAATTCTTTCGAGCGTTTTCATAACCGCCTGCATGGTCTGCCGGTAGACCGCCCACCGAACTTCGACATCATGATGACCTTCGCGGCCCATTTCATCGGGCAGCCTCTCTCCCGGTATTACCTCGATTACCGCGTGCTCGCGGAAGCAAACCAGGCCGTGCAGCAGGCCTTCGACCTGGATCTCCTCCAGGCGATCTCCGACCCCTATCGCGAAGCGTCTGACATGGGCCTGGAGGTGGAGTTCCCGGAAGATGGCCTGCCAGTGAGCAAGAAACCCCTGGTCGTCGCCCCCGAAGATTTGAGCAAAGTCAGAGTCCCAAATCCATCCACCAGCCGGCGCATGAGCGACCGCCTTGAGGCGATCCGGGCGATGAAATCTCATAGCGCCGGGCAGGTGCCTGTAATGGGGTGGGTGGAGGGCGCCCTGGCAGAAGCCGCAGACCTGCGCGGGGTCAATAATACCTTCGTCGACCTGTACGAACGACCCCAATGGCTGCTCGACCTGCTCGAACACTGCGTGGAAGTGGAGATCGCCTTTGCACGCCTCCAGGTCGAAGCCGGCGCCGATATCATTGGGCTGGGAGACGCAGTCTGCTCGCAGATATCGCCCAGGATGTACCGCCGGTTTGCCCTGCCTTACGAGCGGCGCATTTTCGATGCTGTTCACCAGGCGGGCAGTGTGGCCCGTTTGCACATTTGCGGCAACACCACCCGCCTTTTACCAGATATGGCCCAATGCGGGGCCGATATCGTCGACCTGGATTGGATGGTGGGTTTTGGCCAGGCTGCCGAAATCTTTGGAACCGGCCCGGCGCCCTGCGGCAATTTTGACCCCGTGGCTGTGATGTTCCAGGGCACGCCCGATATGGTTTACGAATCGGTCAGGCACTGCCTGCGGGTGGGCGGGGCGCGCAGTTTTGTTATGGCCGGCTGCGAGATTCCCGATGGCACCCCACACGAGAACCTTCGGGCGCAAGCGCAGGCATTGGTAGAATATGGAGGCGCCTATGGAACTTAACCACACCTGTGTCGATCACATCCCCGTCGTATGGCTCGATCCAGGCTTACCCTCAGGATCGAGACGATTGGCCATCTGGCTGCCGTGGTTCACGGGCCGCAAAGAAGACATGCAGTCGCAGCTTGCCGGCCTGGCAGACCGGGGGTTTGTGGCCTTGAGCTACGACCCATGGCAGCACGGCGAAAGGGGTACTGAAGATCCGGATGCCCTTCTCCAACGGGTTTTTGGCAATTTCCGCCGCCACATGTGGCCTATCCTGGCCCATACCGCCGAAGATGCGCTGCGGGTTATCGATTGGGCTATCGCAATGCTGGATATCTCACCGGATATTTGCATGGGGGGCATCTCGATGGGCGGCGATATCTCTGTCGCCGCGGCCGGGTTAGACCAGAGGATCTCGACCGTAGCTGCCATCGTGGCTACCCCGGATTGGATGAGACCCGGCATGGATATCTCGCCAGGAGAGCCGGATGCGTACTCCCAACACTTGTACGACCGGTTCAATCCGATCACACACCTGGGCTCGTATTCGCACTGCCCGGCGATCACCTTCGAGTGCGGCGCGGAAGATGGGCACGTCCCGCCCGATGGCGCCCTGCGCTTTCAGGAAGTCCTCAAAGATACCTATGCCGCCTGTCCCGAGCGCCTGCGCGGGAACCTGCACCCCGGGGTGGGGCACAAATTCGTCGAGCCGATGTGGGCGAACAGCCTGGAGTGGTTTAGTATTCCGCAAATTTGATGTGCGTGCGATTGCATGCACATCAAATTTGCGGTTATTTTGTTCTTAGGGGTTTTATGGAGTTCCTGTGGGGGTCGGGAATAAAGTTCCTGTTTGAGTAGGAGACCGGCGTGTTGGCGTTGGAGTAGCAGGTGGGCGTGTTGGTGTAGCTGTGGGGTGAGCCGCGTACTCGTTGTGAATGACCGGCAGGTAATCCTGGCTGGTGAAGACGAATAAATCTACCTGGGTGGTCCGGGTCAGGCCGCTGAAGACGCTGGTGAAAGTCAGTTGGTGTGGGCCAAATGCGGCTGTAGAAGATGCTTGCAGAACGACGGACGCCGATCCGGTCGAGTGCGCCGGGTTAGGCGAAATCAATGCGGTGACGCCCTCCGGCAATCCGCTGATCTGGAGATCGACCGGCCCATCGATCAAACCCTGGGTAGCCAGGTCGAGCGTATAGGTGGCTGCGGAGCCAAGGCGCACCATCCAGGGTTGGTTTGCTGGCGCCAGGCCGAACTCGGGCAGTGGATCCAGTACATAGATCGAGTTGCCATATGGGTTTCCCACGTACATCCGACCGGTTTCTGGGATGAAAGACATACGGACCGGAAACCTGCTTTCAAACGGGTTGTAGGGAAACATAAACAGGTCCAGATCCAGCGTATTGACATGGTAGCCGTGCTCCCAAACCTGGATCTCAGTATTATCGTGAAAGGTCAGGTAGACCCGTCCGGAACCCGGATCGGCAGTGAGAGCTTGTGGAGTGTGTTCTAAAGTCCGGGTGTATATGGCCCGGTCGTGGAACAGGACCAGCAGCTGCGGGTTTTCCCGAGAGGTAGAAAGCAAGCTGGCATAGGCGAACCCCCCATTGGCGCTGATCTTCCCCAGATGGGTTTTCTCGCCGATATTGGGTTGGACATGAGATAACAGGGTAAGTCCATCGAAAACAGAGATGCCATTTCCGCCACCCAGGATATACGTCAGCCCCGTCGAAGGGTCGTAGGTGATGTCATGAGGGCTGGATTTCAAAATTTGCTCGGCAACCACATGCTCGCCTCTCAGGATGAAAAGTTTGTTCCCAGATCCGTAGATAAAAGCCAATCCATGGCGGCGATCGATAGAGATTCCCTGGGGATGCGACACCTGGGTGAGCTGTGTGATCACCTGTGTTTCCTGGATGATGGTTACTGAATCATACCCGAGGCAGTAAACACTGCCGGTCTCTGGATCAACTGCGATCTTTGCAGGATACGAGATCTCGTTGATGGTGGAGATCATCTGCGTTTCCCGGATCACGTTGATACTGCCTGGGTAGGAGGTATCGACAATATACACTAATCCGTTCTTGGGATTTGCTGCGATCGATTCAGGCCTATGGCCGGCAGGCAGGGTTGCGATCGCCTGGGTGCCGCTGATGACTACGGCCTGGCCGCCGCCCCGGTCGATCGCGTAGATATATCCATTATAGGGTTGGTGAACCAAATTTGTGGGAATGATGCTCGACGGAACGGTGGCAATCTGCTGAAATCCATGGATCACAGCCAGGGTATTGTCACCATACAGGATCGCATAGATAGCGCCAGAGAGTGGGTGGTACGCCATTTCGCCGGAAAGTGAGCTCAATAATACCTGGCTGATGATTTCTGTCCCACGCAGAGTGAACAAGGTTGATGGTTGGTCATAGGGAGGTTCAGAGCGTGCGATATAAACCAATCTGTCGGAAGGATGATAGACCGCTGAATAGGTGTTGTAATATCCAGGTAAGTAGCTGAGCACATCCGTGCCGCTGATGACAGCGGTTGCGAAGGTATTATTGGTATCTGAGAACCTACCCGCGATATAAACATATCCATCTAAAGAGCCGGCAAAGATCGAGAACGGTTCTAAATTCAACTGGATGTTGGAAATCACCTGGGTATCGCGGATGACGGTAATTTTTCGCGCCTGGCCTAAACTGGCATACACCAATCCATTGGATGGGTTTATACCCAGGTAGTCAGAATTAGCTTCAAGGCGGATATTACTGATGACCTCGGTTCCGCGGATGACATTCATACTGCTGCCGGCCGAATACCCATATCCTGTCGTGTACACGTACCCGTTGGCCGGGTTTCCAGCCAGAACGCGGATGGCGTAATTAGATTCCGGATACGCTCGAAAGATCTGGGTTCCCGAGATGACAAAGACCGAATTACTCATGTCAGCCCTGGAGATAAAGTAGGTATTGCCGGTGGAGAGATCGGTATAAAAGTCATCAGGCTGGATATCAAAGTCGACGCAACATGGATCCTGGATGATCTGCATATAAGAGATAATCGTCGTTCCACTGATGATCGCCATTTTGTTGCCTTCAGATAGACCGGCATAAACCAGCCCGTTGACCGGGTTGGCATGCAGACTGTATGGAGTACTGGTCATGCGCATATTGGTGATAATGGTGGTGCCCGATATAACCGAAATCTCGTCGGTTCCTTGCGCGGCGACATAGATCAAACCGGTGAGCGGTTGGATTTCGATGTCGGTCGCCTGACCTCCCAGGCCGATTGGAAATTTGATCTCAGCCGTGACGTGGTTTGGACCCGGCAGAAGCACCTTCGCATTGCCCGGTTCGTGAAGCGCATGCAGCAGCAGAGCGGTAATGCCAAAGCCTAAGACGACCGGCAGCAACACCAGCAGTGAAACGCGCCTGTTCTTCATGGCCTTCCCCTCCATATTCATTATTAAGGTTTCTATATGCTGATTGGCACGAGAGTTAAATAGAGTATAGCAGAGGATTCAAAAGAAGGCCACCGGCCTCCGCTTGCCTGGATTCGGGTTCCCCTGTATATTCATAGAGATTATCTTTGTAATACTTTTGCCGTCCCCACGTATTAATCGGTGAAGAAAGTTAATCTCCAAATAAGAGGGTCCTCGATGCTCGACAACCGTAAGATCGCCTTCTTCTGCCTGATCGTTGTCTTATCCCTATCCGCCTGCAGCCCGCAAGCCGCCATTCAACCGCTTGCCCTGATTATAAATACACCTGAGCCCTCTGTTGAAGCGCCAACACCGGCGGTCACCCGGCCGGTAGAAATCGAGCATCCTGGCCCAACGCAAACGACCGGGTCTTCACCGGATGCATCACCACATCCCTTGGTCCGCCAACCCTCTGCCGAGCCCACCGATGCACCTGTGCGGATATCCACCAGTACTCCCGTTCCAACGTTTGGGCCGCGCCGCCTCACGCCTCCGACCTTGATGCTTCACGAATCGACTCCTGAGTTCGACGCGGTCACATTCCTGAATGAGTTCATCGCTATTTTGAAGAGCCAGGATTTCGAGGTCATCACTTACCAGCAGATCACTGCTAACCCCGATATCACCGCCCTCAAGCAGGGCCGGCTTTTTATAATCACCATCGACGATATCGCTTTGCAATCTGAAATCGATGCGAGCGTCCAGGAGATGATCGCCCTGCTTCGGGAAGCCGGTTATCCTGCCGTCTTGGGTGTGGTCACAGAGGGGTTAGCTGCCAACGAAAATACGGTCAGCACGCTCAAAGAGCTGGCTGGCCTGGGATGGGAGATTGCTGCCCATACAGATACACACCGCAACCTGCTCCAGGTCCAGCAAGAATCTCCGGGAGAAGTCTACAAAGAGCTGAAGACCTGCCTGGATAAGATCGAGAAATACCTGGCCCTGCGCCCGATCACACTCATCCTGCCCGGAGGACAGATGGTCGAGAATGCCCGCTACATCCGTAAGAATAACTTGATCTGGGCCGTTGGCATCAGCGGCGGTGATACGTACGATTCAACCGATTTCGTGATTTATGTGGGCCGTGAAGGTCCATCCGGCACCGCCGAGCTGACATTTCGGGGGATGATGATGAGGTTTTTATCCGTAGGAGATTGACTCCAGGGCGCTCTGAAAACTGGCATGCCTGGATAACGCATGCTCATTGAGTAGCGCTCTCGAAAATAACCTCCATCCTACCCCTTGCCTTCAAGCTGGTAGCGCAGGAGGACGACGCCCGAACCAAACGTGCGTGATTCGACCAGCCGCAGGCGAATCGAGTCATCCATGGCCGGGAAAAGGGGCTTGCCTTTCCCCAGTATGGTCGGATGGATGTAGAGCTCGTATTCATCGATCAGGCCCATGCGCATGAAGGTCGCGGCGATTTCAGCTCCGCCGACCGCCATGTCTTTGCCAGGCTGCGCTTTGAGCTTCATGATCTCTTCTGAAATGTTCTCCTTGACCAGCCTGGCGCCGCCCTCCACCTGCTCGAGGTTCCTGGAAAACACGACGATGGATTTGCTCTTCCAGATGCGGGCGTACTCCTGGATATAGTCTGGCTGCGATGGGTCTGAATCTGCCGTGGGCCAGAAGCCGGCCATCATCTCGTACGTCCGCCGTCCGTAGAGGAAGATGTCGAATTCGCTCTCCCGGTCGTTGATGAACCGATGCAGCTCTTCATCGATGATGGCCCAATCGAGCTCCCCACCAGGCCTTGCGATGAAACCGTCCAGCGTCGTCATGATGGAGTAGATCACTTTTCTCATTGCATTCCCTCCCGCGCAGGGCGGTATTGAAGGTGAGTAACACCAGGAGACTCGATCACCCTGATGATTTCCATTTCCTTAAGACCTGAGCCAGTAGTGTCGAATAATCTCTTGCCCTCACCGAGCAGTACAGGCACGATGTGGATCTGGAATACATCGATCAGCCCGGCGCGTAAGAACTGCTGGATGATATTGGCGCCGCCTGCCACCGCGATATCTTTGCTGCCTGCGGCTGCTTTAGCCTGGCGTAGAGCGCTTTCGACGCCATCCGTGACGAAATTGTACGTCGTCCCTCCCTCTTTGATCTCTTTCGCTCTCGGGCGGTGAGTAACCACGAATACCGGCCCGTGAAAAGGAGGGTTATCACCCCAGGCCTTTTCAGCAAGGTCGAACATCCGCCTGCCCATCACGTAAGCCCCGGTATTTTTGAATGCTTCGTCTAAAACCTCAGCATCGCGACTCTGCTTGCCTCCGTCGAGGCCATGACGCTCGCGCCAGCTCTCCAGGTCGTACAGCCATTCGTGCAGCCTTTCACCACCCTCGCCTAAGCCCTGCTCGATGTTATCATTCGGCCCGGCAATGAATCCATCCAGTGATACGGATATATCGAATATGACTTTACCCATAGTTCCTCCTATACCCCACTAAGGTTTTTTAGACAGAAAATAAACCCCCTGATGTTGATCGAGAATCTCCACCAGGTATCAATTCCCAAACCTTTGGACGGCGCGTGCCTTTCGTTTAGCCGCCTCTTCTTCCCGGTTCTTCGGCGCGGCGGTCGATTGGAGCGCGGCCAGAAGCTCAGTCGAGGCCCTGGCGATATCGTCTACGGCCGCGTAGAAGGCCGCCTCGTTTGACTTGGATGGCTTGTTGAAGCCGCTGACTTTTCTGACAAACTGCAGGGCAGCCTCGTGGATCTCTTCATCGGTTGCTGGCGGTTCGAAGTTGAACAGCGGCCGGATATTTCTACACATCGAGTAACTCTCCAATCTTGAGTGAATTCCCCTTACAAGAGTAATTAGAGATAATATAGCATAAAATTCCCCAGAAATGATACGTAGATCCTATCCTAAAAATAAGAAAATCGCTTTTTGGAGTGTGTGAGGCGAAGCCGCACACACTCGTAAAAGCGCACCCCTCCCGATTTTTTGAATAGGTACTTAAGCCCATGTTATAATTAAAGGAGGTTCATCTATCTGGACCGTGGAGCAAAGCATGATTTACCATGTGTTTTGACGCTGGCAATTCTTCCAATCGACTTTCCCACAATCAAGCGGGTCTGTAGCAAGCGCTCTTATCCCGCAGTATGATGTGCGCGGCCCTCCTTGCCGTGTGTTTTCGCGTCCCTATTCACACCACTCACACTATTTTTATTAGGAGGCATGCACATGAGTCAATTTAAGGTAGCACTATTGCAGATGATTGCCTGTGGAAATGATCAGGCAGCCAATCAGGCCAAGGGGGAAGACTTTTGCCGCCGCGCGAGCGCAATGGGAGCGGATATTGCTCTGTTCCCCGAAATGTGGAACGTCGGGTATACGCCTGTACGGCCTTGGGATTCGTCGTTTGAGCTGTGGCGTGGATCCGAACAATGGCTGGAAGGGGCGGCGAAGGCCGATGAATCGCTGCAGCTGAGTGAGCTATGGCAGGGGCAGGCGATCGGTCGCGACGACCCGTTCATTGCCCACTTCCAGGCACTTGCGAAAGAACTTGGGATGGCGATTGCCATCACATACCTGGAGCGCTGGGATGGCTTCCCGCGTAATTCCGTATCCATTATAGACCGGCGCGGGGAGATATTAATGACCTATGCCAAGCTCCACACCTGTGATTGGTCAGCGAACGAAGCCGCGATCACGCCAGGGGATGATTTCTCGGTCTGTACACTGGAAACCAACAGCGGTGAAGTGCAGGTTGGAGCGATGATCTGTTACGACCGCGAATTCCCCGAAAGTGCTCGGATTTTGATGCTTAAGGGCGCGGAAATTATTCTCACGCCTAACGGATGTGATTTAGAGCTGCACAGGCTGGGTCAGTTCCGAGCGCGCGCGGATGAAAATATAGTTGGGGTGGCGATGGCGAACTACGCCGGATCGCGCATGGGGCATTCCGTCGCCTACGATCCGATTGCCTTCGATACGGAGGGATCGCGCGATAACCTGGTCATCGAGGCGGGTGAAAGCGAAGGAATCTATCTCGCAATTTTTGAGATGGATCAGATCCGGGATTACCGGAGGTGCGAAGCCTGGGGAAATTCCTTTCGCAGACCGCACCGGTATGGAGCGATCACGTCTACCGAGGTAAAGGAGCCGTTTGTCCGCGTGAACGGCATGGGCGAACGGTACGATACAACCAAGCGCTGAGGTGCTGCATGATGGAATGATGTGTCCGTGTGGGGCTGCTCGCTACGAGGGTTCCGGATAGGTTCTTAAACAAAAAGTGCTCGATGTGACTCGAGCACTTGCAGCGGGGAGGACAGGATTCGAACCTGCGGCCGGAGTTTAAAGCTCCGGCAACCGCTTAGCAGGCGGCCCCATTCGACCACTCTGGCACCTCCCCAAGCTATAACGGAATGAAGACTGGTATTCTCTTGATAATGCCCCTCATCATGATGATCAGGCGGAGGGAGAGGGATTCGAACCCCCGGTGGGTTGCCCCACAGCTGTTTTCAAGACAGCCGCCTTAGACCACTCGGCCATCCCTCCTGGGCGGCGGTTATTCTACCACATCTGGGGGGCAGACGCAATGTTTCACTCCCAGTCCTCGTTTCCCATGCTATACTTGCCCCATGTCTCACATAGCCCGCTCCTCCCTCCTGATTGCCTTCTTCTTCGGCATCGATAAAGTCCTGGGTTTGGCCCGGCAGATGCTTGTCGCCCGGCAGTTTGGCCTCAGCTATGATATCGACGTATTCAACGTTGCCAATAATATCCCAGACCTGCTCTCATCCCTGATCTCCGGCGGGGCCCTGGGTGTGGCGCTGCTGCCGGTTTTGTCAGAATACATGCAAAAGAACGGCCGCGGGTCTGCCTGGGATCTTTTCAGCCGGATCCTGAACCTGGCTTTCATGGCGACCGCCGCATTGGCGCTCGTCATCGCCCTGTTCGCTCCCTCCATCGTCAATATCATCGCTCCCGGTTTTCCGGCGGAACAAAAAGCGCTGGCGACCGAGCTGATGCGCCTGGATCTGGTCGCAATCCTGATCTTTTCGATCAGCGGCCTGGTGATGGCCGGTCTCCAATCCAACCAGCACTTTTTACTGCCGGCGCTTGCCCCGGGTCTGTATAACATCGGGCAGATTTTTGGGCTATTGATCCTGGTTCCAGCAGCCGGTTCCCGGCTCGGCCCGCTGACCCTTCCAGGGTTCGGATTTGGCATCCATGGCCTGGTCTATGGCGTCATCCTGGGAGCGCTGCTTCACCTCGCCATTCAGGTTCCTGGCCTGGCCCGTTACCATTTCCACTGGGCGCCCGCCATCAACCTTCGCCATCCGGGAGTCAGGCAGGTCCTT
>Ga0105092_10002161_pt1 | contig 10518 bp, 6 predicted proteins | sample PPLLak2March2015_FD_87021 | JGI IMG/M metagenome (GOLD analysis project Ga0105092, IMG submission 87021) | Freshwater sediment microbial communities from Prairie Pothole Lake near Jamestown, North Dakota, USA - PPLs Lake P7 Core (1) Depth... | ecosystem: Environmental > Aquatic > Freshwater >...
CCCCCAGGAAGAAGAACGGTACGCCCAGGGGCGCCAGTGCGCTCAGCGGCGGGTAACCCGTCCAGCCGGTATCGAACCCGCCGAACAACAGGCTTGTAAGCAGCAAGATGCCCGCCGGCACGTTGATCCAAAAGGCAAACGCATTCAACCGTGGGAAAACCATATCGTTGGCGCCGATCAGCAGCGGGACCAGGTAGTTCGACATGGCGCCGACGCCCAACAGGATGGCATAGATCATCACGATGCCGTGCAGGCTCATCAGCGAGTTATATAGCTCAGGGGTCAGGAACTGCAGCTGCGGCGCAGCCAGCTCTGTGCGGAAGATTAGGGCAAACAACCCGGCAACGAACAACATGATTACCGAAGTGATGCCGTACTGTATGCCGATGACCTTGTGGTCGTAAGAAACGCTCAGGTAACGGGCCGCGCCTGCCTCCGGTGGGAATTGGTCTACTGGATGCTCGGGGGCTTCTTCGCCTTTCATCCATTTCAGCCAATCGTTTAATACACCCGATCCATACGTAAAGGCAATGACGCCCACCAGGGCTCCACCCACCCAGGCCGGCTCGGCTTTCCAGGCCGGCAGGCCCACCAGCAAGCGGATGAGAGTCACAAGCCCGATTCCGATTGCCGTACCGAAAACCTGGGCGATCACCCCGCGGGTGATGCCTAAAGAAAAGATGCCTGGTCTTGCGTGTCTTTCCATAATTTTCTCTCCTACTTCAGGCTCTTGATAAACGCGATCACGTCAGCGATCTGCTCGTCGGTCATTTGTTCGTCGAATGTCTTGGGCATGATGTCGTTGAAGCCCGCAACAATTTTTTCGCTCGGGTCAACGATCGATTCGTGCAAATACACTTCGTCCACCGTCACGGTCGAGCCATCCTGGAGCTCTACCTGCTCTCCAAAAACTCCTTCCCACGTTGGCCCAACCATGGGAGAGCCGTCGGTGGTATGGCAGGCCAGGCAGCCAAACTGCTGCGCCAACACCTGCCCGCGCTCGGCCGGGTTATCAGAAACCGCCGCGCCTTGGGCGGTAACCCAGGCGTCGAAATCGCCCTGCGCGACCACCCTCACTGGTGCCTCCATGTTAGAGTGCAGGCGCCCGCACATTTCGGCGCAGCGCACCTTATACTCGCCGATGAGGCTGGGGGTTACGCGCAGCTCGCGCACCATCTCCTCCCCACCCGGAAGCATGTCCTGTTTCACCCTGAATTCAGGCACCCAAAATGAGTGGATCACATCGGTTGAGGTGAGCTCGAGCAGCACCTGTTTATTGACCGGGAGAACCAGGTCGGTAGACGTAATACCCTGCTCCGGATATTCGAAGCGCCAGGACCACTGCGACCCGATCACCCGCACTTTCAATGCATCGGGATCCGGCCTGGAAATTCGGGAAAGCGTCACTGCGCCCAGGTATGAGATGTAAATCACCACCGCCAGCGGGATGATCGTCCAGATCACTTCTAGGCGAGTATTGCCCTCGATGTGTTCTGCGTCGGTGTCGTCGCCTGCCTTTCGCCTGAACGCCAGGATACTGTACAGCATCAGCCCGACGATCAGGGCGAACAAAAGCCCGATCAACGTGAAATGTACATTAAACAATTGGTCGATCGGTCCGGCTTGCAGACTGGCGGCTACGGGCAGCAAGTTCACACGCGACAGCCCGAAAACCGTCCCAGCTGCAATGATGGCAATGAGTATTGCCGCAAGAATAAAATGTTTCATATTTGCACCCCTTGCATCGGTCTCCTTCTCTCCGCTCCTTAACGGGTTTGAAGATATTCGGCTCTTGGGTAGGAAGATTGGCCTTTTCATCAGCCGAGATTTTCCACCCGGGCGATCTTCGCCGCGCGGCAGAGGCCCTTCGCGCAGCCAATCGTCGATTTGGGAAGCAGCCGTCGAGCGCCGGTCATAGACGAGAGCCTCACTGCCGCCTTCCTTGAGGGAGAGCAGCACCACCCTCATCCGGCGGGCGCCCTCGACGAAACGCGCCAGGAATTCATCCCGGTTCACGCGTTCATCGTCGTAGTCGACAATAACCAGGTCAGGGTTGGCTGAGTCAAAGGCCGAAATGGCCTGTTCAACGCTGGAGACAATGCCCACTACCTCTACGTCATTTTCGCGCCGTTCCTGGAGCAAACGCCGCAGCCCCTCTCCAAAAAGCGGGTGGCTCGAGACGATCAGAACGCGGCGTGGCTCAGCAGAACTAATACCTGACATGAATAAAGGTCCCCTCGACAGTCTCCTGTGGGTCGAACGATCCCCTCAAATTTACCCAAGGCGGCCTTAATTGTCATCCATCAACCGCCGACATGTTGGATTATTTTTAAAACACAGAAGGGTGATTTGGCAATCACCCTTCACATTTAGAGATGGTCTGGATCGATAATTACCAGCCTAATTTAATCAACCCCATCTGGGCTGCCTTACTCACCGCCTCGGCCCGGTTCGAGGCCTCCAGCTTACCCAGGATATGCCTCACGTGGGTCTTGACCGTGTTTTCTGACACGTAAAGCTCTCCCGAAATCTGAGTGGTCGTCTTTCCTTGGGCAAGCAGCTCCAGCACTTCGAGCTCGCGTTTGCTCAGCCCGCCATCCAGCACCATACCCTGGTTTCCTGCGACTGCCTTGAGCAGCGGTCGGGTCACCTCGGGCGAGAGCACCGATTTGCCTTCATAAACTTGAAGGATAGCCTTACGCAGCTCAGATGGTTCTGCATTCTTCAGGAGGTAGCCGTCAGCCCCGGCAGTGATCGCCCCGAACAGGTCATCCTCGTGTTTAGAGATCGTCAGCATGAGGATACGGCTTTGTTTCTTGAGCTGGCGTATGGCCTTGACGGTTTCCACCCCGTTCATCACGGGCATATTCACATCTAATAGCACTACATCGGGCTCACTGGTTTCCACAATGGTCAGGGCTTCACGTCCATTGCCCGCCTCGCCGACTAACTGGAATTCGGGCATATCCCCCAGCAAATTGACCAGACCGGCGCGAAACAAAGCATGATCATCCACAACCAACAGGCGTATTCGCGTCATGGTACTGACTCTCCTACTTTGAGTGGTAGACTGACACGTACAAGCGTCCCTTGTTTAGGCGGGCTGATGATCTGGAATTCAGCCCCAATCAGTTCGGCCCTCTCACGCATACCGCGCAGACCATGGCGTGATGGAACCGGGATATCTGCGGGAGTAAAACCACACCCATTATCGCGCACTTCGATGACGAGCTCCCCATCCTTTTCTGCGCACGATACCCAAACCTGGCTGGCTTCAGAGTGCTTGCGGACATTGCTCAGAGCTTCCTGAAGGATGCGTATCAGCTGCGCTTGCACTTCGGGCGCCATATCCGTGTGCACATCCAGGCACGCAAGATTTACTTTTAAGGATTGCGCTCCCAGGCTTTCCTGGAACTCGCTGAGGGTTTGCTCGACCCACGAGCTCAGGCAGCTATCTGCGGGCGAGATGCGCAGCCCGTCGATGGCGTAACGGGCATCCTGGTAAGCCTCGGCAAGGGCATTGTAATAAACCGGCAGGCTCTGCTTGAGACGATCGAGATCGCCGCGCTCTAAATACGACTGCATTTGGGCGGCCTGTAATTTCAAAAATCCCAGGGTCTGGGCCAACCCATCGTGGATTTCACGCGCCAGGCGAGTGCGCTCCTCGATCATCACCTTATATTCCAGCTCTGAGAGCTGGCGGGTATTTTGCACCACCAGTGCAATCTGCCCGGCGACCGTCTGGAGCAAGGTAAGCTGCCGTTGGTTGAAATTATGCGCCCGTCTGTTGCCGACGAGCAGCACGCCTTGAGACACCTGATCTAAAGTTAATAGAGGAGTGGCTAATAAGGCCTTCACTCCCGGTGGAAATTCAGGGTCGCCGTCAATATTCCCAAGGATCACAGGATCTCGCGATGCCAGCACGCCCTGGAGTACTTTCTCAATGAATGCCCGCGCCTGGGTGGGTGGTTCGCCGCAGGTCAATGACATTTTCGGAGACTCCTGGCCCTTTACCATCTGGGCGCCGTTCGAGGGGCCGATTAATAGCATCCCAAAATCGGCCTCCAGGGTCTGCCGGACGTTTTCGAGCAGGCCTGCAAATAGTGCATTCATGTCGGCCTTCTGGCGAACAGCCTGCAGTTGGCGCAGCGCACCCAGCTCCTTCTTACGCAGCCATACGCTTTCCAGGGCAAGGGCCGCCTCATCGACCACCGATTGCAAAAACAGTTTCGTGTCCTCATCTAATGGGTCGTTGGTGCTGAAATAAATGTTGAGGACCCCAAACTCATGCTCGCCACGGCGCATGGGCAGGCAATAGAGCCCCAACCCTTCTGTAAAAGGACCCTTGAGAAGCGGGCAAGTGGCCGAAAAATGGTTGTGTTTTTCGCACACCTCGCACCGGTCTCGCACCGCCGGTGAGGCCAGGTATTCGACCCAGGCTTCCGGCACCTCTGGAAGCGTATCGCCTATACGGATGGCGGGGAGCGGCTGGCCGTGCTCGTCCAGCGGGACGAAAGAAGCGCCGGTAGAGTGGTCGAAATCGATCACCATGCGCAGTACCCATTCGACCACGTCTTTCTCGTCGCTGGCCTCTACGAACTGTTGGCGCATGCTGAAAACCGCGGCCAGGCGCTTATGAGCCTCAGCCACCAGGCGTTCGGTTGCAGCCAGGCGATATCCCAGGTGATTGTGCTCGTTCAGCAGATGCACGACCTGGTCTGCAGTCCAATAGATTGACGCGCCTAGGACTATCCAAATCGACACTTCGATTGCAGTCTGCAGCTCTTCACTAATATCTTCAAACCACGTCATAGAAACGAGCTGCAAGACGACAGCGATTACAACCAGGACCCCCACTGCTACCACGGGAATCCAACGTTTAAATCGCAAAGGGATTCTCGACTCAGGTGCATTCACAATGCCTATTTTACTCCAAAATCTATCGAAAATACCCCCTTCATACCAATCTCTGTTACGATAAGCACAATCAGGTAGGGTTTTCCCCCATCCGATACTAGGGAAATCCACCATTGAGAATTTACCCTTTTATAATAAAAATGAATAGTATAGGAGTGCAAACTGCATCCGTGCTTGGCCATAATGGCAGGCGCGACCAATTTTCAAATTCCTCCAATATGTATGTTACGCAGTTCTTAATGGTTGGGCTGTGGGGAAATGGATGGATCCTTTCGACACATATTTAGAACAGCAGCTTAAAAAACTTGCTGACCGGCGCAACGCGCCCGCTGCCCGTAAATACATCCTGATCAAGGCAGCTGCACAATTGAGAGTCCCGGCGAGACGCCAATATATCCGAGTTTTAATAAAGCTTCTCTTTCCATCTATCGAAACTGAATATGAAAGATCTTTCCAGCCAGACTTGCATGTCTGGCCTTTGGTCTATACCTTCCAAACCCGTATCGCCTTTCTCGGGAAGTTAGTGTAAACCCAGTTTTTGCCACACGCCAAAGGTTTACCCGAAAGATCTCTTTCGCCTGACCAAGTAAGTCTGCCCGTAACATTCCAAGTAGGAGGATCATGTACCTTAAGGAGGAAAGATGAATAAACAATCGAAAGTGCTAACGCTTCTGGCCCTTCTGGTGATTTCGAGCATGCTGCTGGCATCGTGCCAGCCGGCGAGCACGGCAACACCAGAAAGAATTGTGGAGACCGTCATCGTCACTCAAATTGTTGAAGGCACGCCTCAGGTCTTCGTCACCGAGGTTCCGGTTACCCAACCCGCGACGGGTAACGAAGGTGAGACTACAGATACCGGCTTTATCGCCGCAGACGAGATGGTCGCCTGTATGCCCCTGCCCGAGGTGGTCACCCCGACTACATCCCTGGGCAGCTTACATTTGGCCAGTCTAGCTGCTCAAACCGTAGAAGCACCCGTGACCGACACTGCGGTCAGCTCTCCCTTTGGAAGGCAGATTGCAAGCGCGGCTTTGCAAGAAGGCGGTGAATATCGGGTTGGCGTCTTCGAAGATGTCACCACTCTGAACTACTTTGCCGCCAACGGCCCCGACAACACCGTTTGGAACAGCTACATGCTGCCGCCGCGATTGTCGATGTACGGCCTGAGCCAGGTGACCTTTACCCTGGTCCCCAACCTTGCCACTCCTGTTGCGCCTGATCCACTGGTGCAGGAGGGTGAATTCTGGGTCACCACGGTACCCATGCGCAACGACGTCACCTGGAGTGATGGTGAGCCCTTCACCGCCGCCGATGTCGCCTTCACGGCCAATACCGTTTTGGAATTCGGCCTGATCTCGGGCAACTGGAGCACCTGGTATGACGGCGACTTCCTCGATCATGTCGAGGCCGTCGACGACACCACCGTCAAATACTTCTACCACACCAAGCCCGGCCTTGGCCGCCACGAATATGGCACCCTTCAGGCGCCCATCCTGGCAGAACATTACTGGGCCCCGGTGGTCGAAGAAGCCATTGCCCCGGTAAGGGGTTTGGCCGAAGGCGCCAGTGAAGAAGACCTGGCTGCCGCGCAGGCCGAAGCTCAAGATGCTTTGTTTGCTCACGTACCAGATGGCGAGCCGACAGCCGGCGCTTTCACGCTCGAGCGTTGGGAGCAGGGCGCATTCCTGGACGTCGCTGCCAACCCGGATTATTACGAGACCGGCAAGACCATCAATATATATGAGAATGGCGCATACTCTGACAGCGAGGGTGTGGCTGTAGGAACGCCTGAAGGCGAGCCCTTGAGCAGCATCGAGATCGGCCCGCATGTCACCGCGGTGGTTTACACCATCTACGGTTCACAAGATGCCGCCATCCTGGCCCTCAAGAACGGCGAGGTAGACTTCGTACTCAACTCGCTGGGCTTGCAGCGCGGCCTTGCCAACCAGATCCAGACCGACCCCAACCTGACCGTGGTTGAAAACCCAACCAACGGTTTCCGGTATTTGAGCTTCAATAACCGGCGCCGTCCCATGAACGACTGCGCTTTCCGGCAGGCCGTGTCCGTACTGATCGATAAGGAATTCGTTACCCAGAATATCCTCCAGGGCGTGGCATTCCCACTGTACACTTACGTCCCCGAAGGCAATGAAACCTGGTATTTCCCCGACGTACCCAAGTTGGGCGAGGGCATGGACAGGCAGCAGCGCCTTAACTACGCTATGGCGATCCTGGAACAGGCCGGCTACACCTGGGAAAACGACAACAAGCCTACCTTCGATGAAGAAGCGAACTCTGTGGTTCCGGGCGCCGGACGGCTGATCATGCCCGATGGCACACCTGTTCCGCAGCTCACCCTGATCGCTCCCAGCGCTGGTTACGACCCGCTGCGCTCCACCTTTGCCATCTGGATCGAGACCTGGCTGAACGAGTTTGGCATCCCCGTGACAGCAGAGCTTTCAGGCTTCAATGTCCTGGTCCCACGCATCTTCACCGAGCAAGACTTTGACATGTACATCCTCGGTTGGAGCCTGGGCATCTTCCCGGACTTCCTGTACGACTTCTTTGCTTCCGAACAGGCTGCCCCCGATGGCAACAACGCCGGCGGTTACATCAGTGAGGATTTCGAGACGCTGTCACAGACCCTGCTGACCTGTGAAACCCTCGAGGATTGCAAGGTAATCTCAGACCAGATCCAGACGCTGTTAGCCACCGAGTCTCCCTATGTCGTCCTGTTCGACACAGGTATCATCGAGGCTTACAGCAATGTTGTCGAGTTCCCCTACTCTCAACAACTGAGCGGTTTGCAGTATACACACCAGGGAGGCGGCACTCTCCAATCTGAAGTCAGGGTCCGCTAACCCATGCAGCTGAAAGCCTGACGATGCAGGTTTCAGGATAGTTTCTCGCTGCGGGAGGGTAGGATTAATCTCTACCCTCCCGCTTGTATCATAGAGACCCTCTAAACAGGCGGGTAGAAGCACTTCCTGGAAAAGGGGGCCAGGGGGTTTTCGGGGGAAGGCAAGGGGGTTTCGTACTATAAGAGTCGGAATATTATGTAAAAGTTAATCTAATTAAGGTAAAATACATATTCGACATACTTATCAATATAGAGTACCCATCCGGAAATTGAAGGAACCCGTTATTTGGGTGTGGGGTGCTTCGCACCCCACACCCAAATAACGGAATTCCTCCTCAATTTACGGACGAGTTCTAAATAGAAGCGAATGGAGGTCGCCCGACATGAAGCGCTTTTTAATGCGGCGCATCAGCCAAAACATCCTCACTTTTTTTCTGTTTCTCACCATGATCTACGTGCTGGTTGATGCTCAGCCCGGAGATTTTGGCAACCTGTACCTGAACGATCCCCGCCTGACCCCATCGCAGCGTGCTGTGCTGCGCGCCAGGCTCGGCCTTGATCGCCCTGTGCTCGAACGATATGTCACCTGGGTGGCAAACGCGGTCCAGGGTGATTTCGGGGTTTCGTTCTCTAATTATCCCCGTACGGTGCTCAATGTCATCGCCGAACGGGCCCCCCGCACCATCGTCCTGTTCCTCACCGCCACCATCCTTTCTTATTATGTCGGTTTCATGGCAGGTAAAGTCCTGGCCTGGAGACGAGGTGGCATCCTGGAATACTCGACCACGGTAGGAGGTGTGACCCTTTACACGGTCTTCTTGCCATGGTTTGGGTTGATGATGATCTGGTTCTTCGCCTTCACCCTTAAACTGTTTCCAATAGGTAAATTTGTCGACCCCGTTTTATGGCGGCGAGCGCCGGTGGATGCCAATTTTGTGTTCCACCGGTTGTTGATTACTGCCGCCATTGCCTCGATCCTGTTCTTGGTCTGGACAGCCATTTCTGCCCGGTTGAACCAATCGCAGCGCGGTCCGGCGCGGTTGATTGGGTTAGGGGTGATCCTGTTAGCGGTTGTCGGTTACTGGTTGTCCACCGGGGTCGGCCGTTATGCATTGGATATCGTCCACCACCTGGTCTTGCCAATTTTGACCCTTACACTGGTCAATTTTGCGGGCACCATGTTGTTAACGCGCAATACCATGCTCGAAACCCTGCGTGAAGACTACATCATGTCTGCACGCGCCAAGGGCATATCTGATCGGGATATCCGCGACAAGCACGCTGCCCGCAATGCCATGCTGCCGGTGGTCACTGCTTTCGTTCTGGCTGTAGCCTTCGTCCTCGACGGTGGGGTCATTACCGAGACGATCTTTTCCTGGCCCGGCATGGGGTTGACCCTCCTGCAGGCCGCACAAGTTGAAGATATCCCCATGGTCATCGGCGCGCTGGTTTTCACCGGCCTGATGGCGCTGACCGCCCACCTGGTCGCCGATGTCTTATACGCATTCCTCGACCCCCGTATCCGTTATTCGTAAGCGAGTGCTGCAATGACAGAGATTACAAAACCAACACCTTCTGTACCTGCTACCCCGCAGGTGGACACGCCATTCCCCGAAGGGCAGGCCCCGCTGATCGGTATGCCTCTCTGGATGGTACGCCTCAGGCTGCTCTGGCGCAGTATCAAAACTAACGTTGCCATTTTTGCAGAGAATCCAATCGGTTTGATCGGGCTGGCCATCATTCTATTCTTCGCGCTCATGGCTCTCGCTCATCCCTATTTCATGCAAAATGTCTGGAACCGCAACATTTACGATCCTGTGATCGGTTTCGATGCAAGTATCCCCTTCCACCCATCGCCGCCCTCCTCAGCCCATTGGTTGGGCACCGATCCGCTAGGCCGCGATGTCCTCAGCCAGCTCATGTTTGGCACCCGGGCCGCTTTTGCCCTGGGCACCGTTGCTGCTCTGGTGACGGTGATCATCGCCACAACGATAGGTGCCATCTCGGCCTACTATAGCGGGATCGTCGACACCCTGTTCATGCGCCTGGCCGACTTGATCATCATGACCCCCACCGTCACCATCCTGATCGTGATGTCGGCGCTGTTTGACATCGGATTCCTGCACCTGGCACTGATCATAGGCATCTTAGGAGGCTTTGGCGGCGCGACCATCATCATCAAGTCGCAAGCTCTCACGGTCAAGGTCAGGTCGTACATCGAGGCTGCCCGTGTGGCCGGAGGTGGCAATGGCCACATCATCCTCCGGCACATCATCCCCAACTTGATGCCGCTCTCCTTTCTCTACATGATGTTCACTGTCACCGGCGCTATTGGTCTGGAGGCAGTGTTGTCGTTCTTCGGGCTGCTCAATATCCGCATGTCATGGGGCCTGATGATCTATACCACCTCGTATTCTGGCTACCTCCTGGACATGTCCAAGTGGTGGCTGATCTTCCCCGCCAGCCTGGCGATCACGATGTTGTGCGCTGCCTTCTACCTGGTCGGCCGCGCGCTCGACGAAGTGGTCAACCCAAGGCTGAGGAAACGCTAGATAGAGATTATTTTATGGATGATATATTATTAAAAGTAGAAAACCTGACCATGCATTACCAAACCCGGGCCGGTGAGGTCTCGGCGGTTGATAACGTTTCTTTCACAATCCGCCGGGGCGAATCGATGGGCCTGGTAGGTGAATCGGGTTGTGGAAAGACCTCGGTCGCCAACACCCTCCTCAAGCTAC
>Ga0105092_10002162_pt1 | contig 10512 bp, 10 predicted proteins | sample PPLLak2March2015_FD_87021 | JGI IMG/M metagenome (GOLD analysis project Ga0105092, IMG submission 87021) | Freshwater sediment microbial communities from Prairie Pothole Lake near Jamestown, North Dakota, USA - PPLs Lake P7 Core (1) Depth... | ecosystem: Environmental > Aquatic > Freshwater >...
CACAAAACCGTCCTGAAATCAACCAGTCAACCAATATCGATTGTCGTCTCGCCTGTCCGCTTGTCAGTCTGTCAGTTTGTCAGTTTGTCAGCCTGTCAGCCTGTCAGTTTGTCAGTCTGTCAGTTTGTCAGTCTGTCAGTCTGTCAGTCTGTCAGTCTGTCAGTTTGTCAGTTTGTCAGTTTGTCAGTTTGTCAGTTTGTCAGCCTGTCAGTTTGTCAGCCTGTCAGTTTGTCAGTTTGTCACAGCAGGTGCCCCATCTTCTCTTTCTTGGTCTTCAGATACTTCTCTGAAATGGCGGATGGCTCCACCACCAGGGGAACCCGCTCAACGACCTCAATTCCCTGCTCTTCCATGCCCCGAATCTTGTCGGGATTGTTGGAGAGCAACCGAATGCGAGTCAGACCGAAGTATTTCAGGATATCCGCGCAAAAGGCATAGGAGCGCTGATCGGCCTCGAAGCCGAGCTTCACGTTTGCCTCAACCGTATCGATCCCCCGGTCCTGAAGCTCGTAAGCATAGAGCTTGTTGATCAGCCCTATCCCTCGCCCCTCCTGCATCTGGTACACCAAGACCCCGCACCCTGAGCCATGGATCTTGGTCAGCGCCTGTTCGAGCTGGTCGCCGCAGTCGCAACGAAGCGAATGCAGCATGTCGCCGGTCAAGCATTGAGAATGAATGCGAACGAGCGGGACAGAATCGGCCGAGAGATTTCCCTTAACCAAAGCGACCGCTTCTTCACCATCATCCGGATTCTCGAACCCGTAGATCTCGAAGCGACCGAACTTCGTAGGAAGCTGTGCGTGCGGAACCGGCCCCAGGTTCAACTGCGTCTTGGTCATTGCGGTCTCAGTATAGCATCGAGCGGCGGGTTCTGCCGGTCACCGGTTGCGGGTTACGGCGAAGGAGGCGCAGCAACTCCTTCGCCCCTCGGCGGGGCTTCCTCCTTGGGGCCCCCCCCGGGCATGGGCGTTAAAATAAGAATCGAGAGTGGGGGCGTCCCCTGGGAGTGCAGGCGAGACGCCTGCGCTCCCAGGGGACGGCCCCCACTCTCGATTCTTATTTTAGCGCCCATGCCCTTCCAGGGTTCGGTCACCCGGGGCTGCGCGGCCTTCGTCCCTCGGGACTCTGCCGCTTATGGCCGGCTGCGGGGCTAATCCTTCAATTTCAACCCGGCGGGCAGGGCAATGTCTTCGGCCGCGACGGTGGTGGAAAGTTTCAGGATCTCCTGATTCATGGTCATGATCGCGTTTTTCTTGGCGGCGGCATCGCCACCAGACTGCTGATCATCATTCTTCTTGCGGCCCAGGCGTTTGGCAAAGCCTCCTATGAGCCCGCCTCCGCCGCTTTCCTCTTCCTGCTGCTGTTTCTGCTGCTGGGCGAGCTGTTCCTTGGTTGGGACCGCCTCAACCGTGATCACACTCTGCATGGGCGTTCCCTCGACTTTCGCCGACTGGTTCTTCATTTGCGCGAAAGCCTTGTCAAGCCCCGGGTACAGGGCCATCGCCTGCAACATGGAAGCATCGGCGGAGCCATGGAGTTTCTCAAAGTAGCGCCGTTCGAATGCTGCCATTTCTTGTCCGGCTTTGACGTCCGGAGCCATCCACATATCGACCGTCATGAGAAGGCCGCCCGACTGCTCGATCGTCTTGCCCTTCTCATGCGTCTTGATGGTCATAACCACCTGTTGGCAGTTGTGACCGCCGATAGCCTTCGTCTGCCCGGTCTCTTTCATGTCGATTTCGACTTCCATCTCCGGGCCTTCCTGTCCCTTTTCCTTCGACTTGGCGGCTTCTTTCTCGGCTTTCTGGCGAGCTTCTTCGATCTGGCGCCGCATCTCCTCAAAGGTCGTGACCTTGTACGTCTTCTTCTTCAGGTCGAAGTCGTAGACCTTCTCCTCGTTCAGATCGACGATCTGACCGGCAGTATCGGAGAGAGTCAGCCTCCGATCGCCCTTCAGGGAAATGGAGCTTACGAGGCCCTCCTTGGCAGCCTTCCCGCCAAAGAAGTTCATCATCTTCCCCAACATTCCGCCGAACTTCACTTGGGACTTCTCATCCATCTTCACGTCGGCGTTCACCGAGACGCCGACAAGAGCCAGAATCGAACACAAAACTACACCCCTGCAAACCCTTCCGAACATCGCTGAAACCTCCTTAGATGCGAAATTCCGGTAACCCATAGATTTGACCGTCAAGCGGCCTCTATTCGCCGCCGATTGGCAGCGGAATCACAACAGGCTATCATGGAGGATACTTTAGTCATAGGGCACAAGTTCCGGGGGTATTGATGATTGTTGATTGTTGATTGTTGATTGAACCGTGATTGAACCGCCGCTCGACGGGTCCACCACAATCAACAATAATCAATCAACAATGTCGAACGCAGGGGAAGGTCGGATGGAGATACAGGTTCTCGGAGTCGGTAACGCCTTTACGTCCCGTTATTACAACACCAGTTTCCTGATCAGGTCTGAGCAGCTTCTCCTGATTGACTGCCCGCAAGCTTTGTTTCGCCTGTTAAGAGAGATCGGCGTCGATCCTCGGCTGATTGACCGGGTGCTGGTCACCCATATTCATGGGGACCATACCTCGGGGCTCGAGACGCTGCTGCTCTGGAAGAAGTATGTCGCCCGGTCCAAGCTCACGATATGCACCGGCAGGCGGGTCTGGGAGGAGATCAAAACCAGGTTCTTCCCCAGTTTCTCGGCCACTTTTACTCCAGATCTTGAAGATATCCAAGAGACAGCGCTCGAGGATTACGCAGACTTCTGCGAGCTCGAGGAGGACCGGGAAAATCAGCTGATTGACGGCCTGAAGGTCGCCTTCCGGTACAACTGGCACCCGACTCCGACGCTCGGCCTGAAGCTGATTTCGCCCCACGGGACGGTGGGAATCAGTGGAGACACCTGCTATCGTCCGGCCCTGCTCAAACGCCTGCTGGAGCGGGGGACTTTGAATGCCGGCCGCTACCAGAAGCTCGCCGGTGATTGGCTGTGGAAGAGCGACGTGATCTACCACGAGGTGGAGAGAGGCGAAGCCGGCGCTCATACCGCCGAGGCCGAGCTCCTCGCTCTTCCGGCTGACATCCGCGCCAGGATCAGGCTCATCCACCTGGCCGACGATTTTGAAGAGAGCCCACTCGCGCTTGCCCGGCAAGGGGAAATCCTCCGTTTCGAAGACCTCCGGAAATAGGCCAACAGAATCGCAATCCGCTCTCAGGGGAATAAATTGCGGGCGGTCCGTGATTTACACTCTTGTGCGGGGGAACGACCTGTGCTACGACTAAGGGCGTCTTGGAGAAAAGTGGGGGTCCTGCAACTCTAGCGATTTTCTAAAGGAGGAATTGTGGCACAGATACCAACACCGCCGCCGATCCCGCCGACGGCCGCGCAACCTTCGTCGAACCGGACTCTGATGCTGGTTCTCAGTTATTTGTGGATTCTGGCACTGGTCCCGCTGCTGGTAGAAAAAGAAGATCCGGAAGTGCAGTGGCATGCCAAGCACGGCATCGTCTTAACCGTGGCCGAGATCATCTTTTGGATTGCGTTGAATATTGTCACCTTCGTCTTGGCCTATTTACCGGTCATCGGCGGATTAGTCGGCGCGGTCCTGGGGTGCGGAGTCAGCGTGATCGTCTGGTTGGCCATCCTCGCCATCCACATTGTGGCGATCATGAAAGCACTCAAAGGCGAACGGCTGGTGCTGCCGATCATTACCGACTATGCCAACAAGTGGCAGTAAAGCCCGAAAGCTGGTCCTTGCGATCACCGTTGGCGCCTTGTTCCTGATCATCTTTTGTGACGGATGGCTTTGCCAGGCGGAGATGCTTGCGATCCTCGGATACCAGCGGGTGGGATCACCAATCATGCGGCACGTCAGCGCGTGCCGCTTCACCCCCTCCTGCTCTCATTACGCCCTTCAGGCGCTTGAAGCTCACGGGTTTTACAAAGGCAATGCTCGGATAGCCAAGAGACTCTTGCTCTGTTCTCCGATCGGCCTGCTCTTTGATTAGTTCCTTCAGGTTCGGGTGGTCGTTCCTTATGCCGACCATGTTTTCTGAGAAGCGGACGACGATCCTTTGGCTTCACGGGTCGGTCGTCCTTTTGACGGCCGCGGTCCTCTACTTTGGCGACCCGCTCCCCGGCTTTACCCTCAACAACTGGTTGACTCTGTTGCTGCTCGCCGGACAGGCCGCGCTTGTCCTTCTATACGGGAGCCGAACAGATGATTCGCTTCTGACCTATCTTGTTGTTCTCTCCGACATAGGCGGGGCCTGCCTGGCCGTCTGGTTATCGGATCCACCCGGTTCGACTTTCTATGCGCTGCTCTTTCTGCTGCTGATCGTGTTAGCCACGTTCCCCGTGTTAGTGTGGCAGGTCGCCGGAGGTCTTTTCCTGTGCCTGTGCTATCCCGTCATCGTTGCGCTGGGCGGCTGGGAGGTGGAGGGCGTTCACTGGCTGAGTGCCATGCTTCTAACTGGCTGCGGCCTCTTCTTTGGCTATCTTACCCGTCTTCAAAGGGCACACCAGGAACGGATGCAAGCGGGTGCCGCCTACGCCGACAATCTATTTGAATTCGGCAAGACCCTGTCTAAAGTCGAAGATCCCGACGGCCTCCATGACCGCATTCCCCGCCTGGTTGCCGCCATCATGGGGGTGGATAACTGCGAACTGGCCTTGATCGAGGACGAACGCATTGTCCGTCGCATCCTCCCCAACCGGCACTGCCGCGACTTCGTGAACCTCGAGCTCGCCGACAGCATTCACCAGAGAACCGTTCTGAGCAAGGACGTTTTTGCGTCGACCGAGATGCAGGAAGACCCAGGGTTCAGCCAGAAGAGAGACTTTGCGCTTTATCCGTATCGTGGCTATCTCGGCAAGGCCTGGGCGATCCAGGGAAAGACCGTCGGAGTTATGGCGTTGTATACCGAAAAACGGGGAACGTGGAGTGAGCACGCCAAGAAGCAATTTCAGTTTCTGGTCGGGCAGTCGGTCCTGGCTCTCCAGAACGCCAGGCTCCGGCAGGAACTGGCAGACCAGGCGCGTACCGATGGATTAACCGGCCTGGTCAATCATCGGCACTTCTACGAGCGGCTCGAGGACGAATTCGCCAGGGCACGACGCAAGAACCACGTCCTGTCTGTCGCCCTCATTGACCTCGATCATTTCAAAAAACTTAACGACACGGCCGGGCACCGCGTCGGAGATCAGGTCCTGCAAGCCCTGAGCGAGCTGTTTCGATCCAGCATTCGCAAGATGGATGTGGCGGGCCGGCTGGGCGGCGACGAGTTCGCCATTGCCCTTCCTGAGACGAGCAATCACGATGCCCTTATCCTGTGCAGGAGAGTTCTTGAAGCCGCCGCCAAACTCGAAGTTGCAGACTGGAGCGGATTTTCTCTGAGCATAGGCTGCGCCACCTTTCCCCAAGACGCTGAAACCCTGAACGAGATCATCGAACACGCCGACCAGGCTCTGTACCACTCCAAGCACCTGGGCCGCGGCCGGGTGTCGCTCTACTCGCAAGTGGTGGAGGCAGCGAAGTAGGGGCGGGGCGTTTGACACGACCTCCGACTCTGTGCCTAAACTTTGCCATGACTGCGCGAAGGCTGGTCGTCGGAATTTCCGGCGCATCTGCTCCCATTTACGGCATTCGAACGCTGGAACTGCTCGGCCAGGTGCCTGAGGTCGAGACGCACCTCGTCTACACGCGCACCGCCGAGCGGACGATTGCTTTGGAAACCGGAAGGACCCTGGCCGACGTCTGTCGTCTGGCCGATGTCGTTTACGCGCCCGAGCAGATGGAGGCGGCCGTATCGAGCGGCTCATTTCAGACTATCGGAATGCTGATCGCCCCCTGCTCGATCAACACCTTGTCCTCCATCGCCGCCAGCTTCACCAAAGACCTGCTTACCCGAGTCGCCGACGTCACACTGAAAGAAAAAAGGCCGCTTGTGCTGATGCTCCGCGAGTCGCCGCTTCACCTGGGCCACCTGCGGCGCATGGTCGAAGCCGCTGAAATCGGCGCAACGATCGCACCGCCGATCCCCAGCTTCTATCACCGCCCGGAATCGATCGACGATGTCATCAACCACAGCATCGGCCGGACTCTGGGCCTGTTTGGGATAGAATTGCCCGACTTGAAGAGATGGGCCACGCCGGTTTGATGAACTTCGGTGGTCGGTTCCGAACCGGAACCGACCGATACGCCCGATCAATCCGAGTGCAACGCCAGCATGCCCGCGATCCCGAGCAAGAAAAAGAAGAGCTGCATCAGCGAGGAGCCGACGCTCTTCTCCTTGTGAAGCTGTGGAATCAGGTCGGCGCCGGCGATGTAGATGAACCCGCCTGCGGCGAAAGGGGCCAGGAAGGTCACGAGCGGCTCAGCAAACTGAGCGAGCAGGACCGTGAGCCCCAGGCCGACCAACGCGATTCCAGCCGTGAGGAAGTTGTACATCAAAGCACGCCCCCGACTGAACCCGCCGTGGACCAGAACCGCGAAATCGCTCATCTCCTGCGGTATCTCGTGAAACAGGACGGCGATGGTCGTCGCCACGCCCACCCGGATATCCAGGAAGTACGCAGCCGTTATGACGATGCCGTCTATGAAATTGTGGACGGCGTCGCCCAGCAGGTTCATGTAGGCAAACGATTCGACGTGGTCGGGCGAGGCAGAGTGCTCATGGCGCCAGTGAATGACCTTCTCCACCAGAAAGGAAACGGCGATCCCGCTGAGGACGAAAAGGGAGATCGAGACCCCGAAGCCGTGTTTTTCAACCGATTCGGGCAGCAGGTGAATGAAGGCATCCCCAAACAAGCTTCCGGAGCTGAAGCTCACAAAGGCCACGATCAGGTAGCGAGCGGTCATTCCCCGCAGCCAGAAGAGAAGCAGGCCCACCAGAGAAAACAGACTGACGAGGAGAACACTTCCGAGCGCGTACAGAACCGGTTGATCCAACCCTTCCCCCTTTTGTTTCCCGCTATCAGCTCTTCAGGTGCCCTAACCGGGCGGCTTTCGATTCTGCTTCGAGCGCGAGCTGTGAAGCGAGGAAGCAATGGGCCTGCGGCATCGCCGTCTCGGTCCGGTTCACGACGTCATCCACCAGCTGCTTGCCGTACGGCAGGACCGTCCCGTCACAATCCAGATAATCCTTGCCCTTACTGTTGACCAGGAAGAGATGATTGCCTCCCGGCCGACCCATTATGTCGATGTTCTTGCGAACCTCGATGTAACCTTCCGTGCCGAGGAGGATCAGCCTGCCATCCCCCCAGGAACCCAGACCGTCAGGCGTGAACCAGTCGACGCGGATGTATCCGGTTGCTTTGTCACTGCGCAGAGTCATGTCACCGAAATCTTCGAGCCCCGGCTGCTCAGGGTGATGGTAGTTCGCCACCTGTGAGCTGACCACTTGCGCGGATTTCGAGTCGGTAAAATGCAGGAACTGATCAACCTGGTGCGATCCGATATCCGTGAGGATGCCGCCGTAGGATTCCTTCTTGAAAAACCAGTCCGGCCGGGTCTTGAGATTCGTCTGATGCGGTCCGAGACCCACGGTTTGAATCACTCGCCCGATGGCGCCTTGCCGAACCAGTTCATCAGCCTTGATCGTCGCGGCATTCCCGAAGCGCTCCCCGAAGAAAATGGAATAGATCATCCTGGTCCGCGCCTGGACCTTTCGCGCCTCGGCCAGCTGTGCGAGGGTGGTGAACCCCGGTTTGTCACTCATGAAGTCCTTTTCGTGCTGCATGACACGAATCCCGAGTGGCGCCCGCTCGCTGGGGATCGAGGCGCTGGCAACGAGCTGAATTGAACGATCTTCCAAGATCTCTTTTTCCGACGAGGCGCGCTTGGCTTTCGGATAGCGGGAGCCGAAGCGCGAGGCCAGGTCGGGTTCCGGCGCGAAAAAGGAGATTAGTTCCCCGCCCCCCTCCTCCAGTGCCTGAACCTGTCCGTAAATGTGCCCGTGATTAAGCCCGATCACCGCGAAATGGATTCTCGATTCAGCCATTCGTAGCTCCTCCAGAGGCATTGTACGCGGATTTGTGGAACCGCACGAGAGAAGACCAGAAGGACTGGAAGGACCGGAAGGACCGGAAGGACGGGCATACCCTCAGGGACCTTCGGGTCTCTCAGGTCCTTCAGGTCTTTTGAAAACCTTTTGGTGCTATCATGTGCCGCGTGGTCGACGTTGTCGTCGCCGGACATATCTGTCTCGATTTGATCCCAGTTATACCGGAGGAAGCCGGGGCCGCCGCGCAACTGCTTGCGCCCGGTACTCTGACCGAGGTGGGTCCGCCAGTTATCTCAACTGGCGGTGTCGTCTCCAACACCGGTCTCGCACTCCATCGTCTCGGCATCGGGACTCGGCTGGTCGCCAAGGTAGGAGACGATCTGTTCGGCCGCGCGGTCCTGGATCTGCTCCGCAAGCGTGATCGCTTCCTGGCGGGCGGCATGATCGTCTCACCGGCCGAAACGACCTCCTACACGGTGGTTATCAGCCCCCCCAACAAGGATCGACTTTTCCTCCACTGTCCCGGCGCAAACAATACCTTCGAAGCCGCCGACATCACGGATGAGCAGCTCCAAGGAGCCCGGCTCTTTCACTTTGGGTATCCGCCGATCATGCGGCGGATGTGGGAGCATCACGGAGCCGAGTTAAGGGAGATCCTGCAGCGGGCGAAGGACCTGGGACTGACCACCTCGCTGGATATGGTGAAACCGGACCCCAACAGCGATGCCGGCCGGGCTCCGTGGCGCCGACTGCTCACGAATGTGCTCCGGCTCGTCGATGTCTTCCTCCCGAGTTTCGAAGAGATCCTGTACATGCTTGATCGGCCGCGATTTGATTCCCTGGTCGCTGCCGCAGGCACGGAAAGCATATTCTCCATAGTCGACACTGACCTTCTTGAGCAGGTGGCGACAATATTGCTCCAGATGGGTGTTGCAGTCGTCGGGTTGAAACTCGGTGATTCCGGCCTCTACCTGCAGACAACCGGGGATACCGGAAGGTGGAAGGAGTTTGGCTCCTCCTGCCCGTCGGACCTGCAACCCTGGATCGGTCGGCAGCTTCTTGCCCCATGCTTCCTGGTTAAGGTGGCGGGGACAACGGGCGCGGGAGACTGCACAATCGCCGGCTTTCTGGCGGCCCTGCTTAAGAACATGGGTGCGGAAGAAGCTATGACGCGGGCGGTCGCAGTTGGCGCCTGTAACGTAGAACAGGCGGATGCGACGAGTGGAATTCCCCCCTGGGCCACGGTCGAGGAACGAATCCGCCAAGGGTGGCCTCGGCTCGAACCAATCGTGAAAACAACTCCCGGGTGGACCTGGAATTCTGGACCGGGAATATGGGTTGGGCCAAAGGATCCCCAGGCACGGACGAACACGGACTGACGCGGACGGACACGGACAGACCAGCGCGTGTCGTCCGTGCCCGTCCGTGTCAGTCTGTGTCGTCCGTGTTCGTCCGTGCTTTCCGTCCGGCAAGGAGTTCGTACATGAATGGTCGTGAACGCATCCTGGCGATGTTCGATGGCAAGCCGGTCGACCGGCTCCCGCTCATGCCTATCACCATGATGTTCGCCGGAGACCAGGCCGGCACAAGGTACGGCGAATATGCGCGGGACTATCGCGCTCTTGTCCGGGCGCAGATCCACACGGCCCGCAAGTTCGACTTCGATTATGTCTCCTGCATCTCCGATCCTGCCCGAGAAGCCGCGGACTGCGGCGCTGTGATTCGTTACTTCGAGGATCAACCACCAGCCATAGACGAGGCGCAGGCGCTGCTGCTTGAAAAGGGCAACTTGCGCAGCCTGAAGATCCCGGACGTGCATGGCAACGGCCGCATGCATGACCGGGTCCGAGCCGCCGAGTTGTTTCACCAGGAAATAGGGGGTGAGAAGCTCGTCGAGGGCTGGGTGGAAGGGCCGTGTGCGGAAGGCGCAGACCTCCGCGGGATCAACAACCTGATGCTCGACTTCTTTGATGACCCGGGCTTCGTCCGCGATCTTTTCGCTTTCGTCGTAGAAATGGAACTGGCTTTTGGGCGGGCGCAGATCGACGTCGGATGTGAGCTGATCGGGATTGGCGATGCGGCGGCCTCGCTGGTCGGTCCGGCTATCTACGAGGAGTTTGTCTGGCCATGCGAGAAGCAACTGATTGAGGGCCTGCAAAAGGCGGGAGCGAGAGTTCGACTGCACATTTGCGGGAATACGAACGGGCTGGTTGGCGGGATGGGACGGCTAGGCTGTGAAATGGTCGATCTTGACTACCCCGTGCCGCTCGCCGTGGGCCGGGCGGCGATGGGCCCCCGGCAGGTCCTGGCTGGCAACCTGGATCCCGTCAGAATCGTTCGAAACGGCACTCCCGCGCTGATCACGGAGGAACTCAAGCAGTGCCATACCGAGGCCGGTGCGCGGTACATCGCAGCCGCGGGCTGCGAAATTCCCCGAGGCACGCCGGAGGAGAATGTCCTGGCTTTCCGGGAGTACGCCAAAGGATGAAGGATGAAGGATGAAGG
>Ga0105092_10002165_pt1 | contig 10506 bp, 6 predicted proteins | sample PPLLak2March2015_FD_87021 | JGI IMG/M metagenome (GOLD analysis project Ga0105092, IMG submission 87021) | Freshwater sediment microbial communities from Prairie Pothole Lake near Jamestown, North Dakota, USA - PPLs Lake P7 Core (1) Depth... | ecosystem: Environmental > Aquatic > Freshwater >...
GAGAAAGTTCTTAAGGCCTGAAAGGCCGGCACATATTAGCCCAGGGCGAAGCGCTTTGTGCGCAGCCCTGGGTCTAAGGTAGAGGCGGAGACAAGCCCTGAAAGGGCGCAAGAACGGCAACATGATCAGGATCTTACGCCCTTACAGGGCTTCGCGGTCGAGACCGTGTCGACCCAGGGCTACGCGAAAAGCGCGCTTCGCCCTGGGCTATTATGTGCCGGCCCTTCAGGCCTTAAGAACTTATTCGACGCCCTCGTCCCGTCGGCACTGGGATCGCGGACAAGATGTCCGCGCCTCCATGACTAGTCAGCGCTCCTCCATTTGTACTTGCCGCCTCCATGACTAGTCAGCGCTCCTTCATTTGTATTTCCCTCGGGCATCGTGGTACTCCTAGAACAACGCCATTTATTCCATGAACTTAGAGGAAAGACTATCCGAGCTGCGCCGGCGCGAACAGGCCGCAGACGAAGCCGGCGGTGCGGATCGAATCCAACGTCAACACGAGTCGGGAAAGCTCACTGCCCGGGAACGAGTGCACCTGCTCCTGGACGAGGGGACCTTCGAGGAAATCGACCGTTTCGTCGTTCACAGGTGCAATGATTTCGGGATGGAGTCGAACCGCATCCCGGGTGACGGTGTGATCACCGGCTATGGCAGGATCGATGGGCGTCTAACTTACGTCTTTGCGCAGGACTTCACCGTTTTTGGCGGAAGCCTGTCCGAGACATACGCCCAGAAGATCTGCAAGATCATGGATCTGGCGATGAAGATGGGGGCCCCGGTGATCGGTCTTAACGACAGCGGAGGGGCGAGAATCCAGGAGGGAGTCGCCAGCCTGGCCGGTTACGCGGATATTTTCCTTCGAAACACGCTGGCGAGCGGGGTCATTCCGCAAATATCGGCGGTCATGGGTCCTTGCGCCGGTGGAGCTGTTTACTCTCCCGCGATCACTGACTTCGTCTTCATGGTGCACCGGACGAGCTACATGTTCATCACCGGGCCGAACGTGATCAAGGCAGTCACGGGGGAAGAGGTGACGCAGTCTGAGCTGGGCGGTGCAACGGCACACAGCTCCATCAGCGGGGTTGCCCATTTCGCCACGTCCGACGACCAGGAGTGCCTGGCGAGCATTCGACATCTGTTCAGCTTCATCCCGTCGAACAACGTCGACGATCCACCGTGGCAGAAGCCGACGGACTCGCCGGATCGTGCGGATTCGGCCCTCGATCGGCTTGTCCCCGCGCAGCCGGATCAGCCATACGACATCAAGGAGTTGATTGACTCGGTTGCGGACGACAACGAGTTCTTCGAGGTCCACAGCAGCTTTGCACGCAACATCGTAGTAGGTTTCGCACGACTCAACGGCCACCCGGTCGGTATTGTGGCCAACCAGCCGTCGGTTCTTGCCGGAACGCTCGACATCGACTCCTCGGTGAAAGGCGCCAGGTTTGTTCGCTTCTGCGATGCCTTCAATATCCCATTGGTCGTTTTCGAGGATGTGCCTGGTTTCCTGCCTGGCGTTGGCCAGGAACACGGAGGAATCATCCGACACGGTGCCAAGCTGCTCTACGCCTTTGCGGAGGCCACCGTGCCCAAGCTGACGGTGATCACCCGGAAGGCTTACGGCGGCGCTTACTGTGTCATGGCCTCCAAGCATATCCGCGCCGACGTCAACTATGCTTTCCCGACGGCGGAAATTGCGGTCATGGGACCCGAGGGAGCAGTCGAGATCCTCTACGGCAGGCAATTTCGCTCGCTTGATGACGCAACCGAGCTCAAGCGTGCGAAGGTCGAGGAGTACCGCGAGAAACTGGCGAATCCGTACATCGCGGCCGAAAGAGGATTCATCGACGCCATCATCCAGCCGCGGGAAACACGGGCCAGGCTTATTCGCGCGCTCGAGATGACGTCCTCAAAACGGGATACGAATCCGCCCCGTAAACACGGCAATATACCTTTGTAATGTTCAAAAAGATCCTCATCGCCAATCGTGGCGAAATCGCGGTTCGCATCGTGCGCGCCTGCAGGGACCTGGGTGTCTCGCCGGTCGGTGTCTATTCTGACGCTGACCGGGATTCGCTTCACGTTAAGCTCGTCGACCAGGCGGTCAGCCTTGCGGGCACCGCTGCCACCGAAACATATCTCAACGTCGAAAGGATCATTGCAGCGGCACGAAAGACGGGCGCAGAGGCGATTCACCCTGGCTACGGCTTCCTTTCGGAAAGCGAACAACTGGCGAAGGCGTGCGGGGCGGATGGGATCGTATTCATAGGGCCGGATGTTGAAGCCCTCAGGGTCATGGGCTCGAAGATCACGAGTCGCCACGCCGCCCGGGAAGCGGGCGTGCCGCCGGTTCCCGGCGACGACTTTCCACTGCCCGGGATCGAGCAGGCCTGCGAGCGGGCGGCAGCGCTCGGATACCCGGTCATGCTCAAGGCGAGCGCCGGCGGGGGTGGAAAGGGCCTCCGTCAGATTCACGACGAGGCCGAACTTCGGGCTGCCTACGACATGGCCAAGGGAGAAGCCTCGTCATCCTTCGGCGACTCGACGGTTTATCTCGAGAAGGAGATCGAACGGGCGCGGCATGTGGAAGTGCAGCTCCTTGGCGACCAGCACGGCACTCTGCTGCACCTGGGTGAGCGCGAATGCTCGATCCAGCGCCGCCATCAGAAAATACTCGAAGAGGCGCCCTCCCCGATTGTCGACGCGGAGCTCAGAGAGGTGCTCGGGGATGCGGCGCTGAAAGTCGGTCGAAGCGTTGGCTATTACAACGCGGGAACCGTGGAGTTTCTGGTCGATGGGAACGACCCGAGACGCTTCTTCTTTCTGGAGATGAACACCAGGCTTCAGGTCGAGCACGCCGTCACCGAGATGGTGACAGGAGTCGACCTGGTGTGTGAGCAGATTCGGATAGCGGCAGGCCACAAGCTGGAGTTTAAGCAGGAAGACATAGAGGTTCGCGGTGCGGCGATCGAGGTCCGAATCTACGCCGAGGATCCGACGCGGCATTTTCAGCCGGCGCCGGGAACCGTCACCGAGTTATTCGAGCCGGCGGGGCCGGGAATTCGAAACGAAAGCTCCCTGTACAAAGGCTATAGCGTCCCCGTTCATTATGACCCTCTGATCTCCAAACTCGTTTCATACGGCCGGACTCGCGAAGAGTCGATCAGCCGGCTTCGACGGGCGCTCGGTGAGTTCCGTGTCGGCGGCGTTCCGACGAATATCCCCTTCCTGCAGGCGCTCATCGCTGACCCGGACTTCCTGGCGGGCAGGCTGTCAACGCGGTTTCTCGAAGAGCGCTCGATCGGCACCACAGAAGAATGTGATGTCGCTCTGGCGCCGTTTCTGGCTGCCGCGCTCGACCACGCTGCGAACCTCGCCCCGCCGAACGGACGTGTTCAGGCCCTCGAACGACCGGGCGGTCTCGTGTGGAAGCAACTCGGGCGCCCCGGGTTCAACCGCCGGAGAACCTGGTAGATGCGAACGTTCATCGCGAGTTCCGGAGCAACCAGCTACGAACTTCGAGTGCGTCCGGTTCCTCACGCCTCTCACCTTTTCACCGTCGAGGTGCGGCGACCCGACGGAACCGAGGAGTCGCACAAAATCCAGGTACTCAGCCGCACGAGCGAGCGCTGGACGGTCGTCCTTGAAGATGATCGAATCCTGGACGTGGTGGTTTCCCCTCTTGCGGATTCGGTGCTCGTCAACTGCAACGGACGCACCTACCGGGTCCGCATTTCCAAGAAGGGGCCGGCCGGGCAGCCTGCGGGCGACGAGCAAAGCTCCGGAACCGTGCGAGCGGACATGGCGGGGAAGGTCGTGGCCATTCTTAAGAGGCCGGGGGATGGGGTCGAAGCGGGGGAAGCGCTTGCCATTCTGGAAGCGATGAAGATGCAGAATCCGATCAAGGCACCCCGCAAGGGACGAATCAAGGAGTCGAACCTGAGCGAAGGCCAGCTGGTCGCGGCCGGCCAGGTGCTGTTTGAGCTGGAGCCGGAGAGCTGACCAGCTGACCTGTGGACCAGCTGACCAGCTGACCGGCTGACCGGCTGACCAGCTGACCTGTGGACAAAGTGGACGACATGGACATGGTGGACCGGATTGAGGAGATCGGTTGAGGCCTCCAGCGGGTTGGTCGGTCGGTTCAGCGTTAGCTGGTCAGCCGGTTAGCCGGTCAGCTGGTCAGCTGGTCAGGTTTTTAGCCCGCATGCCCCCTGACTCAGAGAGGCGCCTTGTGGTATCGTCCCTCTCATGACAAACCATCTTTCGCGTCGCTCGTTTCTGGTCTCGATGGCGGCCGCTCCCCTGCTGTTCAAGTCGGTCGCCGGAGCAAAAAAGATCCCCGTGGGCCTGGAGCTGTACTCGGTCAGGAATGAACTGACGAAGGACCTGATGGGTACCGTCCGCGCCGTAGCCAAGATGGGCTATGAGGGAGTCGAGTTCTTTTCCCCGTATTTCAGCTGGACGCCGGATTACGCCAAAGAGGTCCGAAAACTCCTGGATGACCTGGGGATCGTCTGCTACTCGACCCACAACGGCGCCAACTCCTTCGACCCAGCCAACATCAACAAGGCGATCGACCTGAACCAGACGATTGGAAGCAAGCTGATCGTCATGGCCAGTGCCGGAAGGGTGCAGGGACAGGACGGCTGGAAGAAAGTTGCGGAGACCCTCAGCAAGGCCGCAGAGACGACCAAGGCTGCCGGACTGCGCGTCGGCTTCCACAACCATCAGCTCGAATTCAAACCGCTTGAAGGCGAATTGCCGATCAGGACTCTGGCCAAGAATACCCCCGCGGACGTCGTTCTGCAGTTGGATGTGGGCACCTGCGTCGAGGTCGGAGTTGATCCAGTTGCCTGGATCGAGGAGAACCCGGGCAGGCTCGCCTCGATCCATTGCAAAGAGTGGTCATCGGCGCCCGGTGTCGGCTACAAGGCTCTGTTCGGCGAAGGCAATGCGCCGTGGCAGAAGATCTTCGAGGCGGCCGAGCGAGTCGGCGGAGTCCAGCAATACATTATCGAGCAGGAAGGCAGTGCCTATCCTCCGCTGGAAACCGTCGAGAAGTGCCTGGCGAGCTTCAAGAAGATGCGGTCGTAACGCTCGCGGAGCGCGCGAACGTACCGAGGGTGTCGAAAAAGTGGATCGACCGGCGGGACTCGGCAGGAATCGCGCCGCACGCGAAATCGCAAGGAGCCGCGCACGAAGCGAGCGAAGCGAGCGAGAGTAAGCGGACCACTAACCGAGCCCGCTGAGCCTTGCACGAAACGCCCCGACAAGGACTAGGATGGGTGGTCCGCTTACTCTCGCTCGCTTTGCTCGCTTCGTGCGCGGCTCCTTGCGATCGCGATTACGCTACTTCTTGAGATGAATCAAATGGCTGGTTCCGATTACGACGACGAGCGAAAGCGGCAGGAAGACCTCACTGACGCAGGGCAGGATGCCCGGCGCGCGGGCAAGCGTCCCTTTTCGCGGCGGTCGTTTCTGGTCGGAGGGGTCGTCCTTCCCCTCCTCCGGGTGCAATCGCCCAAGCGCACCCAGGCACAGCCCGGGGGCGCGGCTTCCCAGACTCCCTGGTTCCGCACGACTTTCCTTTGGGGACAAACAAACATAAACGAAGCGGACCCGCCGCACTACGATCTGGACTGGTGGCGTAAGTATTGGAAGAGGACGGGCGTTCAGGGGATCATCGTGAACGCCGGGGGTATCGTCGCCTACTATCCGAGCGCCGATCCTCTGCATCACCGCGCACGTTCCCTCGGCGAGCGCGACCTGTTCGGCGAGGTCCTGAAAGCAGCCCGTGAGGATGGCCTGGTCGTCCTTGCCCGCATGGATTGCAATCGCGCGCACGAAGACTTCTACAAGGCGCATCCCGACTGGTTTGCCCGCACCGATGACGGCAACCCGGTCAGAGCGGCCGATCTGTACGTCACCTGCATCCACAGCCCCTATTACGATCAGTACATACCGGGTCTTCTGCGAGAGATTGCAGAACGTTACAGGCCCGAAGGTTTTGCGGACAACAGCTGGAGCGGTCTGGACCGGGGAACGATCTGCCGCTGCGTGAACTGTCGGACGAAGTTCAGGGCTTCAAGCGGGCAGGATCTCCCGCCCCGGGCCGATTGGGACAGCCCGGTCTACCGTCAGTGGATCGCGTGGAATTACGCCCGTCGGACCGAAATCTGGGATCTTTACAACCGTGTGGCTCGGGAGGCCGGCGGAAGAGACTGTCTCTGGATAGGCATGCTGGCCGACAATCCGGCTTACGAGGGACGACGGTTCCGCGATGTGAAGGCGATCTGCGAGCGATCCGAAATGGTCTTGCTCGATCATCAGGGCAGAAATGCATCTGAGGGTTTCGAGAATAACGCGGACGCCGGCAAGCGGCTCCATGGTCTCCTCGGGTGGAACAAATTCATTCCGGAAAGCATGGCGATGTACGTCCGGAACCCGACCTTCCGCAAAGCCGCCAACCCGCGCGCAGAGGCCCGGCTGTGGATGCTCGAAGGCATTGCAGGAGGAATCCAGACCTGGTGGCATCATGTCGGCGCCGTTCAGGAAGACAAGCGCCAGTTCGACACCGCAAGTCAGCTCACGAGTTGGGCAGGAGCAAACAGGAGCTTCCTGACCAATCGGCAGCCGGTAGCGACGGTCGGACTGGTTTGGTCGCAGGCCAACTCCGACTTCTATGGCAGAGACGAGGCGGAGGTCCTCACCGGGCTTCCGTACCGTGGATTCGTCCGTGCGTTGGTAGGCGATCGCCTCCCGTACATTCCCGTGCACGCGGATCACATCGAGCGGGAGGCCTCCCGGCTCTCCCTGCTCATCCTCCCGTGTCTGGGAGCCATGTCTGACAGCCAGATCGCGGCGATATTCAAGTTTGTGGAAAAGGGCGGCAGTATCCTGGCGACCGGGGAGACGGGGATCATGGACGAGTTCGGGCGGACGCGTGCCGCCTGGCCGCTGGCGGAGCTGCTGGGAGTCGAGGCGACGGCCCCGCCGAGTCGCGAGCCGCGCAACCGCACGGGAGCGAACCACAGTTATTTTCGGCTGCTGCCTGATTTGACCGATCCGACCGATCCGACGGATCCGCCCAGTCGGAGGATCGGAACCCGCCATGACATCCTTCGCGGTTTCGAGAGAACCAACATACTGCCATTTGGGGGGACACTGACCGCAGTCAAGCCGCGGCCGGGTTCAATCGTTCCGGTGACTTACATACCCGACTTTCCGATCTATCCGCCCGAGACCTCCTGGATGCGCGAAAGTCGAACCGAGCGGCCGTGCGTCCTGGTTCGTGAGCTTCAAAGCAAGGCGAAGGTCGCCTATCTCCCTGCCGATATCGACCGGAGTTATGCCTCCTGGGGACTCGCCGATCATGCGCAGCTCCTCACTAATGCCATCAGATGGGCGGCTGGCTCCAGCATCCCGTTGCGAGTCGAGGGCCCAGGGGTAATCGACTGCAACCTGTACGCTCAAGGGCGCGCCCTGATTCTTCACCTCGTCAACCTGACCACGCCCGGCGTCTGGCCGGGAGCTGTTCGGGAGGTCGTCCCGGTCGGCCCCCTGACGGTTCACGTGCAAAGGCCGGACGGCTGGAAGATCAACCGCTGTCGCTCGCTGGTGCGAAATAGCCGTCAGAGAGTCGCCACGGATGCCGACTGGGTCACGGTCCGGCTCGAATCGCTCGGTGATCACGACCTGCTGGTGTTTGAAGCGTAGTGTCCGACCGTCGGCTGGCTCGGTGTAGCAGCTTTTGCGAATCTCTCGTTGGTCCGACTTCCAAGTCGGACATTCGGCATGCGGCCAGCTGGCTCGATACTGCTGGCGGCGTGTAGTGTCCGACTTGGAAGTCGGACCTACGTCCGAACGCCGACTCAGAAACTCCGAACCCGTGCTAGACTCCCAGTGGCAGCCGCTTATGCGCTTCTATCGTTCACGTGGGACGACCGTCGATCCCCGGATCATCACGGATTTCAACCGGACCCTGCTCCTGGTTGCGGATCCGGACTCGCTGCAGGCGAGTGTTGCCGTGCGTCTGCAGGAGCTTTTCGGGGCCGACAAGGTGCTGATTCTCGTGCTCGATCCTCAGCACGTTTCGTTTCTGCCGGGATTCAGCCTGGGTTTCGAGCCGCGCGAGCTGGAGGGCGTCAGGTTTGGAAGGCGGGGGGCATTGGCGCGCTGGCTCCTGGTAAACGAAACCCCACTGCTCGTCAAGGAGCTGGCGGACGTGGTCAGGTGCCTGGATTCGAACGAGCAGGCGCTGCTAGCCGCCCTCCGCGTATCCGTTTGCGTCCCGCTGATTGTCCTCAACCGCCTGCGCGGCGTTGTCCTGCTCGGCTCGAAGGATGGAGCCTGGGACCTCGGCCCCGGACAAACAGAGTTGCTCCAGGCCCTGGCCAGTCAGGCCGGGCTGGCTTTTGAAAACGCGGCCCTGCACCTGGAGCAGCGGGATCGCGTGAGACGGCTATACCGTGCCGAGCGGCTGGCAACCGCGGGGCAACTTGCAGCCGGAATTGCACACGAGATCCGAAACCCGCTGACATCGATCAGATCAACCATTCAGTACGTCCTCCCGCATTTCGAAGCCTCCGATCAGAAAAGGGAGCTCCTCGGCGAGTTGCTTTCGGAGGTCGACAGGTTGGATCGAATAGTGAACGACTTGTTGACTCTCACTCGCCCCGGTGACTTCCGCCCGAGCCCGATCGATCTTGTGGAGCTGTTGGATCAGTCTCTCCTTTTGATCAGTGCCCAGGCCCGCAAGCAGGGAGTTGAGATCGAATACGTGCACAAAACACCGCATTTGGTGATTCACGGAGACGCCGCGCGGCTGAAGCAGGTACTCCTGAACGTCTGCCTGAATGGTCTCCAGGCCATGCCCCAAGGTGGAAGGCTTAGCATTTCGCTCGCCTCGGCACTTTCCGAGCCGAGCCGGCACGAATCTATCGTGATTGAGATCTCGGACACCGGATCCGGCATCCCGGCCGAGCACCTCGACAAGGTTTTCGATCCATTTTTCACGCTGAAGAAAGAGGGAACCGGGCTGGGTCTTTCGATCAGCTACGGCATCGTCCAGCAGCATGAAGGCGATATCGAGCTGCGTAGCCAGCCAGGACACGGAACCACGGTCACGATCCGATTGCCGGTCGGGCTGTCCGTAGCCCGGGAGTGAATTTTTGCGAAGGCGACAATGATGCGAATCCTGATCGTGGACGACGAGAAGCAGATCCGAAAGATCCTTTCGGTCCTTCTGACGGAGCGGAATTACGAGGTGGCCGAGGCCAGCTGCGGAGAGGAAGCGCTCAAGGTACAGGCTGACTTTCAGGCCGCACTGGTACTCCTGGACCTCAGCATGCCGGGGATGGACGGGCTCCAGACCCTGCAGAAGCTGATGAACGCCGGCTCCGCGCCCGAAGTCGTGATGATGACCGCCTTCGGAACCATCCGATCGGCCGTGGAAGCCATGCGTCTGGGTGCCTTTGATTACCTCTCAAAGCCGTTTGACAACGAGGCCCTGCTCTTGACGGTTGAGCGGGCACTGGAGAGGCGCCGGCTCAGCCGCGAAGTCGAAGACCTGCGCACCGAACTGGAGAGCAGGTACGGTTTCTCGGAGATCATCGGTCTCGGCCCGCAGATGCAGGAAGTCTTTCGGATCATGGCGAAGGTAGCCAAGGTTGATGCAACCGTATTGATTACTGGCGAGTCGGGCACCGGAAAGGAGCTCGTCGCTCGGGCGATTCACAGGCGCAGCGGCCGCTGTTCCGGGCCGTTTGTCGCTGTCAACTGCAGCGCGATTCCCGAAACGCTGGTCGAATCCGAGTTCTTCGGCGCTCAAAAAGGCGCGTTCACGGATGCCCGGGAAAACAGGCCCGGGAAATTCGAGATGGCTCACCGCGGAACGCTTTTCCTCGACGAGATCGGTGATCTCGCTCTCGATGCTCAGGCGAAACTCCTGCGGGTTCTGCAGGAGCGACAAATCACGCCGCTGGGCGCCACCCGGTCACGCCCGGTCGACGTCCGGGTCATTGCCGCAACGAATCAGAATCTGGAACAGGCAGTGGCACGAGGCGAATTTCGCGACGATCTTTACTGGCGGGTCAACGTCGTCAACATCCAGCTGCCGCCATTGCGCGATCGGCGAGTGGATCTGCCCCTGCTGATCGATCACTTCCTCGACCATTTCAATCGCGAACTCGGACTAACCGTGAAGACAATTGCGAAAGATGCGAAGGCGCTTCTTCTCGCCTATGACTGGCCGGGAAACGTCCGAGAGCTGGAGAACACGCTGTGCAGGGCGATGGTCCTGTGTGAATGTACAACTCTGTCAGTCGCCGATCTGCCTCCCCGGATCAGGGGGGAGAGCGAAACAGGCGATTCGACTGGATTGCAGCTGGACCAGGGGCAGGTCAAGCTGACCGAGGCGGTCAACCAGATGACTGAGCGGCTGGAGAAAACCATCATCATCGGTCGTCTGGCGCAGCTCCGTGGAAATCGAACCGCGACGGCGCA
>Ga0105092_10002166_pt1 | contig 10504 bp, 10 predicted proteins | sample PPLLak2March2015_FD_87021 | JGI IMG/M metagenome (GOLD analysis project Ga0105092, IMG submission 87021) | Freshwater sediment microbial communities from Prairie Pothole Lake near Jamestown, North Dakota, USA - PPLs Lake P7 Core (1) Depth... | ecosystem: Environmental > Aquatic > Freshwater >...
CACTTCAGAGCGCGCGTGGGGCCACCCTCGAACATCTGACAAAAGCCGGTTGAAAGAAATTGAACCAAATTCAAATATCACTACTAATTACAGCCGCGCAGAACCACTTGCACGCGCGGCGCGATCAAGTGTTACGGTTGTAACACGAATTACACGAATTGACCGCCATTTCGTGTAATTCGTGTAATTCGTGGATAAAAAATCGGGCCCGCCTACTCCACCGTGACCGACTTTGCCAAATTTCGGGGCTGGTCGATTTCGCAGCCGTTCTCAAGAGCGATGTAGTAGGCCAGCAGCTGTAGAGGGATGACGGTCAACAGAGGAGCGAACAGCTCCGAGCTCGCGGGCACGCCAATGAAATCATCGCAGAGCGCGGGAAGCTGCGCGTCTCCCTCGGTCCCCACCACTATCGTTCGGCCGCAACGAGCCTTGATCTCTTGGATGTTGGCCATCATCTTGTCGTAGGTGCTGTCCTGGGTGGCAAGGCAGACGGACGGGAAGTCCGGATTGATAAGGGCTATAGGGCCGTGTTTCATCTCGCCCGCCGCATAGGCCTCGGCATGCAGGTACGAGATTTCCTTCAACTTGAGCGCCCCCTCAAGCGCGATCGGATAGTTGAACTTGCGGCCGATATACATGAAGTCCCGAAACTGGGCATAACGTCTGGCCACTTGCTGAATCTGCGCGGACTTGGCGAGGATTTGCTCGATCTTGTCCGGGATCGACTCCAGCTCCCGGATGAACTCCTGGCCGTCGGTCACCGACATGTGCTGGTGACGAGCGAGGTAAAGAGTCAGCAGATAGAGGATGGTGAGCTGAGAAACGAACGCCTTAGTCGAGGCCACCCCGATTTCCGGCCCCGCATGATTGTAGATTCCGGCGTCCGTTTCACGGGCTATGTTGCTGCCGACGACATTAACCAGGCCCAAAACCAGCGCGCCTTTGCGTTTCGCTTCCCGGATGGCCGCCAGCGTGTCGGCGGTCTCCCCCGACTGGCTGATCGCGAGCACCACCGTGTTGTCCCGGAGGTTCAACCGGCGATAGCGAAATTCCGAAGCCACGTCGACCTCGACCCGAAAATCCGTACAGAACTCCAGGATGTATCGGCCGAGCATCGCGGCATAGAAGGAAGTTCCGCACGATACCAGGATCAGCTGCTCCATCCTGAGAAACTGCTCGCGGACTCCCGCCAAGCCGCCTAGAACCGAGATCCCCTCTGACGGGACCAGCCGGCCACGCATAGCGTTTCGCACGGCTTCTGGTTGCTCGTGGATCTCCTTGAGCATGAAGTGCTCAAAGCCCTGCTTTTCGGCCGCGTCCACATCCCAGTCCACGGTTTGTTCCTGACGGTTCACCTCCGCTGGAGCGTGCAGGTTAGTGATGCGGTAACCATCCGGGGTGAGCACGGCCAGGTCGTCGTCCTGAAGGTAGACGACCTGTTTGGTGTGGGCCACGAGGGCTGAAACGTCCGAGGCAGCGAACGTTCCCGAGTCTGAGATCCCGAGGATCATTGGACTGCTGCGGCGGGCGATGATGATGGAGTTAGCGTGGCGTGTCGACAGCACGGCGAGACCGAAAGTGCCTCTAACCCTGGCGAGCGCCCGAGTAACCGCCTCTTCCAGGTCCGCGTGCTCGCGGCACGCCTCTTCAATCAGGTGCGCTACGACCTCGGTGTCCGTCTCTGAGAGGAACCGGTGGCCGGCCGTGATGAGTTCCTGCTTCAGTGCCAGGTAATTCTCGATGATGCCATTATGAATGACGAAGATCTCGCCCGCACAGTCAGAATGGGGGTGAGCATTCTCAACGCACGGTTTCCCGTGGGTGGCCCAGCGGGTGTGGCCGATGCCTGTTTTCGCGTCCGAGGTCCATTCGATCAGCCCGGTTTCCAGCTCGCGGATCTTGCCGACCGCCCGGAAACGGCGGATCTGTTCATCCTCCAGGAGGGCAATGCCGCTCGAATCATAACCGCGGTACTCGAGTCTTTTCAGTCCTTCGAGCAGAACAGGCAAGGCGGGCTGCTTGCCGACGTAGCAGATGATGCCGCACATAGGAGCCTCCCTGGCGGGTTGCCGCCGAACCGCACAGCCGCAAGCGCAGCGTATTTGCGGAGCGACCCGGCCCGTCGGACTGGCCGCTTTAACCTAGAAGAATCCCAGCTGGAGCTTGGCTGCTTCGGACATCTTCTCCATGCTCCAGGGTGGGTCCCAGACCAATTCGACACTCACGGCACTCACACCAGGAACCGCATTAACCTTTGCTTCGACTTCCGGAGGCAAGGATCCGGCAACCGGGCACATGGGAGAGGTCAGAGTCATGCGGATGTCAACTCGGCCGTCCGGCCGCACATCAAGATCGTAGATCAATCCCAATTCATAGATATTAACCGGGATTTCAGGGTCGAAGATCGTGCACAGAGTATCGACGACTTTTTGTTTCACCAACTCCACGTTGACCGGCTCCGCAGTCGACGTTTTTTCAAGGTCTTCCGGTTCAGGCATAATTCTTCACTCCGTGGAAACGGTTTCGTCCGACTGACGCAGGGCGGCCAGCATCGTATGCCAGGCGAGGGTCGCACACTTAACGCGGACCGGATAGTCGCTGACCCCCCGGAAAACCTCGAGCTTCCCCAGCTTTGCGGCCGGTTCTTCCGCCAAAGAGGTCTTACCGGTCACCATGGCACGGAACCTGGCAAATAGATGCTCAATCTCCTCAACTGTTTTCCCTTTCAGCGCCTCCGTCATGAGAGACGCCGACGCCGTTGAGATAGCGCACCCCGCCCCCTTAAAACGAACGTCGGTCACGGTCTTTCCGTCCAACTTCAGATAAACCGTAAGTCTGTCACCGCATAGAGGATTGTTGCCATTCGCTCGACTGTCGGCTCCAGGCAGCTCGCCGAAGTTGCGCGGGCGCTTGTTGTGATCCAGGATCACTTCCTGGTACAGCTCATTGAAGTAGGACATGAGGAGTTCCTGCTTTCACTTGAAGACCTCGATTGCTTTGTGCAAAGCCGCGACGAGCGCGTCAATCTCGTCAAACGTATTGTAGAACGCCAGAGAAGCCCTGGCTGTGGCCGGCACGTGATAGAAATCCATCAAGGGCTGTGCACAGTGGTGACCGGTCCTGATCGCCACACCATGTTCATCCACGATAGTTCCGATGTCGTGCGGGTGAACACCCGCGACGGAGAAAGACTGGACACTGGCCTTGTGGGGTGCGGTCCCGATGAGTTTCACGTCAGGAACGCTCGCCAGGCTCTCCATCAGATAGGAGAGCAGATCGGCTTCGTACCGGATTACGTTTTCGACGCCGAGTCCCTCAAAGTAGTCGATCGCCGCCCCGAGTCCCACGGCTCCCGCGATGTTTGGCGTTCCCGCCTCATATTTGTACGGCAGCACGTTGTAGCGCGTCTTCTCAAAGGTGACCGTGCTGATCATGTCCCCGCCTCCCTGGTACGGGGGCATTTCTTCCAGGAATCGCGCCTTTCCATAGAGGACTCCGATGCCCGAGGGACCGTACAGCTTGTGACCGGAAAACGCGTAGAAGTCGCAATCGAGGTCCTGCACGTCGACTCGGAGGTGGGAAGCGGCTTGAGCCCCGTCGACGAAAACCGGGATCTGCCGGGCATGAGCGATCCGAATCATCTCTTTGATCGGATTGATTGTCCCGAGCACGTTGGACAAGTGCACGACCGAGACGAGACGCGTCCGCGGTCCGAGAAGCTTTTCGTATTCCTCCAGGATCAGCTCGCCTTCATCGGTTATTGGAATGATGCGGAGCCGAGCCCCTTTCTCCTCGCACAGCATCTGCCAGGGAACAATGTTCGAATGGTGTTCCATGGCCGAGATGATGATTTCATCGCCCGGACCCACATGACTGGCGCCGTAACAGCGGGCCACGAGATTAACCGCCTCGGTCGCACTCCTCACGAAGATCGTTTCCCGCGGTTCGGCAGCATTTATGAACCGTTGCAGCTTTTCCCGCGCCCCCTCGTAGGCATCGGTCGCCCTTTGGCTGAGCAAATGCACACCCCGGTGAATATTCGCGTTGTCCGTCGAATAGAAGCGGCTGATGGCATCGATGACCGACTGGGGTTTCTGGGAAGTAGCGGCGTTGTCGAGATAGACGAGGGGGTGACCGTGGATTTGCTGCTTCAGGATTGGAAAATCAGCCCGCACTCTCTCGACATCGAACCAGGCCGAACCTTGGTGCGCTCTGCTTGCCACATTTGCGGCTCTCATGTTCTCTCCTACCGTTCAACGTTCACCGTTCAGCGTTCACCGTTGCGGGTTACTGCCAACCGGCTACAGGGAACGGTGAACGTTGAACCGTCCTACTCGGGCACGTGACCAAGCCAGGCAAACAGGAACCGGTCAAGCTGGTTCCTCAGATCTCCGATCCTCACCTGGCTGACGATCTCGCTCGCAAACGCGTAAGTGAGCAGGTTTGCGGCCGCCTGCTTGTCGATTCCTCTCGACCGGAGATAAAAGAGCGACTCCTCCTCAAGCCGACCAATCGTCGCCCCGTGGGTGCACTTCACATCATCGGCGTAGATCTCAAGCTGCGGCTTGGTGTTGACGAGGCAATCGTTAGACAGGAGGAGGTTGTTGTTCGTCTGTTTCGAGTCGGTTTTCTGTGCTCCCTTGGAGACCACGATGCGCCCGTGGAATACCGCCCGGGAAGAATCGGTGAGTATCCCCTTGTACAACTCTCGACTGTCGCAATGGGCCTTAACGTGCTCAATCCGGGTATGGTTGTCGATGAGCTGGTCGGAGGCGCCGAGATAGAGCCCGTGCAGAAGGGCATTTGCTCCTTCCCCGTCCAGCGTAACCGTAAGATTGTGACGAACCAGCGACCCGCCGACATCAAAGGAAGCCAGGCGGAGCGAACTGCTTCTTTCCTGGCAGGTGCGCAGCGTCCCAATGTGAAATCCCTTGTCGCCTTCAGCCTGGATCGTGTAATGGTCGACGTTACTCGCGTCTCCGGCCACAAGCTCCGTCACCGGGTTACAAAAGTAGGCAACGCCGGCTTGTCCGGCGTAGCCCTCGACTATCCTGACTTCGCTGTTCGCACCAATCAGGAGAAGGTTTCGGGGATGTACGGCGAAGGGGTGCTCGGAGCCGGTTGAGAGGTAGATCAGATGTATCGGCGTCTCGAGGACCGTGCCCGGAGGAACGACTACCAACGAACCTTCCTTCATGAAGGCGGTGTTTAAGGCCGTGAAGGCATGTTCGTCGGGATCGGCGTATTTGCCGACGTGCCGCCCGACCAGGTCCGGCGCGTGGGTCAACGCCTCCGAGAGGCTCTGGACCTGCACGGAATCCGGCAAACCGTCGCGCCGCGACAGATCCGAGCTCAAAAAGCCGTTCACGAATACCAGTCGCGGACCCGGCAGCCCGAGCAGCCAATGGTCGGAGAGTTGATCATACAACCGGGTGGGCCCCGCTAATCCAAAGGCCGTTCGGGACAGAGGGGCCAGATTCGTGTACTTCCAATCCTCATCCCGGGTTGTCGGAAAACCGTATTCCGCAACCCTCAGTATGGACGCCTTTCTTAATTGTTGAAGCCAGTCCGGAACCGGTCCGGTGCCCTGTCGTTCAAACTCGGCAAAATTGGCCAGGTATTGGTCTTTTTCTTTTCGTACAGCTTGAATCATGGTGATTGTCGATTGTTGATCGGCGATTGATGATTGGTTCGATGATTGGCGACTGGTGATTGTTGACCGTCAATCGACAATCAACAATCACCAATTATCAATTACCCCACCGGCTCTTTTTCCAGCCAGGAATATCCCTTTTCTTCAAGCTCGAACGCCAGGCTCTTGTCTCCGGACAGAACGATGCGGCCCTCAGCCAGGACGTGAACAAAATCCGGAACAATGTGGTTGAGCAGCCGCTGATAATGCGTAATAACGAGAAAGGTCCGGTCCGGGCTCCGTAATGCATTAACACCCTCAGCCACGATTTTCAGCGCGTCGATATCCAGGCCGGAATCCGTTTCATCCAGGATCGCCAGGCGAGGCTCGAGAACCGCCAGTTGGAAGATCTCGTTGCGCTTCTTTTCACCCCCGGAAAAGCCTTCGTTAACGGCCCGGTTAATCAGGGCATCATCCATCTGCAGCAACTTCATTTTGTTGCGAACCAGGGAGAGGAAGTCCATCGCGTCAACATCGTCTTCTCCCCGGTACTTGCGGATCGAATTCAGCGCCGCCCTGAGGAAGTACATGTTGCTGACGCCTCTGATCTCGACCGGGTACTGGAAGGCCATGAAGACGCCTTCACGGGCACGGTCTTCCGGCGCCATGTCGAGTAAGTTCTTGCCGTCATACATGATCTCGCCGGCGGTCACTTCGTAAGATTCCCGCCCTGCCAAGACCTGGGCCAACGTGCTTTTCCCGGACCCGTTCGGGCCCATGATCGAGTGCACCTCGCCCTTCTTCAGAGTCAGGGTGATGCCTCTGAGGATCGGTTTGTTGTTTGCGCTAACGTGTAGATTCCTTATTTCCAACATGTGTTTCTGTTTCTCCACTTCACTGGCCAACGAATAACGCGAATAACGCGGATTAGCCGACGCTGCCTTCCAGGCTGATGCTGAGGAGCTTTTGCGCCTCGACGGCGAACTCCATGGGCAGCTCCTTGAAGACTTCTTTACAGAACCCGTTGACGATCATTGAGATCGCGTCTTCGGCGGAAAGACCGCGCTGCTGACAATAGAAGATCTGGTCCTCGCCGATCTTGGATGTGGACGCTTCATGCTCCATCTGAGCCGTGCTGTTTTTGATCTCGATGTAGGGAAACGTGTGCGCTCCACACTTGTCACCGAGCAGCATCGAATCGCACTGCGTGTAATTCCTGGCGTTATCGGCGCCCCCGAGAATCTTCACCAGGCCACGATAGGTGTTTTGCCCAAAACCAGCCGAAATCCCTTTCGAGACGATCGTGCTGCGGGTGTTCTTGCCGATATGGATCATCTTGGTCCCGGTATCGGCCTGCTGGCGCTTCTTGGTCAAAGCCACCGAGTAGAATTCTCCGACCGAGTTGTCTCCCATCAGGATGCAGCTCGGGTACTTCCACGTGATGGCCGAACCCGTCTCCACCTGGGTCCACGAGATTTTCGAGTTGACGCCGGCGCACTTGCCTCGCTTGGTCACGAAGTTGTAAATACCCCCGCGGCCTTCGTCGTCGCCGGGATACCAATTCTGGATCGTCGAATACTTGATTTCCGCATTATCGAGCGCCACCAGCTCGACCACCGCCGCATGCAACTGGTTCTCATCGCGCATCGGCGCGGTGCAGCCTTCCAGGTAGCTGACGTAAGCTCCTTCATCGGCAACGATAAGGGTGCGCTCAAATTGGCCGGTCTTCGCTGCGTTAATTCGGAAGTAGGTGGACAGCTCCATGGGGCAGCGAACCCCTTTCGGGATGTAGCAGAAGGAACCGTCGGTGAAAACCGCGGAATTCAGACAGGCAAAGAAATTGTCGGTGTACGGAACAACCGACCCGAGATACTTCTTCACCAGGTCCGGGTGATTACGGACCGCTTCCGAAAAGGAGCAAAAAATGATCCCCAGCTCCGCCAGTTTCTCTTTGAAGGTTGTCGCGACTGAGACACTGTCAAATACTGCGTCGACCGCAACACCGGCCAACAGCTCCTGTTCCTCCAGCGGAATGCCGAGCTTCCTGTAAGTGTCCAGGATTTCCGGGTCGATCTCTTCAAGGCTCTTCACCGTCTGCTTCTTGGACGGCGCCGAGTAGTAGATGATCGACTGATAATCGATGGGCGGATAGGTGACGTTCGCCCAGTGCGGCTCTTCCAGTGTCAGCCAGTGACGGAATGCACGCAGCCTCCACTCGAGCATGAACTCGGGCTCGCCTTTCTTCTCAGAAATGACGCGGATGATATCCTCGTTCAAGCCTGGAGGTACAGTATCGGCTTCCACGTCGGTGTAGAAACCGTACTTGTATTCCTGGTTCGCCAGTTCGTGAATCTGTTGGGTTTCGGTCGGCATTCTAACTCCTTAAATCGTCGATTTCTCCGGGTGTCGCTGCGCGGGTGCGTTCAGGCTACCTTCAGCGGGTTGGCCGATCGCCCGGTCAGGGGAATCAGCGGGGGTGACAGCGGCCGTGTCATGTCCCAAAGCGTTATGTTGTCGAGCGCCTTATAGACCGTGTGGTTGATCAGGTGCCAGTTCGTCCGCACCGGGCAGGTCGATTCCTGTCGACAATCTCCCGGCGCGTCCACGCATTCCGTCATCGCAAAAGGTCCATCCAGTGCCCCGATTACGTCGGCCACAGTGATCTGGTTTGGACGCCTTGCCAGTCGGTACCCTCCCCTTGCTCCGCGATGCGAGAGCAGCAGGCCTTCCCGAGTCAGGACTTTCAGGATCTTGCTGACCATCGGCAGAGGAAGCGCGGCCCGCTCGGACAACTCCCGTGCGCTCAAGGTCAGCCCCCCAGGATCAGCTGCAAACTCCGTCAGCAGCAGAATCCCGTAGTCCGTCTGTTTGCTCATCCGAATCATCGACGTCAACCTAAAATCAGTTAATAGTACCAACTTGGTACTGATTACGAAGCATAACAACCCCTACGCCACTTGTCAACCTGTCAGGATGCGGTTTTGTCGGGCTGAGTTTCAGAGCCGGTGATAAGTGGAGAGCTGTCGGGAAGGGAGCCCGCGAATACTGCCCAATATTGGGGTCGATCAGCGGACGGTGAAATATTCGCGGGCGTGAGTCTAGGAAAACCGGTCGTGACCCTGGACCTTCACGATTTTGTTATACAGCCCGAGGATCAGAAGCGTGGGCGCCCATTGCCCGACGAAGACCGCCGCTTCGCCCTTTCCGAAAGCACGAAGTACAGCCGATGCGACGATTGAGCCTGCCGCAGCCCAAAGAAATGTGTCGGATGGGAGTTTGGACGTCTGCTCCTCGATCGCGCGCGCTATCGGACCCTCAGTTCGCGAAGTGGTGGTCCCAGTGGTGAAAGTACCTTCCATGCATTACCTCCTTTGGAAAGTGGTTTGTAATTCGAGGTTGAAAGACAGGCGCAGGTATCAGCCTGGCGTAGGACTTGAGAGTAGAACCTCTTAAACCCATTCTGGCCTGAGGGGGAAGAGGAGTCAAGCGAGGGGGGAGGCTTGGCACTGTTAAAAGATTTCTACCGCTGCTGGGCCGCAGCGGCTTCTCGGGGCGCGTAATAGCCCGGCTTGGTAGCGGCGACGACTCCCGACTTCAACGATCGCACTTCGAGATTTCTCCAGGAACCATCTCGAAGAATGTTCCTGGGGATATAGGAGATGTAGTACTGATTCTTCAGTTCATCCGCAACGGCTTTGTAAATCTCCGTGAGGGTTGAATACGTTCGAGTGTCGAGCACTTTGCCGCCGGTTTGCTCCGAGATCCGCTGCAGAAACCGTTTATTGGCGATGATGTACTCGTCGGTCAGTTCCTCCGGGATTAGTTGAGAGGCCGCCTGGTACTCCATGCGGGCGGCAATGGCCCCGGCCCAATATTCGTCCAGCTTAGATACCGTGTAAACAACCGCCTCCGATTCGAGCGCCAGCCGCACGGCTTCGTCCCGGGTCGCCATGCTGCCCGTATCCGCGCCGTCGGTAAGAAGAATGACGGCCTTCCTTCCCTCGACCCCTTTCAGGAGGTCATCGAAAGTCACGTACAAGGCATCATGGAGGACTGTATTCCCGCGCGGGTAGACACTTTCCAGCGACAGCTGAATTTTGTTCGGGTCGTTGGTCCAGTTCAGAATCAGCCGCGGCTGGTAGTTGAAAACAATTACGGCGACCTTGTCGTCCGGCGAAAGGTTTCGGACAAATTCGAGCGCTGCGCGCCGTATCTCGCCCTGCACCGACCGAGTGCTTCCACTGATGTCCAGGAGAAGAACAACGTGGATGGGCAACGAGGCTTCGGCGTAGAAGTTGGCGATATCCTGCTTGACGCCGTCCTCCAGGATCTGGAAGTCGTCCCTGGTCAAGCCGCGCACGAAACCGCCTTCATAGGAGCGCGCACTGACAGGGAGGAAGATCTGATTGACCGCCACCCCAATTCGGTATCCGGGGCCCTTGTCGGGTGGCTTTTGAGCGGGGGCCGGCTGTTCGGCTTGTATTCCAGCCAGAAACATCAAGAGAAAGGCAAGGGTTTGAGGCACAAGGGGAATTATAGCAAAAGGGTTGAGGGACAAGCGGACGAGTGCCGAATCATTTTGGAGTGCGGCGGCAACGAGAGGCCGTCGCTTTATCAGGCCTCGAGGCCTGACAAAGCGACGGCCTCTCGGTGCCCTGATCCTTACACGAACTTTGGGATAACCACCCAACGGGGGTGGGGCACCCCCTGGGAGCGCAGGCGTCTCGCCCAATGCCATTTCATTTACTTTTTTGCCCGGTGGCCAGGGCGTCGGTGCAACCAGCCGTGGTGAACGGGGCTTTTATTGTGGCCGGACTCTCCAGAGTCCGGCAGCCGGGCTGGGAGCCCGGCGAAAACGATGGTTGCAGCTCG
>Ga0105092_10002167_pt1 | contig 10499 bp, 9 predicted proteins | sample PPLLak2March2015_FD_87021 | JGI IMG/M metagenome (GOLD analysis project Ga0105092, IMG submission 87021) | Freshwater sediment microbial communities from Prairie Pothole Lake near Jamestown, North Dakota, USA - PPLs Lake P7 Core (1) Depth... | ecosystem: Environmental > Aquatic > Freshwater >...
CTCATTATGGCAGGCGCCGCGTTGTATTTCAACGATATAGCTGTAGCAACCCGTGCCCTGGCAGTGGTCATTTTCCTTTTTATCACCGCGCCGGTTGGAGCACACATGATTGCCAGGTCGGCATACTTTTCAGGAGTTCCGTTGTGGGAGAAAACGTTAAGCAACGATCTTGCCGGTCATTACGATATGGAGACGCATGAGCTGCTCGGCGAATATGAAAATGGACCAGAAAAACAATCTTGATATTGAATTGAAAGCAGGCGGACCACGGATAACCGAACGATTATTAAGTAACGATGTATACTTATCCATATGAGTTTCATCCAGGATTTCTTCGAGCTGAACCAACCGATTATCGTTTTCACATATGGGTTGGTATTTTTCGTGATGGGATTCGCGATTGCACTCCAATCTCGCCAATCCTCACGCCTGGAGCTCGCTCGGAGCCTGGCCTGGTTAGCAGCTTTCGGCATCACACACAGCCTCTTTGAGTGGGGTGAGTTCTTCTCACCAATACATGAGGCATATTTAAGCCCAGAAGGTATACGAATCCTTCACATCATTCACCTTCTGCTCCTCAGCATATCCTTTGCCTGCTTGCTGGAGTTCGGAGTATCTCTCCTGCGGCCACTGCAGCGCGGCCAATGGCTGCACTACGTGACAATTACCCTGTTCATCGGGTATGCCGTTACAGTCATTATTGTCCTCCCCCGTTTCTTCCCAGATCCGCACACCTGGCATAACATTGCCAACGCCCTGGCTCGTTACTCGATGTGTTTCCCCGGTGGGTTATTGGCAGCCTACGGGCTTCGCGAACAGACTTTCCGGCACATAGCGCCTCTCCAGGCCCCGCGGATCGTTACCACCCTGCGGGCTTCCGGAATTGCCCTCGCACTATACAGCCTTCTAGGCGGTTTAATTCCTCCGCCAATACCATTTTTCCCGGGTAGCGTGCTCAATACTTCCACATTTGAGCAGGCTGTCGGTCTTCCGCCCCTGGTATTCCAGGCATTGATCGGACTGGTGCTTGCAGTAACCACCATCCGGGCATTAGAAGTTTTCCAGGTAGAGACCGAACGCCGGATCGAACACATGGAACAACAACAAATCTTATCGACAGAAAGAGAACGGCTGGCCAGAGAGCTTCACGACCGCACGATTCAGACGGCATACACGGCTGGTTTGTTGGTCGATTCCGCCCGAAAGCTGGCAGATCCGGAAAGTCCGATTTCGACTCGCCTCGAACGAGCAGTAGCTGCCCTCGATACAGTGATTCAAGATTTAAGATATAACCTTGGAGAATTAAGCACGGCATCTTCTTCCAAAGAAACGCTACCTGTAATGCTAAGAAGAGTATCCGAAGATCCGCAGTTCCGTTCCCTGGTCGATATCGATCTGGATATCCAGCTCCCAGAGGATGAGTTTCTCTCACCAGTTCGCTCCGACCATGTGATTGCGATTATTGGGGAAGCATTGGCAAATATCGTAAGGCATGCAGGCGCGACCGAGGTAACAATTGCAGCAAAGAAAAAGGATAACAGGTTGGATATGGTGATCCGAGACAACGGTTCTGGCTTACCGCGTGAACCGGAGGCTGGCTTTGGCATGCGTAACATGCTCGAAAGAGCCCGCTTATTAGGCGGCGAGCTTGATATCACCGGTGAGAAAAGTAAAGGAACGACTGTGCATCTGAACATCCCCTGGCAAGATTCTCGTTAGGATTCTGTTTCGCTTTTCGATTGAAAGGAATGGATCCCATGGAGAAAGTCCGAGTTTTGGTGGTTGACGATCACGCTCTCGTACGTCTCGGTTTGATGACCTTGATAGACGATCAAGCTGATATGCAGGTTGTTGGGGAAGCTGGATCGGCGTCTGAAGCTGTAAGAAAGGTCGATCAGCTTCAACCAGACATCGTATTAATGGACATCCGTATGCCCGGCGAGGGAGGGATCCATGCAACCCAGCAGGTTACAGCAAATTTTCCCAAAACCCACGTCATCATCCTGACCTCCTTCACGGAAGATGAATTAGTCCTGCGTGCAATTCAGGCTGGCGCTGCCGGTTATGTACTCAAACAGGCCGATAACGAAGATCTTCTACGGGCAATTCGTGCGGTTTCACGAGGCGAAGCGCTGCTTGACCCGGTGACGACAGCCCGTATGCTTAATAAAATGCGCGAGCTCAGCCATAAAGCAGACCGGGATGCCTTCCGAGATCTTTCCGAGCGGGAATTGGAAGTCCTTGCGGAATTAACTCGCGGGAAAACCAATGCCGAGATCGCAGCGAAATTACATTTGAGTGAAAAAACCGTTCGCAACCATGTCAGTACGATCCTGGATAAACTGCAAATGAACAACAGGGTGGAACTGGCAACCTTTGCAGTCGAACATCACATCTTTGACCGGATCGACCATCTGAACCGCACATAAAAGAAAAAGACTGACGCAAGAGGAGAATTGCGTCAGTCTCAGAAGATACGTGATCTGGTTTGGAAGACTTTAGTTCTGGAAAGAAATTTTATACCTAACCGATACCTCACACTAGTCTGCAGGAGCTGAATCTCGACGCTGCACAATTCCTTTTGATTCTTCCACTACTTCGGTTTGAGATTTTATTCTTGACCAGGGTGTACCCAGCCAGCGGAGCAGGAAGAAGTCAGCGCCATAGTAACCGGCGACCTTCCAGGCCAGGATTAAGCCCACAGCCACAACAAACAGCATCGGGTTTGTGCTGGCCGAACCAGCCATCATGAAGTTCCAATTCATAAATCCGCTGAAGAAAGCTGCAATCCCTGTAAATGCACCGATGATCAGCGCGATCCCGATCAGCAGCTCTCCATAAGCTACTAATTTCGCAAACCAGGTGTATGCCTGTGCATCCAGGAGGGTCTGGAGGAAACTCCGGTACCAGTCAAATGCGATGGCCGGTTTTCCCGATTCAGGGATCAGAACTGCTTTCGTCCAAAAGCCCTGTAATGCCTCGCCGGTCTGCACCCAGGCGGGGTTTTCGATTTTTCCTAAAGCTGCATGGATCCACTGGTACCCAAGCCAGATTCGCAGAGGCAGCCATAACAGCCCTGCCCGTGTATCAGATAGCAGTTTATGAACAAACGGAGGATCCTGGATTAGAGTCCCTTTACGAGTTACTTGAACAGACATTTTTCCTCTCCCATCAAAAGAATAAACGAATGATTTGGTAATAGCCGCCAGTTCATTACGAATGAACTGTATGCTTACTATACAGGAAGTGGTAAACAATTCACAGGTGCAGGTGTCCCAATTTAAATAGGTCAGTAGTACTTGCTTCAAACCGGAGAGTCAAAACAATTCCGACCAGAATGAGCAGATATAATAGGGAAATCTAGAGATACTGATAAAGTTCGTTATTATTTCGGTGAAAATGAAAGCAATAAACCTTCGACAAACTTCTTCCCGGTTGATATTCCTGGTATTCTCTGTCATCCTGGCTGGATGTGGGATTGGACAGAGTAGTAATGCTGTCTCAGCACCAACTGCTCAGCCCAACATCCAAATTGTTTCCAGCCCGTCGCCACCCCCCTCCATCACTCCATCACCTGAAGCCTCGCCGACACTCGTTCCCTCTCCCACAATAACGTCGTCTCCGACGATCCCGCCAACTCCAACGCTCCACCCGATGAATATCCTGGCTCAACGTCAGACCCTATTTCTCGGCAGCCCGATCATCATCGAGCAGGAGTTGGAGAAGGGTCCCAATTACAACCGTTACTATGCATACTACCTATCTGAGGGATTGAAAATATATGGGCTGCTGACCATCCCATTTGGCGAAAAGCCTCCGACAGGCTGGCCGTCGATTGTTTTCAACCATGGTTACATAGCTCCAAATGTATATCGCACGACCGAACGTTATATAGCATACGTGGATATGCTTGCCCGAAGCGGTTACATTGTTTTCCGGATTGATTACAGAGGACATGACCATTCGGAAGGGGAGGCTCGCGGCGCCTATGGAGACCCGGGTTATACTGCCGATGTCTTAAATGCTGTGGCAGCCCTGAAACAGTTCTCCGAAGCCGATCCGGAGCGGATTGGGATGTGGGGACATTCAATGGGAGGCTACTTGACCCTGCGAGCCATGGTCATATCGCCGGATATCAAAGCCGGTGTGATCTGGGCGGGAGTAGTAGCTTCGTACCCTGATTTACTGGTAAACTGGCGCAGAGACAGCGGACCTACGCCGACCCCGAATCCAACCAGCACCCGGCGCTGGCGATCGAATTGGGTGGAAGAATTTGGAACGCCGGATGAAAACCCAGATTTCTGGAACGCCATCTCAGCCAACAGCTACCTGTCCGAAATCAGCGGTCCCATCCAGCTCCATCACGGGACCGCCGATGACAGTGTTCCTCTACAGTTCTCCGAAACACTTAATCAACAGCTTCTGCAAGCCGGTAAAACAGTAGAGCTGTATACGTACGAGGGTGACGATCACAACCTGGCGACATATTTTAGTCAGGCAATGTTGCGATCAATCAAATTTTTTGACACGTATCTCAAAAATCCAAAGTAATAAAGGAGCAATTGGAACACCTGGGGATTTCCTCGCCTGGTTCCATGCCAGATTTTAGTCTTCATCCAAAACGAAATTGAATGTACCCTGTAATCCATCATCTGTTTCCTGCAGGTCGATAACCAATTCCTCCGAAAAGATGATATCCCTTTGGTTGCCCGGCTCTCCAGGAATGAAAAGTTGGGTTGTCAAAACGGGTTCATCGGGAGCTTGAACTTTCACATGGATGTGGGCAGTCCGCCCCGGATATAAACCAGGAATAACTGTTTCCAGGTAATACCTCCCATCTTCACCCGTGAATTGGTGCCCGCGCAGTTTATACCCGGTGTTATCGTATTCACCATTCCCGTCTGTTTGCCAAAAGTCCATCCAGGCATTTGGTATTGGCTCACAGTTCGTGTTAAGGATGAAACCGGTAAGGATCAATAGTTCACCAGGGATTCCGGGCTCTAATAGGGAAGTACGCTCGGGTGAATCCGCCTTGTAATAAGGTCCTTCCATCATGGATGGCGTGCCGCTCGCTGGACTGGTACATTGGATGGCTTCTGGTTCAGCAGTCTCTGCCAGCGCCGGTACGGTAAGCTCTGGATTTGCCGCTTCATCCGTCATTGCTGGTGTATCCTGGAGCGAGGTATCTGGTAACGCAGGTCCTTCTACTGCCTCCGTCTCGACAACAGTTGTTGCAATCTCGGTCTCTGCTGGCAGGTCGCTGTCCCCAACTGAGCTGCAAGCTCCCAAGATCAGGACTGAGATGAGAAGAATACTTATTATCGCAATATGTCTGAAACCAGAATCAAGAATATCGTTTCGCATGTTAGTTTCCACCCTTGCCATATATAAAAGTTCAAGGGGAAGCAGACCCTATTGAAGCCTGCTTCCCCAAAAACAGAGCTCTGCTAGCGAGCCCTGGTGATGTCTTACTGCCCGGGTAATACCCCAAGAGTAAGCTCTACATTTTCTTCGACCCCGTCACGAAGCACAGTTAAGGTAATGGTTTGCCCAGGATCTGTATTATTGAACAGGTATGAAATCATATCCTCGAAGTAGTTCACTGCTTGCCCATCGATGGCGACGATAACATCACCGCCCACCGAAATGGTTTCTCCCTCAGCAGAAGTTTCCTCGCTGCCTCCCAGCACGCCTGCCTGCTCCGCTGGACCTCCGGAGACTATACTAAATACGATTGCCCCGCGCTGGTCTTCTGCCAGCCCAACTAATTCAGCCAGCTCAGGTGTCAATGTTGTTCCGGTAATCCCCATCCAGGAGTGTTCGACAATTCCCTCCGTAATGAGCATTGGAACAAACTTCTTGACAATATTCGACGGAATGACGAATCCAATCCCTGAGTTTGTGCCGGTGTCGGATGCGATCGCTGATGTAACACCAATCACACTGCCGTTCTCATCCACCAGCACGCCGCCCGAGTTGCCGGGGTTGATAGGCGCATCCGTCTGGATAATATCCGGAATGGAGTATGTACCGCCAAGAATTGCATTCCCCACCTGCAATGAACGAGAAAGACCGCTGATTATCCCCTGAGTCATGGTTCCCTGAAGCCCAAAGGGATTTCCGATAGCTACTGCGATCTGCCCCACTCTCACCTGGCTGGAATCCGCCATTTCCAATGGGAACAGCTGGTCTGCAGGGACGTCCACTTGAATGACAGCCAGATCGCTGAAAACGTCCGAGCCAATAAGCTCTGCATCCTCAATTGCACCATCAGCGAATATGACGCTGATATCAGCAGCCCCTTCAACCACATGAGCGTTCGTCACAATATGACCCTCTGTGTCCCACACAAACCCCGATCCCTCTCCTCCAGACGGTCCAAAAGTATCGGCACTGCTGATTGAGGTCTTGATATGTACGACAGATGGATTTACTTTTTGGTAGATTTCTTCGAATGTGAATTGAAGGTCTGCAAAAGTCGGCATCTGCGATTCATAACTTTGATTCGTTTCTTGAACAACGTCACCGGGTATGACCTCGGGTAAGACCTCGGGGACAACGACTTCTGCTGGCTCATCTGGACTCAGAATCTCTTCTGCTTGGTTAATGGCCACCGGTATCAGCCCACAAGAAACAAGTAACAAAGCTGTAAGAGCAACAAAGCTCAATAGATATCTTTTCGATCTCATTAATAACCTCCGTTTGATCGTGAAAAGGATTTGTTCTCCTAATCATCTAAAGTATACCCACAATAAATGACAACGAGATGAAAATAGTACCAGGAATGGAAGGAAAACAAGAAATGGAGTGCGGAGATGAGCTGTAGAATCTGAAAAATTACATCTCTGGTCTCATATCAGTATTCAGGTGAATAATTTTGAAGATGAATTTTCTCCTGAGACCTATTTTTCCATTTCTGAAAGGGAACTATTGGATATTGTTCGCCATGAACCGTCAGTTCATTATCTTTGAGTGTAAAAAAGACAACCGCCGAGTTATTCGATTGATCCATTTCGTAGATGATCCCATCGGGGTTGACCGTTGACCGGAGGGCGTATATTCCGTTTGGAAAATCGGAAACACTTATCGACTGCCCGGGGATGTTGGACCGATAGGTATCGACCCACCCAACCGTAATACCCTGACGCTTCCAGGTACACTCTCCGTAACCCGCCCTCTGGGTAGTATCCACAGTCCTGATTGTATTTTCATGAAGCCAATCCTCATCTACCCTGCTCGAGTCCATCAAGCAAAACCCAACCTTGTCGCTGCTTGCGACCACCTCTTCGAGGATACCACCGGGTCGGACTGACCAGATCTCGTACAGGCTGAAACCCTTCCAATGATAGTGCCCGTGGTCTGGCTGATAGATGAATTCGCCGACGCTGTGCTTCTCCACAACTTCGTCACTGCCAAGTATGTATTGGGTTACCTCAATACTGTTATCCTTAGGATCTAAGTCTCCACGCAGATCTACTGGACCCTCCCCGGTATTTGCCACAGAATTGCTGAAACGGAGCACCCTGGTTCCATTCGCACTTGATGTTACCAGGCGAAGATCGAATGGAGGCAGCGTCTGCAAATCCGGCAGTGGACCATCCGTAGAAAATGATCGTCCATCCATACAGGGTAATTTCCCCGCCCAAACGCACTTGCCGACGCCAGACTGACTGTGCGCGTTGTTTGCAGGGATCATGCTCGCAGCATTAATCACTTCTATGTCCAGGATCAATGGGAAAATTACCAGGAAAAGGAGAAAAAATATTCGAGAACAGAGATTGAATATCTGCTCAGGGTTTCTATAGAAAATCTTCGATCTCATATACCAATAAAAAAAGCGTTTCTAGTTCGATTTCACCCCTCTTGGTTTTCTACATGAATGAGTAAACCAATAACCATCTAGAAGTTTCAGTATAACACTTCTGTATGACTCCCAGATGAAAAGAAGGATAAAAATATACAGACTGTCATCGACCGGAGGGCAGCTTCGGGACGTGTATTTTGCCTTGAGTATGCTGTGTAGACTTGTCCGAGCAGCCACAGACAATTGATTACAACTTGATTAATAATTCCTGTCAACAGTCCTCAAAAGAAAGAGAGTGCTATAATTCGGACATTAAAGGTGGGAAATCAGACTTATCTATTGCTGTTAGGGAGGAACGGTACTGCATGATGCAGCAGGAAGTAACAATCCCACCTATAATCATTAGCTGACTTTCTCCCTATGATTAAAAACAGATCATGCATATGAATCAGGAAGGTAAACTCTATGAAATCTACATTTATACAAGTTGGAAAATTTATGAGGATGAAGCGAATATTAGCGATTTCCATTCCACTCGTCATCACTGTCTCGATGTTTGGTGCCGTCCTTATGACTTTTACACAGGCTGTTGCACAGGAGACATTCCCGGAAGTCATTTCGCTGCCTGACGGCTTTCAGCCAGAAGGTATCGCAATTGGTCCTGGAAGCACCTTTTTCGTAGGTTCGATCCCAACCGGAGCAATCTTCAGCGGAGATCTGAGGACCGGTGACGGAGACATCCTGGTGGAAGCTCAAGAGGGCAGAAGTGCGATCGGCCTCTCCTTTGATGAGCGCAAGTCTCTTTTGTTCGCTGCTGGCGGCGATACGGGACAGGCTTTTGTCTACAATGCCCGTAGTGGGGAGTCCGTGGCGGAATTCCAGCTTACGGAAGATGAAGATGTTTTTATCAATGATGTTGTCGCAACCCGCGGGGCAGCCTACTTCACCAACTCATTCCAGCCGGTGCTCTACAGAATCCCCCTGGGAAGCTGCGGTGAAGACCTGGAGGATGCTGAAGTCGAGGAGATCGATCTGGGCGGTGATTATGTGCAGGCGGAAGGATTCAACGTGAACGGGATCGATGCCACACCGAATGGCGAATGGCTGTTGATCGTCCAATCGAGCACGGGCTTGCTCTTCCGCGTAGACCCTGAGACCGGCGAAGCCTTGGAAATTGACCTCGGCGATGATTCAGTACCGAATGGTGACGGTATCCTTTTAGACGATCAGACACTTTATGTCGTCCAGAACCAGCTGAATAAAATCGCTGTCGTCGAGCTTTCGGATGACTTCACATCGGGTGAAATCGTAGACGAAATCACCCATGATGAATTCGACGTACCGACGACAATTGCCGAGTTTGGGACCACTCTGTATGCAGTCAATGCCCGTTTTGGCACCCCACCCACAGAAGAAACCGAGTACAGTGTGGTTAAGGTAGATAAGGAGTAGGCAGAAGGAAAAGAGTCTATCAAGTTACGACCCCTGAGATCAAGAGGATTCTTTTTGATCTCAGGGGTATTTGCAATTTATCGCTATAAACAGTTATTATCTTAGTTGACAGATAGTACCAATATGTAGTACTATAAATCCGTGAGTAAGAAACATCGAGCTATATATGAAGCCATCTTCGCTAAGCCAAACCGTTTAGATATTCGTTGGGACGACTGGATTACCTTGTTAATCTTTCTTGGAGCAAATATCAAAAATACAGCTGGTTCTGCAGTGGGAGTCAGATTGAATGGTATCTACGCTGTATTTCACAAACCACACCCCGGGAGTAATATTTATCCATCAGACTTAAAAAGAATACGCAAGTTCTTACAGGAAGCTGGCATACAGCAGGTGGAGTGAAGATATGTTAAAGTATAAAGGGTATATGGGTGTTGTCGAGTATGATGATGTTGGAAAAATTTTTACAGGCGAAGTAGTTGGGCTTGCCTCTGTAATCACTTTTCATGGCAGGACTCCGGAACAGCTAGAGGCATCCTTCCATGAATCCATTGATTTGTATCTGGAAATGTGCGCTGAAGATGGGATAAAGCCAGAGAAAGCTTATTCAGGAAAATTCAATATCAGGATAGATCCAGAGTTACATCGTAAAATTGCATTGAAAGCGATTCATGAAAAAAAGAGCATCAATGAACTTGTCAAAGATGCTCTCAAACATTGTTTAACATAAGATAATCTACAATTTTAGCGTTATTTTTCTCAATTTCACTATTTTCACCATCAATCTTTTAAACTACCCACAATTGGAGTTAAGATATCCAGTTATTTAATCTTGACAAACAAGCACAGTTTTGTTATTATATATCCGTAACGGATACATCCGCACCTGATATAGAAAGGAGATTACTACCATCAATAAAACTCTTTCTCCTGAAAAACAGCAGCCTTTGACAACGGCAGTGTTTCATATACTCCTGGCGCTCGTCGATCGTGAGCGGCACGGATATGCCATCATGCAAGAAGTAGCGGCCAATTCACAGGGCAAGCTACAGATGGGGCCGGGAACACTGTATGGTTCGATAAAACGCATGCTGGAAGCAAAGCTTATCGAAGAAACCGAAGACCGGCCAGATCCGGAATTGGATGATGAGCGCCGCCGCTACTATCGAATCTCGGATATTGGCCGGAAGGTTCTGGCGTCGGAAGTAGAGCGGTTGAGCCAACTGGTGATGGTAGCCAAGGC
>Ga0105092_10002168_pt1 | contig 10499 bp, 6 predicted proteins | sample PPLLak2March2015_FD_87021 | JGI IMG/M metagenome (GOLD analysis project Ga0105092, IMG submission 87021) | Freshwater sediment microbial communities from Prairie Pothole Lake near Jamestown, North Dakota, USA - PPLs Lake P7 Core (1) Depth... | ecosystem: Environmental > Aquatic > Freshwater >...
GAATATCGAATATCGAATATCGAATGTCGAATGTCGAAGGAAGGGAAAAGCTGTAGACTCGGCGAATGTCGAAGGAAGGGAAGCCTCTCATCTGAACGCTGGATCGACGAAAACAACCAGCTAATCTCTATATTCGTCTCCAGCATCAAGACGGCGAAACGGAGGATCCAACGATCATTTCTTCCTCACTTCGACATTCGACATTCAGTATTCGATATTCGACATTCTGTCTTTCTTCTTCATCGGGCAGGCTTTTGGTTGCGGCTACGCCGCGCCGTGTAATTCGTGGATAAAGAAACCAGACGGCCCCCTACGACGCCAACTCCGGGACCGGGAGGCTATGGGCCTGGGCGAAGGTTTGAATGACGTCGGCCAGTTTCGTCATCCATTGGTCGAATCCTATGCTCTCCTCGGGGGCTATCATGTACGTCAGGTCCGGGCGTCGATCGGCCCAATGGTCCTTCGTGTCGTCCATAACGTGGTAGAATTTCCGCCCGCCAACCTCCTGGCCTTTCGGAAAGCGGCTCTTTTCCCAGACTCCTGAGAGCGCCTTGAAGACATCGGTCCTCTCTTGAGCGACCAACGCTGCCGCCCGATAGGCCTCGACCAGCTGCCTCAAGGCCTGCCGTGGCTGTTTTCCCTCGGCTGACGAGTGGGCGGATAATAGCGTCTTTTCAATGCCGGCCAGTGCGCCCAGCATGCGGTTGTGATGGCGGGTCAACCACGCTATCGATAGAAAAACCTCCAGGTTGTGACGGTTGCAACTGACACGGGGAATCCGTTCAAGAAGCTTTTCGATCAGTTGGTCGCTTTGGAGCTCCATGGAGCGCGCCTGATCCGTTATGTCCTTGTATCGCCCCGTGTAAACCGGCTTGTAATCCAAGCCCGGAAGAGACGGGAGTGCGGGTGGAGGCAGCGTCATGTCGTACCGGGTGCCGCCGATTCCCTTGCCCTCGGAATTCCCATAGGCCTTTCCCCGCGCCCTGGAGACCACCCGGTCCCACGATTTTTCGAAGAAACGGGCCTGGGATTGAAGCCTCCGATAGACATCCGTCATTCCTGCGACGTCCGGTCCGTAAAACACCGACATGAAGTCCGCCACGTGTTGATCGGGCGAGACGCGGCCCGGCCCCCATCCGTACTGTGCGGCTGCCGACCACCCCAACCAGAATGTCTCACCATGTAACCCGGAGTCGTCCCAGGCCGCTCCGTAAACCCCCATCGGGTTCCCCAGGCGAGCCATGCCACGGTACGTTTCGAAAGCCTCGGCTATCCGGCCCGGCTGGACTCCCCTGTCAGTCTCCATGGACAGGTGATTCGGAAACAGCCTCTCCTCTCCTTGAAACGAGGCGTAGATTAACTGGCGCATCCCGAGGACGGCCTCTTCGCGAAGCTGCGCATCATCTGAGCTCATCACCCCGTTGATCAAGTCGGGCGGGAGCAACCTGATGTGCTCCGCCTGGACCGGGTATTCGACCCAGGCCAGCATCTTCCGTCCGCGCGCGGACAAAAAGGCGTGCGCGCGTTTGGCGAAGTCGATCCAGGTCAGGCTGCGGTTTTCGTCGTTGTACGGACGAGAGCACTTCTCACAAATACCCGCGTAATAAACCTCGTCAGTCGAAACATGGAAGTACTGGACACCTCGGGTGGCTTTGAGGAGGTCATCGTACATGGAGAAGAGCAGCTCGTAGGTCTTCTCGTCGCACATGCACGACTGGTAGTTATTGCCGTCGGAGCGCAGATGTGCGTACTGTGGATGTTTCAGTACATACGCCATGTGCGCCGGCGATTGGATCTGCGGAACGATTTGAATGAAACGCTCCAGTCCATAATCGACCATCTCTTGGAGCTCGGCCGGCGTGAAGGCGCCGGGAGCGCCTATCACGGGGTGGGAAGGGTAAGCGAACTTGTCCTCGAGCTCGAACCCGATCATGTTGACCTTGAACCGGGCCGACCAGTCCAGGTACCGCTTGAGCGTTTCCATCCGGTCCTGGTGATGCTTCGTGTCCCAATGCAGAAACCTGAGCTGGAAGGCGGGCCAGTCCTCAATGGTGGCAACCGGCAGCACCAGGCGACCGGGTCGATCAGGCTTGAGGAGCTGAAGGAACGTCTGAACCCCGTAGAAGAGGCCCTGATCGGAATTGCCCGTGATGTCAATACGACGAGGCGCGATTATGAGCCGGTAAGCTTGCTTGTCGAGCTCCGGGTCAGTTCCAGTGCGTACGGTCCCCGCCTGAACGGACAGGAGGATCAGGTCTTCCTCGCGATCTCGGGCTGGGGCGAGTTGGAAGGAGTGAAAGGCCTGGAGGTCGCCGACCAGCGCTCGCACGGCGATATGGTCGCGCGAGACGTTGGTACTATAGCTCCAAGCGGTTGTTATGGCCGTTTCCCCCTCCCCGAGCTTGACCGTGCGTGGCGACGGAATGACCGAGTAGCCGCGCGAACAGAGGTCGGTCAGACCGGGTTCGGAGGCGGCAGCAGCGCTAGACGACAGGACAAGAGGCAGGATCACGAAGAGTTTACAGAACCGATTCATATTACGGCTCCTTGTTTCATGCGCACGGACGAACACGGACGAACACAGTCCATGTCGGCCTGTGTTCGTCCGTGTCAGTCCGTGCGCGTGCGTGTAAATTACGGCTCTGATCGGTTGGGCAATCCCGAGCTATTACTTGCACCCCGCATGAAAGTTATTGATCGAGACAGCCTAGCCAAACGGAGTCTATTGGTCACATCCGCGCCTGTCAAGGTTGAATTTTCCTGTTTCAATTCGAACCTAACCTCGCTAAACTTACTTGGGGAAAACAAGGAACTACTTTTATGCATGGAGCCATCGCAGGCCGGGGAAAGGGGTTAGCACCGCAGCGCGTGCGCGGCGTCAACCGGGCTCTGGTCCTGCAACTGCTGCGCCGTTTCCGTCAGTTGTCGCGGGCTGACATCGCGCGCCGGACAGCACTCTCGGAAGGGACGGTCTCGAGGATCATTGCCGAATTGATGCAAGAGCACCTCGTGACCGAGCAAGGCGTCGAGAATTCAACCGGCGGCCGGCCGGGCACCCTCCTTCGCCTTGACTCCGGTCACTTTTGCGCGGTGGGAGCGGAGATACAGAACTGGGAAACCCGGGTGGCGGTCGGAACGGTCGAAGGCCGGGCCATTGAGGTTCAGACTTTGCGCACACCCAGCGCCCCTCCGAAGGCTCTGGACCAAGTCGCTAACGCCTTTGAGATCTTCGCGCGGAAGTACGGGCCGGAGCGAATCGAAGGACTCGGAGTCGCGGTTAGAGGTATCGTGAACAGCGATACTGGCGTGATCGAAGTGGGGAGCACGCCTTCGTGGAGCGGGACGCGGGTCAAGGAGCACCTGCAAAAGCGGCTGAACGCTCCGATATACGTGGAAAACAACATCCGGGTGGCGGCTCTGGCCGAATACGACCTCGGCGCTCCCGAGGCTCACAGCAGCCACAGTCTGCTGTTCGTCAAAGTCGACGAAGGCGTGGGGATGGGGATCGTCCTGGACGGTCGATTGCATCGCGGGCCGCACATGGCAGCGGGCGAGTTCGGGCAGATGGTTATTTGTGACTCTCCGGGGGATGGGCGCCATGATCGTCCCGGTTGCCTGGAGTCTCTCGCTTCCAACACCGTCATCTGCGATCGCTACGCCGAACTGCTGGGAACGGCCCGCAAGGGCGGTGAAGAGACGGCTTCCAGGGCCCGGCAAATCTGTTACCTGGCCATGCAGGGAGACGAGCCCGCCCGGCAGGCTCTGGTCGAGGCTTGCCGTTACCTCGGAATCGGAATTGCGAATGCCGTTTGGGGACTTGACGCCGACATGGTCGTGATTGACGGAATTATCACCGAGGCCTGGCCTCTGGTCTCGGAAGCTATTCGACGACAGTTTCCAACCGAACGGGAACTGTCCAATTTCCATCACCTCGTGTTGCGTCCTTGTGCCTTCCGAGGCGACGGCTCGCTGCTCGGCGCCCTTGTCTTGCCCTTTGCCCATGTGATGACTACCGGCCAGCGGGCAGCCGGGGTGGAAGCGGTCAGTTAGTACGGGACTCTGAAAGGGGGCGGTGCCGTGGACATGTCCAGCCAGAAGGCGGGATCTGAATCAGGGCAGCTCAAGCGGGTCCTTTCGCGCTCGGACCTGATCCTTTACGGGCTCGTCATTCTGACGCCAACCGCCGCCTACCCGGTCTACGGCATCATCGAGAACGCCTCGCACGGCCATGCGGCTCTCAGCTACCTGGTGGCGATGGTCGCCATGCTTTTCACGGCTGCCAGCTATGCAAGGATGTCGGCTGCCTTTCCCCGCGCTGGATCGACGTACACATATGCGCAGCAGTCGCTGAGCGAGCGCATCGGTTTCCTGGCCGGCTGGGCAATGATCCTCGACTACTTCCTGATACCGCTGCTGAGCGTCGTTTACCCGGCCTTGACGGCCGCCCGCCTGATCCCCCAAGTCCCGTATTTGTTCTGGATCGTGGTTTTCAGCCTGCTCATCACCGCGATTAACGTCAGGGGCATCAAGATGACGGCGCACATGAGCCGGTTCATGCTGGCCGTCATGTCCGTATCAACGGTCCTTTTTGTCGGTCTCTCGGTGAGATTCGTGCTCCTGAGGCAGGGAGCGCGCGGGCTGATTGAGCCGGGCGCGCTGGTTAATCCCGGGAGCCTGGAATTCTCCCCTCTGCTCCTTGGAGCCGGCATCGCGACGCTTTCCTATATCGGGTTTGATGCCGTCTCAACGCTGGCCGAAGACACGCGCCGCCCGGAAAAGGATATCGGCTTTGCGATCATCGTCGTCTGCCTGCTGCAGACTGTGTTTTGCCTCGCAACGGTTTACCTGGCCCGCCTGGTCTGGCCCGATTACCGGTCCTTACCACAGAGTGAGACGGCCATTCTCGACATCAGCAGTGCGATTGGCGGCTCCTGGATGTTCGGCTGGATCACCTTTGTGCTGCTGGTCGCCGGTCTAGCGAGCGCGCTCACCGGTCAGGTGGGCGCTTCCCGGCTGCTCTACGGCATGGGGCGCGACGGAGTGCTCCCACGCCGGTTTTTCGGGTATATCAACCCCAAATACTCCACGCCGACACGCGCCATCTACCTGATGGGAGGGCTCTGTCTCCTGGGCGGTTTTATCGCCGACTTCACCCTCTTGGTTCAGATGCTCAACTTCGGCGCCTACGTCGGCTTCATTCTGGTCAACCTGAGCGTGATCCGGCACTACGGCTTCAGAAGCGGCGGAAGAGGCGTCTCCCATTGGCTGACCAGCTGGATATTCCCGGCACTCGGCGCCATCGTCTGTTTCTACATCTGGCTGAGCCTTACGAACGCCGCGAAAATCGCCGGTTTTGGCTGGATGGCCCTTGGCGTGCTGTATCTTGCGATTACAACCCGTGGCTTTCGAACTTCCCCCAGGCGTCTTCAAAGCCTGGCCGACGAGGGACAACAGCCTTAGCAGGAGCAGGAAGGCATGAGAGGAACCGTGACGGATACAAGGTTCAATCAACGAATAACGGCGTTTGTCGAAGAACATACGCCCCGGCTAATCGAGATCGTCTCGGACCTCGTGCGAATCCCTTCGGTCAACACGGCTCCGTCTGGAACTGAGAAGGAGTGCCAGCTCTACCTGGCAGACGCCCTCACCCGGCTTGGCTGGGAGCCGCAGCTCTATCGTCCGGACGAAGTCGCGGGGGTGCCGGAACACCCCCTTTTTTGGCCGGGTCGCAACTACGACGATCGTCCAAACTTGGGGGCTGGCCGGAAAGGCAGAGGCGGAGGCCGATCCCTGGTGCTTTCCGGACACATCGATACCGTGCCGGTCGGGAGTGCGCCCTGGACCCGCGCTCCGTTCGGAGCGGAGCGGGATGGCAACCGGCTTTATGGGCGAGGCGCTAATGACATGAAAGGAGGCGTTGCGACCAACCTCTTCGTCCTTGAAGCGCTCCATCACCTGGGGATCGAGCTCGCCGGGGACCTAGTCTTTGAAAGCGTCGTGGATGAAGAATTTGGCGGCTCGAACGGGACGCTCGCCGGCCGCCTGGCGGGCTTCAACGCCGATGCCGCGGTCATCTCAGAGCCTTCCTTCCTTCGAATCTGCCCCGCGCAGCGCGGCGGCCGCGTGATCCATATCGAGCTCCGGGCTGAGGCCGAGGGCATTCTCGACGAGGGAGGACTGGGCAAGGGCGTCGTTGCTCAACTCGAATGTTTTTTGCGCAAGATCTGGGAGTTTGCCGATCAGCGGAGGAAGGCTGCCCCCGCGCACCCTCTCTACGCTCGACACGCGGCTGACCCGGTCCCGGTCGCCGTCACGCGTATCTCTACCGGTCCGTGGGGGAACAGCGAGCCGATCGCAGTCCCTGGGAAATGCTGGATGGAGGTCTACCTGCAGGCGACGCCGGGAGAGACCGGGGAAGAGATTGACCGGCAGTTCCACTCCTGGCTTGACGGTGTTGTGGCCGCAAACCCACAAGTCTTTTCGTCGCAACCGGTTGTAACCTTCCCCAACCGCTGGCTTCCCGGATCCGATATCCCCGTTTCGCATCCCCTCGTTCAGGAGCTGTCCGAATGCGTCAGTTCCGTGCTCGGCCGGCCTCCGGCCATCGAGGGCATCGAGGGCCCAGGGGACATGTTCCTCTTCCAAAAGAGCTTCGGGATCCCGGCCGTTTATTGGGGAGCGCGCGGGGGCAACACCCACGCGGCCGACGAGTATGTTGAAATCGACTCGCTGGTGGCGGCCGCCCATTCCCTGATCTTGTTCGTTTGCCGATGGTGCGGGGCGGTGGAGGGACCTTCCGTCGATGGGGCGGTTTCTGATAAGAGGAAGGTGGAAGAGACCTTGAAATAAGTGATCCTGTTATCCCAAGGAAGTGGCCGTTCGGCCCCCCGACGTAGGGTGGGTTTCGAACCCGCCCGGTGCTTTATCAGGGAGGGTTGAAACCCACGCGGGCCGAAGCTCCACTCGCACGTAAGCGCGTTTGGGTGCTCCGCCCCGCGTGGGTTTCAACCCGTCCTGGTAAAGCACCGGACGGGTTCGAAACCCACCCTACGTCGGAGGGGCCGAACAGCCACTTCCATGCTGAAGGGGTCGACTGCGGAGGTATTTTATGAGCATCATTAATCGAAGGAGCTTTGTTGCCGCGTCAGCGGCCGCTTTTGCATCGGCGAGCCCGATCGTCAAGGGCAACGCAGCTCCTGACACTTCGCCGCTTCCCACGGTCAGGATTGGGAAACAGCAGGTGACCCGGCTCATCATCGGCGGGAACCCATTCAGTGGTAACGCGCATTCTGAGCCTCTCGTCTACGGGTCCAGCCTCTTCAAAAAGTACTTCACACACGAAAAGGTGGTAGAGACTCTCCAGTTGGCGTTCCAGAACGGAATAACAACCTTCCTGGGGCGGGTCGATGACAACGTTATCGGCTTTCTAAAGCTCTATGAAAAGACCTCCGGACGGGCCATCCCGTGGTTTGCACAGACAGCCAAGAAGCCGGATCAGGGAGCAACCAGGCAGGAGGTACTCGACAACATTCGCCTGGCTCGGGACAACGGGGCTGTCGCCTGTTACCTGCAGGGAGTGTCGGCGGACTACCTGGTCGCCGAAGGCCGGCTGCGGGAAATCGAGGAGTACCTGTCCTTCATGACGAAACTCGGGATGACCGTCGGGATCGGCGCTCACGAGAACCGCACCGTCCAGGAAACGGCTCGAGCGGGATTGCGGCCCGAGTTTTACATGAAGACGATCAACTCCATCGGGTACTACAGCGAGAATCCTGGAGCAGTCCCGAACATCATGTCCAAGGTGAGCTGCCCCTGGATCGCCTTTAAAGTCCTGGCGGCAGGCCGAATACGCCCGGAAGAGGGCTTCCGGTACGCACTCGACGCTGGCGCCGAGGTCCTTTGTGTGGGGATGTTCGATTTCCAGGTGGATTCGAACGTTGCGCTTTTCCGCAAGCTCCTTCAGGAAAGGAAAGAGCTGGGGGTTTCCGGGAGTTAGCGTGTTTTTCCAATGGACAACTAATCATGCGCCTTCATCCCGCTCTATCGCTGTTCCTTTTCGTGTGGACAGTCGCCGCACAGTCCTATCTTCCCCCGCCGGAGGTTTCCCCCGTACAGCTATCCCTCGGTCACCCACGACTCTCCTTTCGGTCGGCGACGGATCGCGGACCGGGTCGAAGTTTTGACGACGTGCGTCGGTTGTACAGCAGCGACCCGGCCTTTCATCGAATCTTCGAGAACGCGCTGGCGGCGGCTTCGAGTACTCGCGATCCGGCCACCGCTGCCGCAGCCTGGGTCGTAACCGGTGATGACCGCCACGCTCGTGCCGCCGCCGCGGCACTGCTGGAAGCACCCATCAGCTCGACGGGCGAAGGGCGTTACTCAAACGTCTGGTCGTTCGCGCTCGCGTGGGATTGGTTGTACGGTCACCCGGCGCTACTCGATTCCAGGGAAAAGACGGCAGCCCGGATTGCGGAGCGGGTTGAGACCGAGCTGGCCTGGCTTGACGGCCAATACATGGCCACCTGGCACGGCCGGAACCAGGCTGCTAATGGCACGATGGTCGGAGTCCTCGCGATCGGTGATTTGCCGGGCCAACAGCGCAACCTCGCACGCGCTGCTGCTCATTATGCCGAGGCTTTACGCGCGCTCGACTTCTCGGAAGGTTGGCCCGAAGGACCCAGCTACTGGATTTACAACCGTGCCGCCCCTTACGCCTTGGCCGCGGACTGCGTCATGAGCGCGACCGGGCAGGAACGAATCGCCGGCATCGACATTCGACTCGTAATGCGCAAGGTGGGCCTTTGGACTATTTATCAGTTCGCGCCCAACGGCGTATTCGAGCCGTATGGCGATTCGGCTGGTTCATTACGGTTGGGCGAGACCGGCTGGTGGGAAGTCACGGCCGATTACTTCGCGAAGCTTTCGAAAAGCCCCGCGGTCGCAGCCGGGGGCGATTGGTTCCGCAACCGCTCGTCCTCTCCGTACGGCAAACGTCCGCTGCACTGGTGGGCGGTGCTGAGCTATGACCCGTCTGTACGTCCGCGAACCGATTACGACCCCGCCAGGCCCGAGCTCTGGCTGCGAGACCATTTGCCGCAAACCATGCTGTTTGGCCGCGACTCCTTGGGAGTTACATTCTTTCGCGACCGGTGGGGAGACCCGGATGAACTGTTTGCGAGCTTCAAGGCCGGCGACCTGCTCGCCCATCACGATCATTACGATACCGGGCACTTCAGTATCCAATATGGCGGCTTACTCGCTCCGCTCACCGGCGTGTACGGAGACCCGGGCGGCTACACTGGCGTCTACCGGTTAGGGTATGCGATTCAGACTGTGGCGTCGAACAGCCTTCTCATTCTCTCGCCCCGCGAATCCGCCGCCGCCCTGCGGGCCCAGAAGCAGCCGGTCTGGACGGCGCTTAGCGGCGGGCAGCGCGTCGTCCGTCCCACCGGCTTTGACTGCCTCAGCGTGGAGCACTTCAAAGCGCAGCGCAATGCCGGACCCTTGGAGCGAGCCACGATCACGGCATTCGAAACCCATCCCGACGACTTCGACTACATAGCGGCAGACATCACGGCTGCGTACAACTCCACGCGATGGGCGGAGCCCGGAAGCGAGCCGAAAGTTTCACTGGTCACTCGCCAGCTCGTATACCTGCGGCGGGAGCGCGCCTTTGTTGTCTACGATCGCGTCGAATGTGTCCGGCCGTCGGACACGCCGAAGTTCCTCTTGCACGCCCTGACCAAGCCGAAGACCAAAGATGAGCGGCTGCTCGCCGGAAAAGACGCGGACAACGGCATACTGGAAAGTCGCGACTCCCGCTTCACAGTAGCGCAAGGAGGCGGGCTGCTCACCGCCATTTCCGTTCTGCCGGAGAAACAGCGCCTGCTCAAAATCGGCGGGCCGGATTACTACGCGTACGTGGAGGAGGACGGCGATCAGTCCGACGGGTTCGACGGCGTGAACCTCTCCGGAGGTGACCCATCACAGCCGCGTGAAACAAAACAGCTGGGGTTGTGGCGGGTGGAAATCGAACCCGCGAGACCGGGCGTCAGCCACCGTTTCCTGACCGTCCTCGTGCCACGGTTGGCGGCCGACGGTGCTTCGATTCCCTCAGTGGCACCGGTCGAGGCCGGGGCTTCGGCCGACGCCGTGTGCGTCGGCCGCACGGTGGCCGTTTTTCCGCGCAACCCAAAGCCACTCGAAAGCGCGCGCGTTGCGGGCGCCCACCGCGTGATCGTGTTCAATGACGGCGGGACACGGCAATAGAGCGGGCACGGCTTTTTATGCAGTGCGGCGGCAGAAGGAAAGACGAGCCGATTCGGCGGCCGGGGGGCAAGGCCCGCGGATTACGCGGATAAACGCGGATAACGCGAACTGGATCAGGAGCGGCGACTTCCAAGCCTTTTGGATCCCGGTCGCCGCTCCTGATCCAGTCCGCGTTATCCGCGTTTATCCGCGTAATCCGCGGGCCTTGCCCCCCCGGCCGCCGAATCGGC
>Ga0105092_10002170_pt1 | contig 10499 bp, 10 predicted proteins | sample PPLLak2March2015_FD_87021 | JGI IMG/M metagenome (GOLD analysis project Ga0105092, IMG submission 87021) | Freshwater sediment microbial communities from Prairie Pothole Lake near Jamestown, North Dakota, USA - PPLs Lake P7 Core (1) Depth... | ecosystem: Environmental > Aquatic > Freshwater >...
ATCGCGACCTTGATGATGTCCGCCGCCGTGCCCTGGAAGGGGGCATTCAGGGCCATGCGCTCGGCGTTGGCGCGCACGGCGCCGTTGGAGGCCGCGATGTCGGGGATCGGGCGCACCCGCCCGAAGAGCGTCGTGACCTCTTTCGTTCGGCGCGCCTCGGCGAGGATCCCGTCGAGGCAGGCCCGCACGCTCGGGAACTGGTTGAAGTACGAGTCCACGTAAGTCTTCGCCTCGGATGTCGAGACGCCGAGCTCCTTGCCCAGCGTGAAGGCCGCCATTCCGTAGAGCAACGCGAAGTTGATCCGCTTCGAGGCGAAGCGCATCTCGTGGGTGACCAGATCGGGCGACACGCCGAAGATCCGCGCCGCGGTGGCGCGGTGAATGTCCTGCTCCTCCGCGAAGGCCTGGATGAGCGCCGCGTCCCCCGAGAGGTGCGCCAGGATCCGCAGCTCGATCTGGGAGTAGTCCGCGACGACGAGCCGGAAGCCTGGCGGCGCGACGAACGCCTTGCGGATCTCGCGGCCGGTGGTCGTGCGAATCGGGATGTTCTGGAGGTTGGGGTCCGAGGAGGAGAGGCGACCCGTCGCCGCGACGTTCTGGCGGAACGAGGAATGGACGCGGCTCTCGTCGTCCGCGAGCAGAGGCAGGGCATCCACGTAGGTGCCCTTGAGCTTGGAGATCTCGCGAAACTCCAGGACGAGCTTCGGAAGGGTCAGACCCTGCTCCGCGAGCTCCGTCAGAACCTCGAACCCGGTCGAGGACGAACGGGTCTTCGCGGTCTTCTTGAGAACCGGGTACTTCAGCTTCTCGAAGAGGATCTGCCCGAGCTTGACGGGGGAGTTGACGTTGAACTCCTCGCCGGCTTCGGCCCAGATCCTCTGCTCGAGGGAGCGCAGCTCGCCCTCCATGCGCTTCGAGATCTCGCCGAGCAGCGGAGCGTCGATCGCGACACCCGCCTGCTCCATGCGGGCCAGAACGGGAGTGAGCGGCCGTTCGATGTCGCGGTAGAGGCGGTCGAGGGCCGGGCGGGCCGCGAGCTCGGCCGAAAGCTGCGGCGCGAGCGCGGCGGCGGCGGAAGCGCGCTCCGCCAGCCAGCGGTCGGCGTTGGCGATCTCGTAGGCCTCGGGCAGCGCGCAGGCGGAGATTCCGACCTCCTTGTCGGAGAGCAGCCGATGACCCAGGCGCTGGAAGGCCATGGGCTCGAGCTCCGCGCTCGCGACGCCCGGAGCCAGCACGTACTGTGCGAGGCAAACGTCGAAGAGGTCGGCCCGGACTTTCTGGCCATGGGCGGCCAGCAGCGCGTCGAGCGGCTTGGCGTCTCCAATCGCGAACGCGCCGCCCGCGGCCTCGAGCTCCCTCCAGCGCGTCGCGATCGCCGCGGCGTCCTCGTCGGCGATGAACGTCTTCTGCCCGTCGCCCACGGCGAGCAACACGCGATCGCCGCTCGTCAGCAGGGCCACACCTGCGTGGCCGGCGATCCGCGGGAAGGGTTGTCCGGGGGAGAGCCGTTCGGAAGTGAGCTCGGGCGCCACCGCGGCCTCCCCGTGGATCTCGGCCGCCAGCGAATGAAACTCGAGGCGAACGAAGAGCTCTTTCAGGCGACCGAAGTCCGGCTCGGAGCGGCGCAGGGCCGTGGGGTCGAAGGGCACCGGCAGATCCACCGGGATCTCGACGAGGCGCCGCGACAGCAGCGCGTCCTCGCGATGCGCCCGCAGGCTCTCGCCGACCTTGCCCTTGATCTCTTCGGCGCGCTCGAGAAGCGCCGGGAGGCTCCCGTACTGAGCGATCCATTTCTTGGCCGTGACCGCTCCCACGCCGGGCACTCCCGGGATGTTGTCCACGCTGTCGCCCATGAGGGCGAGCACGTCGGCCACCTGGCCGGGGGGCACCCCGAAGAACGCCGCGACGCCGGCGTCGTCGAGGAAGATCTCCTTGCCTGTGTGGAAGACCCGGATCCGGTCCCCCGAGACGAGCTGCAGCATGTCCTTGTCGGCGGTTACGATCACGACGTCGTAACCCTGAGCCTCGGCCTTCTTCGCGAGCGAGCCGATGACGTCGTCGGCCTCGTATCCCGGCAGCTCGATGAGCGGAATGCGATAGGCCGCCAGCGCCTCCCGGATTTCGGGGAGCTGCGAAGAGAGGTCGTCGGCCATGGGCGCGCGGTTCGCCTTGTACTCCGCGTAGGCCTCGTGTCGCTGGGTCTTCTGGGGTCCGTCCCAGGCGGCCGCGAGCAAGTCCGGACTGTGCTCGCGGACCATCTTCCGCAGCATCGTCACGAAACCGTAGATCGCGTTGGTCGGACGGCCGGCGGAGGTTGAAAGGCGCTGGATCGCGTGGTAGGCCCGGTGGATGTTCGACATCGAGTCGACGAGATAGAGCGTGGGGCGAGCCGAGGGCATGGGAGCCGGATTCTACGCGGCTCGGGGGGAGGCGTCCGGACTCGCCGAAAGGGCCTATTGGCGCGCCTTTCGGGAGCACGGAGGCGCGGCGGGGCTCGCCGAACGCGAGGCACGCCGGCGGCGAAAGAGAAACCGGTCAGGGAGTTGCGCGAGAAGGATCGGGGGGAGAAAACAAAAACGCGCGACCCGTTGCCGGTGTCGCGCGATTTAACATTTCTATTCTAGTAAACGGGCACGCAGTTGTCAATGAAAAAAGTCCGTCGAAGTGTTGGTGTGTAAGGATCCTGGCATCATGAGTTTAGGCGACCTCCGAGCGAGTCGCTCGGCCGCACAGGACATGATCGCGATCGACAATCCATAAGGCAGTCTCTGAAGCCGCCCCCGTAAGTCCCCTGAGCCGCGCGTACCGCGGGCGAACCCTCCGCGTTCGACGCGATGGCGCTCGCCGCGGACGCACCGCCCGTGAGGTCCGGGACCGCGCTGCGCGGGCCTCTACTCGGCGCAGCTGGGTCCCTCTCGAATCGGCGTCGCCTCGACGATTACGCCGGCGCTGGTGCAGGTCCAGTAGACGTTGCCGTTTCGGGCGACCGCCACATCCGTCGGCTGCGGGTCTCCTTCGTCGACCAGGCGCCTCTCCATCGTGATCAGGTCGAGCTCCCAGACTTTATTGCGGCCCCCGGCGCTTCCCGGCACGCCCGGCGTCGGAACCTCGGTGAAGAAGAGCGTGCGCCCCCGGCGGTCGAGAGCGATTCCGACGGGGTTGTCGAGACCGTCGAGCAGCGTCGTCGTCTCGCCCCGGATCTGCGCGAGGATCACACCGGCGCTCTTGCAAGTCCAGTAGAGAGCCCCATCGCTGCGGACCACGATGTCCGTCGGCTCGGGCTCACCTTCGTGCAGGACCGTGATCGCGGAGCCCTTGAGGACCGAGACCTTGTTGCCCGCACCCGGGACCCCGGGAGAGGGGATCTCGGTGAAGTAGACTCGGCGGCCGTTTCGATCGACGGCGATGCCGGACGGCTTTTCGAGCTCGTCGAGCAGCGTCACGGTCATTCCGTCCTCGTCCTGCTTCAGGATCACGCCCGCGGACTTGCAGGTCCAGTAGACGTTGCCCTGCCGGTCGAGGGCGATGTTGGTGGGTTCGGGCTCTCCCATGTGGAGTGTTTCCACGTCGCAGCCATCGAGCTCCAGTCTCTTGACCGCGTTGGCGCCGCCTCCGACGCCCGGAGTCGGGATCTCGGTGAAGTAGATCGTGTCGTTTCCTTCCAGGGCGATCCCGACCGGGCGGGAGAGACCCTGAGCCACGACGCGCGTGCTGTAGCCGTCGGCCCGTGAGATTCCGCCGCACAGAAGTACCGCGGCGGCGGCCGTTCCCCATCTCAAACACACCTTGCCCATGGCGTTCTCCTCCACGCGATGGAGTCGCGCGCCGATCGCGCGCCTCCTCAACCAATCAAACAGTCGCGCCCCCCCGGAAGGTTCCCCGGAGAAAAACTTCTCGCCACTCGCGGTCGACGCTAGACTGTCCGCGTCTCCTCACCAGCCCATGAGCGAACCCACCGCAGAGAAGAGGGAGCGATTCGAGAAAACCGCTCTCCCGTTTCTGTCGGCGGTCCACAGTGCGGCTCGCCGGCTGACGCGAAACACCGAGGACGCCCGGGAGCTCGCGCAGGAGACCTTCCTTCGCGCGTTTCGCGCGTTCGAGAGCTTTCGTCCCGGAACCAACTGCAAGGCGTGGCTGTTGACGATCTTGTATTCGATCTTCGTCAACCGCTACCACAAGGCGAAGCGAACGCCGAGGACGGTCCCGCTCGATGAACTCGAAGAGCGGTTGGCCGCGGCACCGGAGCCCGCAGAGTCCGGCGGTCGACCGCCGGCGTGGTCCGACGCCGAGGTCGAGGCCGCGTTCGGGCGGCTGCCCGAGGGCTTTCAAGCCATCGTTTTGTTGGTCGACGTCGAGGAGCTCACATACGAAGAGGCCGCCGTGGCCCTCTCCGTTCCGGTCGGAACCGTTCGGTCGCGGCTCTTCCGCGCGCGGAAGCTCCTGGCCGCCGCACTCGAAGACCACGCGCGTCGGGCCGGCTACCTCGGCCGGCCGAGGGATCATCGATGAACGACACACGGCACTTCGACGACGAGATCCAGGACCTGCTCGACGGGCGTCTCGGCGAGGCCGAGCGTGCGCGGGTGGAAGAGCACCTCGCCGGCTGCGCGATTTGCGCCGCGGCGCGCGAGAGGCTCGTCGGCGTCAAGACCGCCACCTGGCGCGCGCTGAGGGCGGAGGAAGCGCCGTCGCGTGTCTCGGCCGCGATCGCGGCGGCCCTCGACCGGGAGCAATCGGCCGTGCGGCGGCGCCGATGGCTCGCCGCGGCGGCGGCGGCATTGCTCGCCGCTGTCGCGGGCCTGGTGACCCTCGCGAGGCGTCCCGCGCTGCCCGACGCGGCAGCTTCGGACTTCGCGAGAATCGCGGATGGCTCGGTTGCCCTCGAAATGAGCACGCCGGACGCCGCGGTGCTGGAGAGGTTCTTCGAGGCACGCGGGATTCCGTTCCGGACACGCGTTCTCGACCTCGGAATGATGGGATATCGCCTGATCGGCGGGAGGGTCCAGAGCCTTCGGGGCCGGCCGTCGGCTCTCTTCGTCTACCGCGGTCCCGATGGACGGCTTCTCGTCTGCCAGATGTACCGGGGAACCCTGGAGGAGCTGCCCACCGAGGCACGCCACTTCGAGCACGGAGGCATCGTGTTCCGCGCCTATCGACGAGGCGGCTCCACACAGGTCTTCTGGCAGGAGGGTGAAGTCACGTGTGTTCTGGTGTCGGATGCACCGATCGAGCAGGTGGTGCCGCTCGCCTTCGCGAAGGCTATGAAGCCGTGAGTCCGGTCCTGGGGAACGCTAAATGCCGGAAGCTAGAAACGTTTGCGGACGAGCGCCAGCACCTGGGAGCGCAGCCTTTGCGACTCCTCCTGGAGGATCGCGGTCTCCCGCTGCATCTCGGCCACGAACGCGGCGTCTTCGATCGAGGAGAGATTGATCCCCACGTTCAGGAGTGCTCCCTCCACGCAGGCGTCCAGAAGTAAGGAGGCCGCGCCGACGTCGGAGACCGCGTTCGGGTTTCCCTTCTCGGCGAGCTCGGGCAGGGCCGCGAGCAGGCGCACGGCCGCCCGGGCGGTGCGCATGGGGACCTCCGCCGCCCGGAGGTTGGCGAGGGCGATCCGGCGGCTCCGGGCCGCCTTCTGGGCGTCGGTGTCCTTGGGCGAGCGCCGCGCGGCGACGACCTCGTCGTAGGCCGCGGAGTCTTCGTTCGCGAGCTCCAGAAACTCGGCACGGGCGAGCTCGCCCGCCTCGGCGATCGGCCGGACGGCGTCGTGCGAGGCGGCGTACTTCTCCTTGGAGAGCGTCAGCGCCGCGACCATCTGGGTGAGCGCGGCGCCCATCGCGCCCGCGGTCGCCGCAGCGGTCCCTCCGCCGGGCGTCGGGGCGTCGGAGGCGAGGGCGTCGAGAAACCCCTTGAGAGACAGCTCTGCGAAGTTCGTCACGTCCGGCCCTTCACGACGCGGCCGCGCAATACGACGGCGTCGACCAGGTTGATGCCCCAATGATAGATGAGGTGGCGATCGTCCGGGGCGTCCAGAACCAGCAGATCGGCCGCCTTTCCGGCCTCGAGCGACCCCACTTCGCCGGCGAGCCCCAGGGAGGCAGCCGCGTTCAGCGTCATTCCCGTCAGCGTTTCTTCGACAGTGAGCCCCGAGTCGAGACAGGCATGGGTGGCGACCGCGGCGAGCGACTCGGTGCAGCAGGTGCCGGGGTTGGCGTCCGAGGCCACCGCCACCGGTACCCCGGCTTCGACGAGAGCCCGAGCCGGCGCCCGGCGCGAGCGCATCCACCAGGCCGTCCCCGGAAGGATGACCGCGACCGTGCCGGAGCGCGCGAGGGCGGCGATCTCCCCGGCTTCGATGAAGAGCAGGTGGTCGGCCGAGGCGGCGGACAGCTCGGCGGCGAGCATGGCCCCGCCCGAGCGGGCGAGCTCGTCGGCGTGGACGCGGAGGCCCAGCCCGGCGCCGCGCGCGGCCGAGAGAATGGTCCGCGATTCCTCGACCGTGAAGACGCCCTGCTCGCAGAAGACGTCGCAATAGAGGGCGAGCTTCTCTCGGGCGGCCCGCGGCACGATCGTCTCGGCGACGATTCGAACCCACTCGGCGCGGTTTCCGGCGAACTCCGGGGGAATCTCGTGGGCGGCGAGAAGCGTCGGCACCAGGCGGGGAAGGGCGAGATCGCGCGAGAGATCCCGCAGGAGCTCCAGAGCTCGAATCTCGTCCGTTTCGGTCAGCCCGTATCCCGATTTGGCCTCGACCGTCGTCGTGCCGTGGGCGCGCATCGTCTCGAGACGCTTGCGGACCGCGGAGGCGAGCGCCTCGGCGGAGCCCGCGCGCGTCGCGCGCACGGTGGCGTTGATCCCCCCGCCCTCCGCCGCGATCGTGGCGTAGCTCTCCCCGGCGAGGCGCCGGGCGATCTCGGTGCCGCGGTCGCCGAGCCAGACCGGGTGCGTGTGGGCGTCGACGAGGCCGGGGACGACCGCCCGGCCGGCCGCGTCCAGCGTGACCTCCGCGGGGCGGCCCGCGTACTCGCGAACGTAGTCCTTTTCAGTTCCGACGAAGACCAGCCGGCCGTCCTCGGCGCGGACCGCGGCATCGCGCACGCGCAGGATCTCGCCCTGCGCCTTTCCGCGGCGGGCCTCCCGTCCGAGGGGCGTCGCAAGACAGCCGATGGCGCGGACTTCGAGTGAAGAGGACAGGGCGTCTCCTAAGGTGTCGGGACCGGCGTCGGCGTGCGGGAGTCTTCGACCAGCGTGTTCCGCGCGTCCGCGGGCGGAAGGATGGCCTCGCGAGCGTCGCAGTCGAGGGGCGGCGCGAAGACGTACCAGTTCATGCGCGTACGCTGGACCAGCCGGCGCGTCGTCTGGCCGGTCCCGCGGTCCGTCATGACGGCCTCGAAGCGGCCGTCCGTCGACATGAGGGCGTGCCACTCGATGGGAGGGCTGCGCAGGCCCGCGCGGGTCGCGTCGAGGTAATTCGTCTGGATCAAGGCCGGCGCGAGCTGGGCGACCACGTCGCGGCCGCCCATGATGTTGGTGAAACCCGCGTCCGAGAATTCCTCGACCGACCAGTTCTCCTTCGAGCTCGTCTCGCTCCAGCCGACGCGCACGGGACTGCCCCGCCGAATCGCAGCGAGCAGAGCGCTCCGGCTGCCCTGGAGGTCGTTGCCCTGGCCGTCGTTGGCGAACGCGAACTGCCACGAGGACGGTCCGCAGGGGCCGGCGGCGCCGGAGCCCTTCTCGGAAGTGCAGCCGGTCGAAATCGCGCCCGCGAACAGAGACGCCAGGAGGACGAGGCCGCGGCCATGCATCCGCGCGCTATCCGGCCGTCTCTTCCTTTCCGGCCTTCCGGGTCATGTAGGAAAGGGGCCGGTCCTTTTCGTCCTCGTCGCGGTCGAAGTCGAGCACCTGCTGGAAGAGCTCGATCATCTTCTGGAGCTGGAGCCGGAAGTTGGCCCGCTGGACCTTCAGCTCGGCGATCGCCTTCTCGATGTCCGCGGAGCGCTGGAGGGCGTTGTGGGTCAGCCGCTCGGCCGAGGCCTGGGCCTCGCGGACGATGAGCTCGCCCTCCTTACGCGCCGTCGATCGGATGTCCTCGGAAGCCTGCTGCGCCGAGAGCAGGGTCTGCTTGAGGATGCGCTCGCGCTCCCGATGCTCGTCGTTCTCGAGCTCGAGCGCGCGAATGCGCGTCTCCAGGTTCATGTTTTCGCGCGCGAGGGACTCCATGTCCTCGGCCACGTCGGTGAGAAACGTCTGAACCTCGACGGGGTCGAGGCCCTTCCAGCGGCGCGAGAACTCGCGCTTTTGAATCTCGAGCGGACTGGATCGGGGGCGCATGGGAACCTCCTTCAGGGCGCGAGCTGGGCCGAGTAGGCCATCCGCGTCAGGAACCGGATCAAGAGAAAGACGAGGAGCAGCACGAACAGCGGCGAGAGATCGATGTTGCCCGTGCGCGAAGGCGGCAGGAGGCGGCGAAAGGGACGGAAGAGCGGCTCCGTGACCCCCCAGAGAAATCGGACGATGGGGTTGCGCGGATCGGGATTCACCCACGAGATCAAAGCCGCGATGATGACGATCCACTGCAGGCCGGTCAGGAGCCAGATGAGAGCGTCGAAGATGGCGCCGCTCGCAGAGCCGCCGACGTTCACGGCGTCCTCGGGACGACGTCGGTGGCGGCCGTCCTCGGCCCGAAGAGGGCGGTGCCGATGCGCACCTCCGTCGCGCCTTCTTCGACGGCCACGGCGAAGTCGTGACTCATCCCCATCGAGAGCTCCGGCAGCGGCCGGCCGAACCGTCGCGCGAGGCCGTCGCGGATGCCGGCGAGCCTGCGGAAATACGGTCTCGACTTCTCGGGGTCGGGATCGTACGGCGGCACGGCCATCACGCCGCGAACCTCGAGGTGCGGGCACGCGAGAGCGGCTTCGAGCAGCCGTTCCGCTTCCTCGGGCGGGATACCCGCTTTCGAGGCCTCGCCGCCCAGATTGAGCTCCAGAAGCACCGGCAGACTTTCCCCCGTTTCGACCAGCATTGCCTCGAGGCGCGCCGCAAGTCTTTCCCGGTCTAGTGTTTCGACGACTCCGAACCATTGTAGCGCCGTCTTGGCCTTGTTCGACTGCAAAGGTCCGATCAGGCGCCATTCGAGGTCGGGAAACTCGGGGGAAACGGCGGCGATCTTGACGGCGCCCTCCTGGACGCGGTTCTCGCCGAACCGGACGATTCCGGCGCGGGCGGCGAGTGCGACCGTTTCGGCCGGCTGCGTCTTCGTGGCCGCCATCAGGGTGACCTCGCCGGGGTGCCTCCCCGCGCGGGCGGCCGCCCGGGCGATCCTCTCCAGAACGTCTTCCCTGCGCCGCGCGATCGCCCCCGCGTCGGCGCTCATCGCTCGCGGGTGAAGGTCTCTCCGGCCATGGCGCGCTCGCTCGCATCGGCGCCCAGGTTGGCGAGCCGGTCGGCCTTCTTGTTGTCCTCGCGCGGAACGTGAGCGATCGAGAATCGGCGGAACGCCTTCGCGCGTTGGAGGGCATCGACGAACAGGGGCTGGAGGTTGGTCGCCCTGACCTTGAACTTGCCCAGCATCTGCTGGACGAGGAGCAGGCTGTCGGAGGCGATCGAGACCTCGGAGGCGCCGCGCTCGGCCGCGCGTTTCAAAGCGAGCAGGAGCGCGCGGTACTCGGCGACGTTGTTGGTCTGGTGCCCGAGGGCTTCGAAGTGCTCCTCGGCCGGAAGGTTCTCTTCGGCGGACACGTACACGCCCGCGCCCGCCGGCCCGGGATTGCCGCGCGCGGCCCCGTCGATGAACGCCCGGAAGCGCATGGAGCCGTTTACGAGCTCTGCGGCTCGTAGTAGAGGATGCGCTTGCAGCTGTCGCAGTAGACGATCTCGCGCCCCTGCTTGAGGATCTGCATCGCCGCCGGCCGGATCTTGACGTGGCACGCCGAGCAGGACCCGCCGACGGCGAGGACGACCGCCAGACCGTGCTTCTTGTCGATCAGGCGCTGGAACTCGGCCCGGTCGCGCGGCGGGATCCCGGCCTCGAGCTTCGCGATCTCGTCCTTCGCGCTGACGAGCTCTTCGTTGATCGTCTTCTGCTCCGCGCGCCAGTCCTTGAGTTTCTCCTCGTGCTGCTCGGTCTCGGAGGGGAGGCTCTTTTGCCGGGTGTCCAGATCGGCGCGCGCCGTCTCGATCTCGCCTTCGAGCTCGAGGTACCGATCCTCGGTCGTGCGGATCGACTTCTCGACGCCGTCGATCTCGTTCAGCGCGGCGGAATACTCGCGGCTCGACTGGACGCTGCGGAGCTGCGTCTGGTACTTCTTGAGCTTCTCCCGCAGGTCCCCGAGCTCGGCTTCGGCCCGGCGCTTCTCGAGCTCGGCCTGGGTCAGCCGGGCCTTGAGCTCGGCGACGGCTTCGACCTTGCCCCGGTACTCGCGGTCCACTTCCATGAGCTCGGGCGGGACCGTGTCGCGCTGCTTCTCGCGTTCCCGCACGAAGAGGAGCCGGGTCTGGAGCCG
>Ga0105092_10002171_pt1 | contig 10493 bp, 8 predicted proteins | sample PPLLak2March2015_FD_87021 | JGI IMG/M metagenome (GOLD analysis project Ga0105092, IMG submission 87021) | Freshwater sediment microbial communities from Prairie Pothole Lake near Jamestown, North Dakota, USA - PPLs Lake P7 Core (1) Depth... | ecosystem: Environmental > Aquatic > Freshwater >...
AGTATGAACCAAACGGAAAACGCACAATCCCTCAAGCAGTTAGAAATGATCGAAAACTCACTGCGCGAGAATGCCAAGATCGTCATCACCGAACATGGCATTCGTCCTACTCTGCTGCTCGGCAGCCTTCCGGTGACCATATCGAGTGAAGAAAAACCCAGGCTTACCATCACGAAATCTAAGAATTAGGTAAATTAATTGCGGAGAAATACTTCAGCACCAGGTAAAGCAAATTGGGAAGGGAGAAAATTATGACAAGGGAAGCAGAACGGAATGAAATTGACAGATGGATCGAGGATAATTGATGGATTCTCAACGACCAGACATAGATCACCCTCAGGAAGAAAAAACACCAGTTCCGTCAGGGAAGAAATCTTTCCGCCCCTCGATCAGCTTCCTGTTTTCTCTCATCGTGCTCGGTGTGCTGATATATCGCATTGTCGGCGGGATGATCCCCACAACACCAGCGATTGCATATAGTGAGTTCAAGAAAAGTCTATCGGATGGGCTTATCACCAGCGTGGTCGTAGGCGCAAGTAGTATCAGTGGTGAGCAGCGCGATGGTACTGCTTTCACGACCGTGCGAGTGGAAGACCCGGAACTGATTCAAATGCTGGAAGCTCAAAAAGTGGAGGTCCACGGGGTGGTGGAAGACAGCGGTGGTGGAATCCTGGGCTTCTTACTGGCCTGGATCTTCCCGGTGATATTGATGGCTGGGTTGTGGTTTTGGCTCATGGGCCGGAATAAAGGCGGGGCAGGTTCTATAGGCAGTGCCTTTTCATTTGGGAAGAGCAAAGCGCGCGTAATAAAAGGCGAGCAGCCCGGCGTAACGTTCAAAGACGTTGGCGGAGCCGGAGAAGCCGTAACTGATCTCAAAGAGGTGACGGAATTTCTAAAAAATCCGGTTCATTTCCAACGCCTGGGAGGCAAAATGCCCAAGGGTGTTTTGTTGGTTGGGCCACCAGGAACTGGAAAGACCCTGCTAGCCAGGGCAACGGCGGGTGAGGCTGGTGTGCAGTTCTTTAACCTGAGCGGAGCTGAATTTGTGGAAATGTTTGTCGGAGTTGGCGCATCCAGAGTGCGAGATCTCTTTGAACAAGCCAAGAAAAGCGCACCCTCGATCATATTCATCGATGAAATTGATGCTATTGGAGGCCGGAGAGCCGGCGCAGGAGCGATTGGAGTGCACGAGGAACGCGAACAAACTCTCAATCAGTTGCTGGCGGAGATGGATGGTTTTGAAACTGCACGGGGGGTGATCGTAATTGCTGCCACCAACCGCCCAGAGATTTTGGATCCTGCCCTATTGCGACCTGGTCGTTTTGATCGTCAAGTTATGGTCGATCTCCCTGATCGTTTGGGCCGCCAGGAAATCTTATCTATCCATTCTCAATTAGTAACCCTTGAGAAGGACGTAAATATTGGAGCGGTTGCACAGATGACGCCAGGTTTTTCTGGCGCAGACCTCGCTAACCTGGTGAACGAAGCGGCGCTGCTGGCGTCGCGTCGTGGGAAAGAAGCAGTGGATAGAACCGATTTCGATGATGCGTTTGAACGCGTGATCGCTGGAACTGAACGCCGAACGCGAACTATCACACCAAATGAGAAGAAAGTGATCGCAGTTCACGAAGCAGGACATGCACTAATCGCCAGCCTGACCCCCGAAGCAGATAAGGTTCATAAAGTAACGATTGTCCCGCGCGGCAGGGCTTTGGGATATACCATGCAGCTACCCACCAACGACCGCTTCTTGTTGAATCAACACGAGCTGGAAACCCGGTTGACGATTCTGGTGGGAGGAAGAACTGCAGAAATGTTGGTTTTCGGAGAGGCCTCCACAGGCGCGGCGGATGATCTGGCACATGCTACAGATCTGGCGCGCCGCATGGTCACAGAATTTGGTATGAGTGCTGTTCTAGGCCCGGTGCGCCTGGCAGCAGATATGCAGGCAAATTTCATGAACCATCAATTTGGCCTGGATGCTCGGGTGAGCCCGGAAACTGCCACCCTGGTAGATATGGAAACACGGCGGATACTGGAAGAAGCTGTGGACGAAGCAAGCAGCATTTTAAAAGGTCATCGTCTGGCATTAGACAGCCTGACTGACCTGCTATGCGAACAAGAAACGGTTGATGGAACTCAGATTGATGTGATTCTCGGCAAAAATGTGAGTCAAGAAGAAAATGGGAAGGTATTACCAAAGTCTGCTTCAAACGGGCACAAGCCATTGCAAAGGGGTGCGAGGAACATGAAGAGTAAGCGGAAGAATGGAAAAGTTGGAATGGTTGATCTATTACGTTGGGAGGATGAAGGTGGTCAATTAGAAAACCTTATCAGGGAGGATGAAGCACCCATATCGCAAAACAACTCGATCAATAAACATGAAAGGAGCCCGGGAAATGGCAAAATATAAAGTTGGCGATACTGTGGTCCATTGGATCTATGGAAGCGGCAACATTGTTGCTATAGAAGATAAAGGATTACCTGGCGAACCGTGTAACTACTATATCATTAATGGCAGCAAACAAATACTATGGGTTCCAGTGGATGAGACCGCAGGCAGCAGTCTTCATCTCCCAATTTCTGCCTCTGATTTTTCGCTGCTCATTAAAATTCTACGCAGTTCTGGTGAGGAGATGTCCAATAACCCCTTTATTCGTAGTGGTCAACTCGACAAACAGATGCAGCTACCGACTCCCAAGGATTTATGCCTGGTTATTCGAGATCTTACCTACCGCGCACACAGTCGAAAATTGAGCAGCAGTGATATGCAGATCCTGGCACAAGCCCAATCCTATCTCCTGGATGAATGGGAACGTTCCTTAGGAACACCGCGAGAAGAAGCCAGACATGATATGGAATGGATGTTAAGAGAAGCCCCAGCGAGACATCACTCTTTCTATTCACACAGACTTCACAGCTAAGCTCTATACTATTTCTGAAAACCGTTCCTCGGTCAATGAGAGTATTGTGCTTCTCTTAACTTTACAGTTTCTACCGCCTTTTTTCCTGTCCCTGACAACATCAAAAAGACAGCGAATGGTACGGCTATCCCTGCAAAAAACAAAAATCCTGTGTAAGAATTTGTCGCATCAAAAATAAATCCGGCGGTCGGCGCTCCTATCATAGCTCCAACACTACCTGCTGCGTTAGAAAATCCAATCAGGTTTCCTGCTTCCTTCGATCCAAATACCCTGGGTAGACTTACGGCACCAAGCATACCCGCAAAACTGAGAGAGCCTATCATCGAAGCAATAATCACGGCACCAGTAAATCCGCTGAGAAGCGTGGCCAGGAGTAAAATGATGGCTCCAATTGAACCACACACAATTGTTGCTAATCGAACACCGAATTTATCTACCAAAATGCCATAAAATGGAGACCAAACTATCCTTCCTGCGTTGTAGATTGAGATGCAGAATGCTGCTGCAACAGCATCCAATCCCTTGCTCTGGTAGATGGCTGATGCGTTGTTGATGAATCCAGTGAAAACGATAATCATGATCACAACTGAAAAAATGATCAGCCAGAATGCTGGTATCCGCAGAATTTGATTTACAGTTAAGTTCGTACCAGATTGTACGTCGTTATACCCTTTTTGTTCATCCATATAACCAATGGGTTTCAATCCATAGGTATCAGGATGTTCGGATAACAGAAACAAACCGATGAGTATTACCATTCCACTGATGAGAAAACCCTGATAGATTGCGACAACCCGCACGCCATAAATGGTGATCATTTGTGCAATCAAAGGAACCAGTAACAGCCCAAAAAGGGCAGTGCCAATACTCAGATAACTGAATAATTTCCCTCTATCCTTCACAAACCACCAGGTGATAGCAGTCTGGGCGAAGGCAATACCGCCCGTACCGGACGCAAATCCATACAGTAAAGCTCCAACATACACAACCACAATACTTCTGGAAAAGGCAATGCTTAGAAACAATGCCGTAAATAGTATTCCTGTCAGAGGGATTAGTAACTTCACAGCGAATTTTTTTAACATGCGCCCAAGAAATAAAGCCGATGTAAAAGAAGCCATTGAACCAAACGTAAAAATGAGAGTTGCCTCTCCAACCGAGACATGAAAGGCCTGACTGACCGGCACCAAATAAACAGCCAGGGAACCATAGGAACCCATATATAACGTTGTGATTAAAATACTTCCTATTGCAGTATTACGTGCCCTGGTATTCAAAGTGAATACCTCCATTTTCTTTAACTACTTGAAAAAAAGCCAAAAGCGCTTTCTGCCAATTTTTCGATTGACTCATTCATAATGGCATAAGCGCTCTTGGAAAGCTGATTCTAAAAAATGCTGGAAATCTATTTTGCGTAAGCTATTTTATACAATTCTGTTGCTTTTTGCTGCGCTCTGTGGATCAAGTCTGCCTCATTCACTCGGGTTGTCTTGCCTGCTTCCAAAACTAGCTGTCCTTCGATAAACACCGCGCTGATATTCCGCTCGCTGCCCGAATAAACCAGGCTTGTGACAGGCTCATACCAGGGTGTTGTGTTTGGCAGATCAAGGTCCACCACAATAATATCAGCACGCTTGCCCGGTGATAACGTGCCGACTTGATCATCCATTTTGATGGTTTGTGCCCCCTCGGAGGTAGCCATTCTGAACACCTGCCTGGCTGTAATCACATTCGGGTCGTGATGATGGACTTTCTGGAGCAGTACGGCTGACTTCATGACCTCAATCATATTCTGGCTGTCATTGCTGGCAGCCCCGTCAGTCCCTAAGCCAATCGGAATACCCCTTCGGGTTAATTCGCAGACAGGTGCCACACCAGAGCCGAGGATCATATTGGCAACAGGGTTATGAGAGACGCTCGTATGATATCTCTCAAACAAGTCGAAATCTTCCTCGATTAACCGGACAGCATGCACAGCCAGGAAATTTGCATCCAATACGCCAATATCCTCTAACATACGTGTGGTACGTTTTCCATATTTTTCCTGGCTGAACCGGTCATCATCTGCCGTTTCAAGCAGATGCATGGTCATGACCATATTTTTTTCTTTGGCGTAGCGAGCGGCATCCGCAAGACCATCCCGAGTCATCGCCCAAATGACGCTGGGAGCCAACATAAAACTTACGCGAGGATGGCCCGCATAATCCAATTTCATGCGCTCGATATCCGCCAGGCTGTCCTCTACAGTCGAAAAGGTAGTCGAGGGTACAGGGCTCCCTGGAAGCTGCTTCACATCCGTAAGACCAAGTGCAAGAACCCCTCGGATCCCGCAATCGTCAAATGCCCGCAGGACCGCGTCTGCATTTCTCGGTTTCACATTCGCATACATGTAATCGACCAGGGTTGTCGTTCCCGTTCGAATGGCTTCCAGGCACCCCATCATCGCTGCCAGATAGATCGCCTCATCATCCAACAAGGGCATGAACAACCGCACAGAGCGGTGTACCCAATCCATGAAAGTGAGTTCCTTACCGAGACTCCGCATGAAGGTCTGGAAGAGATGGCAATGTGTGTTGACCATACCTGGCAGCAGCAGTTTGCCCTTCGCGTCCCAGGTCTTCCTGGCATCATAAATACCGGCAAGATTTTTTTGCTCTCCAATTTCCAGGATTCGCCCTCCCTGAATTGCAATAGAGGCATCCACAACGGAGAAGGTTTGGTTCTCCTCGCTCAAAATCCTGGCATTTGTGATCAGCAGATCAGCGTTTTTCATTTTCCTTCCGTATCCCTTGCCGGTTCATTCACGGTAAAAGGAGTCCTTCAGCATATCTTCTCGCAGCGTTCCACCCACAAAGGTTTTCCCGGTCGCATAATTTGTGATCTCATACCGGGCGACGGTGTGAATGTCTTTATCCACAATATAGAAATCTCGCTTCCCTTCTTCGAAAATATCGATAAACCGCTCGCCATAGCGCCGGGATGCGCTAAAAGGCACCTGGTTGATAACCGCTTCGATTTCTTCATCGGTGGAGTCCACTACGTAGCGAACCGTAACACCATACAACAAGGCTGTGTTGACGCGGTCCATGGCTTTGAGCTCATCCTTGATTGGTGGAGCGATCGGGCAGGTCCCCATACCGCTGATGATCTTGCCGATATCAAATCCCTTCCGGCATAAACGCCAGACCGAAGCCTCAACGGTGCGCGAGCAGACTTGTATGGAACCTGCCAGGCTGGCAGTTTTCGCTGCCAGAATGTAAACATTTTCAACCGGCAGCTTGCAGGCTTCTGCTACCAGCTCGGCGATGCTTTCGTCCGGAATCTCCTGTGTTTGGGCTGCAAACACTGTTTCATGATGGATATCCTGATAATGCCAGGATTGCGCAAAGATATCATTGCGTGCGATCGCGCGCGCCGGACCTGAACCGATCGGATTGATATAGCCAGGGATGTCCTTACCTGGCATCTTCCAGCCTGAAAATTGAGACGACAAAGTTGCTTCCACAGGATGATCAATGTATACGTCAATGGAAGAGAGACTCAGGTCTCCTAATTGGAACTGGCCAAAATCTACATGACCCATACCGCCAATCGTTGCCTCAACGATCAATTTTCCCGCCAGCCAGCCGCCGGGAGCTTTCACGCCCATATCAACAACTGTTGCACCATTTTTTAGTTGATAGACTTTACAATTAAGCTGCTCGGCGAATGGAAGAATTTTTTCCTTAACGATCTTTACCGCCTGTTGATTAATGCTGAACATAGTACCTCCGAAAATAAAATATTCGATAATTTCATAGATTTTATTGATCTAACTTGTAACCCCGAATGCTTCTAGTGTTTGACATACGGCTTTCCCATAGCTGCAGGTGATCTCACTTTGCCAACGACACCTACCATCGCCAGCATTGCCAGGATATAAGGGATCATCAACAGGAACTGGTACGGGATACCCAGGCTCATCACCTGTATCTGCATCTGAAATGCATCTGCGGCACCGAAGAGCAGACAGGCAAGCAGTACTCCCCAAGGATTAAATTTTCCCAGGATGATTGCAGATATTGCAATCCAACCTCTCCCTGCTGTCAGATTTTCGGTAAAGTAAGCAGTTTGCGTTAGCGATAAAAACGCCCCGCCTAAAGAAGCCAGAACACCGCTGACAATGACCGCCAGGAAGCGGTAAAGTTCTACATTGATCCCTACAGTATCAGCTACCTGAGGATTTTCTCCCACCGCACGGAAGTTTAACCCGGATGTCGTTCGATAGAAGAACCATGCGATCAGGATGACCAGGGCAAAACCCGCGTACACCATCCAGTCATGGGTAAAAAGGATTTCACCAAGTACAGGGATTTCTTTCAATAGCCCGAAGTCAATTTTTTGAAAGAGGGTAGCTGCCGGGCTGGTCGTGCTAATCCCAATCCCTCGAAAGAGGAATCCTGTTAATCCCAGGGCGAAAATACTGATCCCCAGACCAATCACAAGCTGGCTAACCCGAAGTTTTATCGATGTAAACGCCAGTATGAATCCCAACAGACCACCAGCGGCCATCCCCATGAGCAGTCCAATCCAGGGATTACCGGTCCTGTAGGACCCGTAATAGCCAAAGTATGCTCCACAAAGCATCATACCTTCCAACCCGAAATTATAAATACCTGCTTTTTGCGCAAGCAAGCCCCCGAGACTGGGAAATAACAGGGGAATTGACATCCGGATGGACATGGCAAGCCAGGTAACTACGATGACCGCCAAAGAGTTTTCCATTATGCCCTGCCTCCGATGACGGTTTCGGATAGTTTATTCGTCAAATAACCACTGGCGATGACAAAGACGATAATCAATCCTTGGATGACATTGAGAAGAGGAAATGGAACACCAGCGCCTCGCTGGGCTGCACCCATACCAACTCGGATCACAGAAAACAGCAAGGCTGATAGAACGATTCCAACCGGGTTGTAACGTCCCATCACGGCAACCCCGATCCCATCATACCCATAACCTGCAGAAAATCCGTTGATGATTTTGAATTGAGTGCCTAATAACTCGATCGCTCCGCCCATACCTGCCAATCCGCCGGTTACGAACAGGGCAGCAATGGTGACCTTCGCGATACTAATCCCGGCGTATGAAGCAGCTTTGAGGTTCGCACCGACGGTGCGCATTTGATATCCGATCGGTGTGCGGTAGATCAGATAAAAAACTCCGGCGGTTACAACCAAAGAGATCAAAAAACCGGCATGGAGTGGAGTCTTTGATAAAAGGATCGGCAGCTTTGCACTGGGTAAAATCGTGGAAGACACGTAAAGATAGCTATCTGCTGGTTTTAAAGGTCCGTGGATGAGAAATTCAACAAATAAAACACCGATGTAATTTAACATCATTGTGTTGATCAGCTCATTCGATTGAAGGAAGATTTTGAGTAGCCCGGCAATCCCGACCCACATAGCCCCGAAGAGAACCCCCGCCAGGATCGATAGTGTAATATGAAGCACAGGGTGCAAGCCTTGGATATAAGCACCAACCAGCAAAGCACCTACCGCCCCCAAAAGAAGCTGTCCTTCTGCGCCCACATTAAAGAAGCCTGATTTGTGAGCCACCGCAAAACTAAGGCTTGAAAACAAAAGCGGCACAAACCGGGTGAGAGTCTCTCCAAAGCCGTACCGGTTCCCAAAAGAGCCTTTGATGAGATAAGAGGTGGCTTCCCATGGATTGATCCCGGCCAGGGCAATCAGGACAGCACCGATAGAGAGTGCGAGAAAAATCGCCAGAATCGAAATAAGAACTGAGATGAGCCCCATATTTTTTCTGGCGAACAGAAACGCTTTTTCTTTTAGTGGAGGTGATTTACCAATTGTGACGGATAATTCACTCATATTGTTCCTTCACTCAAGAAATATTTATAAAGGATTCTCTCCCCGGTAGATGCCTACCGGGGAGAGGAAACTTAATTTATTATTTTAACCACAAATAATTGTCATTCGCAGGTAGTTCGACTTTCCCGTCGACCAAATCCTGTGTTGCCTGTTCGACCTTATCGATAATGTCCTGGGAAACAATTTCATTAAACGGAGCCAGGAACTCAACGCCTTCTTTGACACCCAGAATGTAAGCCTTGCCCCATTCCAGGTCACCATTGATCATTCCTTCAACCGCTAAGGTGAGGTACCGGCCGCTGTCCAGGATATTGCTGGTGAGAACGAGCTCCGGAGCTAAAGGACTGCGGTCAACGACCGAGCCAATGGCTAAGGTATTATTCTCTTTGGCAGCCTCGATGACACCGGTCGTGCCCATACCGCAGTTGCCGTAAACAATATCTGCACCATCTTTTATCGCTGCAGTTGCCATTTCCTTCGCCTTGACGACATCGTCAAAGCTGCCGGTGAAGAGGTGAATAATCTCGACATCCGGGTTATATAACTTGGCGCCCATATACATGGCATTTACCATGCGGAATGCAGTTGGGGACTGTGATACCGTGACCATTGCAATTTTGTTATTCTTGGTCATCAACCCTGCAACCACACCATCAAGATAAACACCCTGCCAGTTCGTCGCATCCAGCGCAACAACGTTCGGGAAGTCGGCTTTGTAACCGGTAACACCAAACTTAACATCTGGAAATTCTGCAGCAACTTCATTCACTGCATCGGTGAAGTAAAGCTCGTGGGCGTAAACGAGATCGTACCCATCCGCAGCGTAACTGCGAAGCACATCCTTCACATTGGCATCACCCACACTTTCCTGATAACTGACGTCCAGGTTGTATTTGTCTTTCATAGCCATCAAGGATTCGTAGCCTGCCTGGGCATAACCACCGTCTTTAATTGTGGTGTTGAAGATAACTGCAACACGCAGTTGTTCTTCGGGTTCGGCAACAGGTTCAGCCGTGGTTTCTGCAACAGGGGGTTCAGGAGTCGGGGTTGCTTTGGGTGCACATGCAACAAGTATTCCGGCTATCAGAACCAAAAGTAATAAAGCACTCAGTTTCTTCATGGATTCTCCTTCTTACGAAATATTGAAATAAAACGCAGACAACGTTTTCGAAATTTCATCTCGAATTTGCCAGGATCAATTCACCTCCTCTCGAAGTTCAGCAGTTTGCTTCTTTGAACCAGACATCATCAATCCAATTTCTTCAAGGCTGGTTCTTGAGTTGGCCTGTCCAACGATTTCACCTTCATAGATGACCAGAATTCGATCAGATAACTTCCGAATTTCCTCAAGGTCGGTGGAAATCAATAAGATTGAGACTCCTTTTTCACGAGCTTCCAGAAGTTTGGAGTGGACATATTCAATCGCACCCACATCCAATCCCCAGGTCGGCTGCATGACCAACAAAAAGAGGGTCTTCTTCGAAAATTCACGCCCGATGATCACCTTTTGCTTGTTGCCGCCTGAAAGATTCTTCACTGGAACATTCACGCTCGGCGTCCGCACATCAAATTCGCGCACCATATCAGTCGCGAACTTAGTAATCACACTTTTCTGCAGGGATAATCCCCGTGTAAATGGTTTTTGGTAATGGGTTTCCAGTATGGAGTTCTCCGCGATTGAAAAATCCATCACCAG
>Ga0105092_10002172_pt1 | contig 10493 bp, 24 predicted proteins | sample PPLLak2March2015_FD_87021 | JGI IMG/M metagenome (GOLD analysis project Ga0105092, IMG submission 87021) | Freshwater sediment microbial communities from Prairie Pothole Lake near Jamestown, North Dakota, USA - PPLs Lake P7 Core (1) Depth... | ecosystem: Environmental > Aquatic > Freshwater >...
CGTTCGGGTCCTGTTTGACAAGACCAAGAAAGTCGTGGCAATCGGAAAGAACACATTGAAGCTTGCCGACGCCGTTGAACCCAAAAAGAAAAGCAAGAGCAAAAGCAAAGCCAAGACCGTAACCGCTTAAGCTTTTGAGCTTGCAGGCTCCTAGCTTAACCCGCAAGGGTTAAGCTTGGGGGTGTTAGCTTTCAAAAGTGCTTTTCAATCCTAATCAAGGAGATAGAACAATGGTAAAGACAAAGACAGAACCAAAACCTGAGACTTCATTACAGAGCAAGTTCCAAGCCCTTGCTCATGAGCTTAGGGGCCGTGTACTTGAGCGAGATGAGGTTGTTACCGGGGCCATGATTGCTATACTTGCCCAAGTCAACATGTTCCTCTTGGGCAAGCCAGGTACGGCCAAAACCTTTCTTGTGAAGCTTCTGGCGAAGGCAATCAAAGGGACAGAATATTTCTATTATCTCCTTCGCAAAGATAGCAAATTTGAGGAGATATTCGGAGCCATGAAGCTTTCGGTCCTTGATCAAGACCGTTTCATGTACAACCCAGAACGGCATTTGCCCGTAGCTCACTTTCCGTTTATGGATGAGATATTCAAAGCCACATCCGTTCTCAATAGTTTATTAAGTGCCTTAAATGAACATATTTGGGTGAATGATGGGCAAGAATTACCGATTGCTATGCAATCTTGCTTTTCGGCGTCAAATGAATTACCGGAAGATAGCAGTCTTGATGCATTGTATGACCGGTTTGTTTTGCGCTACCAAGTCAATTACATTACGGATGAAAGTAACTTCCGCAGTATGATCCGAGACCGCATCCACCGCCGTATGACGGGCATCAAGAATGATGCACCACTTCAGCATACTGTAACCCTTGAGGAACTTACTGAGGCTCAGTATGCCGTATCACAAGTCAATTGTGATAAAGTGGAGGACATTGAAGCCGGATTGAAAGCCAAATTTGCTCAAGCAGGTTTGGAATTCTCCGACCGCAAGTGGAATTCAATTGTTGAAATCTTGCAAGCTTCCGCTTGGCTATCTGGTCGTTCGGCGGTTGAATACGCGGATGTGGAAGTACTCAAAGCCGTATTCTGGGACCGCCCAGAGCAAATCAGGGAAGTGAATAAGATCATTCTTTCTTTCTCCAATCCCGACTTGCAAGCGGCTTTGTCAATCTTGGATGAAGCCCAGTCCGTGGCAGAACAAGCAATCAAGACCGCACTTGACTTGCGTGCCAGAGGGCAGAAAGCTTATCAAGTAGGTGGTGAAGCAAATGAGAAATTGAACGAATTGAAAGAACGGCTCGGCCGCTTGCAACCATCAACCAAGAGGGACGACATCTTATCTCAAATCAAGACACTTGGCAAGGACGTGCAATCAAAGTGCCTGGGCATATAGGAGGGACGTATGCAAATCAAAGCCAAATATCCCGGCAAGTGCAGAGTATGTGGCAATAGCTTTGCCGCTGGTGAGCTTATCGAATGGAGCAAAGGCTCTGGTGCTCAGCACCCAGTATGCAAGTCAAGCTCTGACAAACAAGTGTCTGTACAGCGATCCTACAGCAAACAAGAGGATGCTTGTGAGTTATGCGGAAAAAACCGTTACACTTGTGGCCATTGTATAGGCTGGTAAGGAGATAACATGAAATCAGTCCTTAATCTTGACCTAATGGACAAAGAGAAATTTGACGACAACCGAGCATACGTTCCAGAGGCCGTCAACACTCTGCCCAACCAAACAGAAGCTTTTCAAGACTTGCTCACGGATGCATTTGGAGCACTGTACAAATATGCTCCAATTGTGAATGATGAAGTGGACTCGGACCGCACACTGAACCGCCACATCATTAGTGAAATGATGCAATTGTCAGAGTACAAGCAATTGCGAAACTACACAACCGGAGACTGTCATAACGCGGCTGGGTCTTTGGAAATTATCAAGACCATCCGGGACAAGCTTCCAGATAGCGTGAAAGAGGCTCAAGAGAACACCGAGGACATATCCAGACAGATAGAAGAGGCTCTGGATAGTAATACGTATGATCCTGACGCCATTCAGGAACTACTTGAGGACGCCAAAAGTGCAGAACAAGAATTGACTGAGCAAGTTGACGAATGGCAAGACCAAATCCGTCAAATTGTTCGCCAGGTTCTCGGAGAGACAGAGCAAGAAACCGCCGACACTGAACAAGCGGTTGCTTGTCTAGGCTGGGGTCAAGGCAGTGGTGGAAACAAGACACCAACTTCGCCTCAAGACAAGCTCAAAATCAGCCAAGCTCTGAAACACAATAAGAAGCTTCAGGACATTATCAGGATGGCTGGGCGTATGACAAACCTGGCCCAGAAGAAACAAAGGCAGAAGGCACAATACTTCCGTACTGAAGTTACTGGCATTGAACAAGGGGACGACTTGCCCAATGTCGTACCGTCCGAGTACGGCTATTTGCTTCACGGCAATAAAGCTCTGCACTTGCTCTTTTTGAAACGATACAGTCAGGCAGAGCTTGTGCAGTATCAAATGGAAGCCCGTGAGCCGAAAGCTCAGGGTCCGATCCTGGTTGCTATAGATTGTTCCGGCAGTATGTACGGAGATCCTGACATCTGGTCTAAAGCTTGTGCCCTGGCCATGTACTCGATTGCACGTAAACAAAAGAGAAGCTTCGGCGTCCTCTTGTTTGAAGATCGGGTAACATCGGAAGTCTTTATTGAGAAAGGCCAGCATAGGCCACAAGACCTTATCTCTATCCTGTCGGCTGGGGTGGGTGGTGGTACTTCATTTGAGCAACCACTGAGCCGAGCAATTGAGCTTATCAAGACAGACCAGCACAAGAAGGCGGATCTTATCGTCATAACAGACGGTGTTTGTGATATCTCAGACCAATTCAAACAGACCTATGACCGGGAGAAGAAACTGGCAGAATTCAGTACATACACCATCTTGATCGGCGGCTCGGATTGGGAAGTCAAGACCGCCAAGAAATTCTCGGACTCGGTGACTGAATTAAAGGACATGTTGCGCCAGAACGAAGGGCAGGCTTTTGACGTAGTATTCGCAATTTAAAACATGCATTGTTTCACGCCAGACGGCTCAGGACGTGATTTTATGATGCAACCCTTATCTATGTATCACTTTCACAAAAGAGGAGAACCAAAATGAGAGAAAATAGAAAGCTTGCAATGCCATATGGCAAGTGGGCAAAAGTACCAATGCCAAACGGTTGTCTGTACTGTAACAATGATGGTTCAAGATGGGTGCATCAAGATATGAGGTTTGTACTTGTAACCCCACACGGCATCCGAATCCGCCTGGCAATTTGCTATGAAGCCTTCGGAGCCTTTGCCGCAATTGTTTACAAGTACAAAGGACGGACCTTTCGCGGATTGCCAAAGAGTGCAAACAATACCGATCACCGAGAAGAGAATGCTACGGGCATAAATGCCTTACCACATATCTTTCATTCGTAAAGCCTGCAGGCTCTTGGCTCAATTCACATATTCACGAATTGAGCCTGGAGGTGTTTGCTTTACACCACTGACCAGAAGAAAAGGAGAATAGCAATGAAAGATATCAGACCGAACGATTTGGAATTCATGAAAAGCCCTGCCAAGTGGCCACAATGGCCTGTACTGCCGCTCAAGAAATATGAAGGTGGTCTCCTCATTACTGCCCTCATGATGGAAGTATTTGGAGGTGGCTTTGCAATCATGAGGAATGCCAACCTTTTCGCGCCCGATACTTGGCAAAACGCGGAGCCTTGCGATCCGGAGGAACTTGTCAAAGAGGGCTGGGTGGTTGATTAAAAGTGCTTTTCCCTTGCGTATAACGGCTCCAGACGGGTTTTTATTGAGACCCCCTTATCATCCCATTGACACTTTGAGGAGGACAAGCAAATGGAACAAATGTACTTTAGGCTTTGTGAACCGACTAGCATCCCTGCCTTGATCATTGTGCGATCTAGCATACTCTGGCTAGTGTGGGCATATCGAACCCTCTTGAAAAGATAAGGAGAAAGCAAATGTTTGATACCAAAATGGAAATTGAGCAATATATAGCCGATTGCAAACAGGCTATTCGGTTAATAAGCCATCTCATGAGTCAGACCAACAAACCAGAAGGTATGATCATGTTGCTTCATGCCTCCAGCTATTTGGCATTTGAGATTCGTTCATGGGCACAAGCCGATTGTTTCTTTTCAAAAAAAGAAAGAAAGGAACAAAAACCATGTTAACACCAAAGAGAAAGTTAGCCCTTGATCGACTTGAAACATTGAAGCTTAGACTTGCAAGTATTTATTCCACGGCCTTGTGCTTTCACCAGAACCATGACAAGGTGATCACAGAAAAGTATGAAAAGATTTATTCGTCAAAAGAACACCGGCGACTTACCCAACGGGATATGGCATACTTCCGTGGCTATGAACAAGCTTTTTACGACTTGTGGATGCAGGCTCACATAATGTCTGGCTATGAATGGGATGGACGTATCTATTCGGATTGGGATTCAATGCCAGAAGAGTGCCGACAAGCCATTCGTAAGAACAAGGAACCTGAGTGTAAGCTTTACTACAACAATACCAGCCACGTCTGGTGAAAGGAGAAAGCAAAATGAATTGGATTGTGGCAATCGGCGGAGATGAAACCAATCCACCCATCATTCGTTTCGGTGAAGGACCTGATGCCTTTTCAGCAATGCGGTCTGCCTACGGCATGGAATCAGAACGTGTATCCGTGCGACGAATCATTGGTTGGAATAGTATCAGTCAAAAGACAAGGGATGAGGTTGTCAAGGACTTCACAGCCAAGCACTTGCTCAGGCTCAAGTCAATTCGGTCTGGAAGTGACCGCCTGGTGCTCAAAGGGTTGCAAAGAACCCAAGGCAAACCCAAACCTGAGGATTTTGAGGTTTAATCAAAACTAAAAGGAGAAATTTATGTCCGGAAAAGATTATCAGAAGCTTGCTGGGGTTTTTAATCAATCACTAACATATAATGAATCGGTACCAGAATTGCTGGAACGGATGGTCACAATGCTTAGGCAAGACAATCCGCGTTTTGATGCAGACCGATTTAGAAAGGCAGCAAGACCATCTAAATAAGGATTGTTTTGAATCCGCAGGCCCTTGGCTCAATCCGACTTTTGAATTGAGCCTGGAGGTGTGGTGTTCAAATTTAACCAGTGACAAAAAGAGGAGAACCCTAATCATGGTTACTTATTGCGTCAACTTCACAGTGCAGACATTGACAGGCAGGGTGTCACCAGTCTTTGAATCACACTATTTGAGACAGTCACAGCATGAATTCTGCGAAGTCCACAATCACTCATCATTGGGTGAGGCTGCGGCAAAGGCAATCTTGATTGAAACGGAGGAATGCAATGAAACGGTGGATTACAACCTCAAAAGGAAAGTATCTAATTCGTGGTGATTGGACTGTCGAGGAATTGAAACGGCAGTATGAAGCTTTCACCACCAAGTACAAGTCAAACATGCCATTTGATGAATGGCTTGGTGCTTTCGGCAAAGTCCATTTTAGAAAGGACAGGACAAAATGAAACTCAATTGCTGGCGCTGGCCCGTGGTCTTTGTCTTGCTAGGACTGGGTGCAATTTGTGAAGAAGTTGCCTGGTTGTTCCGTTCTGACATAGGCAAAGACATACTAGGCTTTGTCTGTCTATGCCTTATGATTTATCTCTTGCTGTGGTGGCTTTAAACGAGCAAGAAAGGAGAATTCAATGCGCGTGTTATCAATTGACTGGGATTATTTTGTTGAAGAGGATCCGATGCTAGATTTTGGACACCGTGAAAGCATGATGTTCCTACACGATATGTGGAACATTCGCCGGATTCAGACAGTTATAAATAGCAAAGGCAAAATTGTCACAAAAGATGGCAAAGCAGTGACACAAGAGAAGGACTTGACAAAAATGCTTCCGTACAGGGGGAGCTTTTGGGACATCTTAGCATTGCCTTGTTTACGCAACCGCTATCAAATTGCTGTGGCTGAAAGCCACGTGGCAATCCTGCAATTGCTCAAGGACAAAAAAGATTTGGAGATTATAAACATTGACGCGCACCACGACATTCATTATGGAAACCCAGCCAGTGAATTCTCAGTCACGGCTAAGAATAACGTGAATGAGGCAGAATGTGGCAATTGGGGCTCATACTTAGTCAACAAAGGACTGGTCAAAAAGTGGGTGCAAATCTATCCAGAATGGCGCAAGAAATTCCCAGAGCCATATGATGAGATAGACAAATGGATGCGGGAAGTGGGGAAGCTTCACTTTTGGGGATTTGTTGGAGAAAAACCTCGGGACGTAATTAGGTGGGGAATAGTGGATCTAGTATTTATTTGTCGGTCAGGGTGCTGGACGCCGCCTGAATATGATGAAAAGTTCAATGAATTCTGCCAGTTGATAGGCGTTGAAAAGCCATTAGCTGTACGTGAAATCTGGAAACCAGAGTAGAATAAAAACCAATAACATCAAACCTCAATCAAAGGAGAAAACAGTGTCAACCAAAACAAAGTCATTCACCGATGAAATGCAGTTTTCCAAATCAACCAAGGGAACTCATGTCTTTGAAAGTGAAGCATTGCGAACAATCTATATTCCGAAGGACGTGATTTCCAAAATCACGGAAGATGTCCCGAAACGGATCAAGGTGACCATCGAAGTGGTTGAATAGTGAAGGCGGGGCACAGGGAAACCTGCGTCCCAACTTGACCGTTCAACTTTTAACCAAAAAGGAGAAGAAATGATCACTACTAAGAAATGTCTGGCAGAGGTTGAGAAGCTCCAAGAAAGAATTGACACCATCACAAATGAAATTGAACGCCTGCAAAGGCTAATGCCACAACAAACGAATTACAGGGACGTGGAAATTTTCCGAAAGGAAATTCGTGTTCTTATCAACCAACTGGACAAGAAACAAGAGAAACAAAGAGAAGTCAAAAGCATGGGCATAAGCTCAAGTGAGAAAGCTATGCTATTGCGTGAAGCAAGCAAGTTTATCACCATACACAGGGTCAAAGACATGGCAGGCTATTCATGCACAGCCGTCGGCTGGAGCAAGTCGCTAGGCATGTTCGTGAAGGTGAGCTATCACAAGTATAGCTCGTTCATGCGAAACGTCAAAGGATGCCATTCACTTGCGGACACAACCCAACTTGACTCATTTGAACAATTGACGGAGTCCGAGGTTGATGAATTCTTAAAAGCAGGCAGAACGGACGAGATCAACTTCATGAGACACGATGAGAAACACATTGCAATCAACCGCACGGCGGCAAGCCTTAAAGAATAAACCAATCAACCAAAGGAACAGGAGTAATTTTTCTTTAAAAATATCTTTAAAAAGTCTATTGACTTGTGCTATTGTCATTCCATGGACAGAGGACAGAGATAAAACCCAAACAGAAAAGGAGATAACAATGCGCGGGAGCACAAAAGCCCGCTGAGTGCCGACAAGGGCGGCGCAGGAAAAGGTAGCAAGCGTGGATATCTAGCACTTGCGAAAAACCAGCCTGTGACCGCCAAGCCGTCATTTTAAGGGGGAATTAAAATGAAAGAATGTTACGTCATTAAAGAATTCCGAGCCATTGCAGATTTGGTGTGGGATTTAGATGCATCGGAATCCTGGTGGATTACCCGAATCAATGTTCCTAGACAATTTCGTGGCAGAGGTATCGGAAGCAAACTATTGCATATAATCCTCAAAGACGCAGACAAAGAAAACTGGCAATTGCGTCTAATGATTGAAGCAAGTGATGGACTAACCACAAAACAATTGCGTTTCTGGTATGAACGAAACGGATTTAAACGAATCAATTCTGGAAAAAGAAGAGGTATCTTCATTAGAAATCCACAGTCAAAGGAGAATAAGAAATGAAAAACAAATTGAAGAATTGGATCAGGATCTTATTGCATCCGATCCATCATTTCACCAACAAGCGCATCATCCATCAACGGTTAAAGGACATGCGGCAACGAATTGATCCACAAACCAGTGTCACATTTAAAATTAGAGGGTAAAAATGTTACCGGCAAAAGACATAACAAACCTAGATATGTTTTGTGGACGAATTGATGGTCTGATGCCTGACATCAAGATCGTTCCTAATGAATTTAAAAGAGGACACACTAAGTGGAACCGGCTATTTCAAGATTGGTTCTTTGCTGGTTTGAAAACACTTAATCTTACACCAAAACCGGGGATCAATCAGGAAGAAGCATTGGCCCACATTCGAGCAATTATGAAATCGTGGGAACCAAAGCATGAGCACAAAGAAGCTATTTGCGCTTACTTACTTAGTGAATGGTTTGAGGATGTTTCTTGGGAAGCAAACAAATAAAAAATGGAGGATATTGATGAACCAGAATGATGAGCTTGCAGGCAAGCGGTTGCGAAACATGGCCATGCTTGGGTCAATGCTAGCACAAGCTGAGAAAGAGCAAGTAGACCAAGCACACAGCAAGAAAACGTATGATAAGGAACTTGAGCAGGCGTCCATTCAGGTTGCCGCCGCCATGCATTGCATCGAGGTGGCAATCATCGAATTGGAAAAGATCCCAGGCTCAAGCGGATGGCTGTTACTTTTCATGCTTCGAACGGATGTGATTCGTTTTGATAACATGTCCAAAGAATTGAGAACAAAGAAAGGCAATAAGAATGGCTAAACCTCATCCATTGTGGGTAAAGTATGAAAAAGAATTCAAGAGGGCTAGAACAAATGGTAGAGGCCGACAAATGCACAGATTGCACGGACCATTCAGGCCCTTGACTGAGATCGAGAGGACTGCATTACTAGCTAACTTAGAACAAGATCCGGAAGTACAAGAACCTGTGGAGATTGTAGAGCAGACTCAAACGCAGGCTCCGTTTGTGAAGAAAAGTCCGAGAGATGCTATGGCGTTACTGGCGGCTTTGGCCATGATGGGATTGGATATCAAAAATAAAGGGGAATAAAATGCTAATCGTGAGATGTGATAGCACTGGCAAATTCACTTTGTACTCTTGTGAATTCAAACCATTTGAATTGCCTGAAATAATGCTTACTGATTTACCTGAAAGAAAAGTGTACAAAAGGCAGACATTCACAAGAAGAGGACTTGCACGAATGCTTGATAAAGTCCGCTGTATGACAGTGCTTTTGCCAGGTACAAACTTGGATCACATTGTTTTTTATTTAGAAATTACTGATTGCAGGTTTTGGTCAAAGCAGAAGGAAATAGGGTTCACTTACTAAAAAGGAGAAATCAAATGGAAGTCAATCAAATTCAAGTCCGAAACAAAATCACGGGAGCACTTGTAACAAATGGCTTGTATCTGAGCCGCACTAGCATTCGTCTTTATGCCAGGGACATCATCAAGAACACCAACCTTTTCACCGGTGAACGAAAACCAACCGGTGACAAATTGTTCAAGATGGCTTGTACTGGCACTTCTCATGCAAAAGCAATCAAGCTCTTAAACAGAAACGAAGCATGAAATGCTCATAGGCTTATTCATTGTGGCGATTGCGTTAGGAGCATGGTTAGCTTACCATACTTCTTCTCCCATACAACCCAAGACAAAAGAAAAGAAAGATAAACCAACCACCATGCAAAGGAGATTCAGAAAAAATGACTAATAAATACACCGTAGACCGCTGCTCTCTCCCGCCAAAGACGGGAGAAATTGTCCAGACACTTATAGTCAATGCGTCATCCCATGAGGATGCCGCAGAGCAATGCCGGTACGCGGATCCGTGCGTGGTGACCGTCCATGACGGTAACACCGAGCGCACGTTCCGATTCATCCGATTCACTGGAGGGACATCGCGGTTGCATTTTTGAAAAGCTGACATGGTGTAGAGGACAAAATGAAACCCATCAAGAAATGGACAATCATACGACACGTCAGGGCACTGATATGTGCCTGGCATTTTATTTGGAAAGGTGTCTCTATATGGCGCATGGACTTTGAACAGATCATATCCTTCTACAAAAAGGATGATGAGAAAGCCAGACGAATTTGGAACGGAGAAGAATAACAATGGCAACCAACAACTGGCTTGTGTATGTGCTCAAGTGCAAGAAAGGTGAATTCTATATTGGGATCACCACTGACATGGCTAAACGCTGGAAGAAACACGAAGAAGGCAAAGCCAGCAAATACACGAGAAGTCACAAGCCAGTTGAAATCTGTTATCAGACAGGAGCTTGGCTCAACCGATCACAAGCCTTGAGAATAGAACGGTACTTCAAGGGTTTGTCTCACAAAATGAAAAAGCAATTATTTGGGAAAGCATAGATAAAATGCCTAGCCTAAAAACAAAAACTGCTACCAAAGTTCAGTTCAAGGGTGGTGGTGCTGGCATCAAGATAGAATTCCCATTTTCTACCGACATGCTTGAATTGGTCCGATCATTGTCAGGCAGACACTATCATCCTGATGGCAAGTTTTGGACCTGCCCCTTGACAATCGAATCAATAGAGAAGCTTTTAGAGA
>Ga0105092_10002173_pt1 | contig 10490 bp, 6 predicted proteins | sample PPLLak2March2015_FD_87021 | JGI IMG/M metagenome (GOLD analysis project Ga0105092, IMG submission 87021) | Freshwater sediment microbial communities from Prairie Pothole Lake near Jamestown, North Dakota, USA - PPLs Lake P7 Core (1) Depth... | ecosystem: Environmental > Aquatic > Freshwater >...
CAGCGAGAGTGACCTCGTGACAACCCACGATCCCAATCACCGCAACCCGGATCCAATCAGGAGAATGAGACGAAGTGACCTGCTGCATCTCCTCTACGACAACGGCTGGATCCTCAGCCGTAATGAAAGGCGATACGTCTGGCGATGTCCATGCGGTGGGAGCCACGACATCAGATCCATCCGCTCTCCCGCCGATCAAGAATTGGCCATCCGGATGATCGACCTCTGCCGGGAGTCCCTCGCCCAGGAGGTCAACGGGTAGGGAAAATCAACTCGTGCTCGTCGAAAAGATGCTCGACGAGGGTATGGATTTGTCCGGGCCGAGTTGTAGTGTCGAACGTATGTTCGATAGAAGGATCATGCCTTCCGATCTCGACCTTTTCGCTCTCGAGCAGGGGGACGACCACGGGCTGCCTGCTGATCTGGAAACGATCCCACCGGGTCTACTCCTGGCGGTGGTCTTGTCCAGTGTCGATCGGGATCGGCTGTCTGGGTTCGACCGGGTGGAATTGTTGAAAGCACGAAGCCGGCTGATATCTCATCTTCAAGCCGAGTTGTACGCCGACATCCATGCCGTCTCCGAGGCGGTCTCCGACCTGGACCATTTCGAACATCGGGACGGGTTCTATATCACCGCCTCCCAAGTCCAGGCAGCACTGACTCTGACCCGTCGAGCCGGGGAGCTGCACACCGATCTCGCCTTCGAACTCCGTGAACGTCTGCCCGGTGTGTGGCAGGCTCTTCATGATGGTCTGATCGACCTGGCCAAGGCTCGGGTCCTCTGCGATCAGACCTGTCATCTCCCCCAGGAGTTGGCAAGCCGGGTGTGCGATACCGCGCTGGAACGGGCCGCAGATCAGACCACAGGGCAACTCCGTGCCCGGATCCAACGGTTGATCATCTCGATCGATCCCGCCTCGGCCAGGGACCGGTATGAGGAGACACTGAAAGACCGACGGGTGATATCCGAGATGACCGATGCCGGTACTGCCAACCTCCACGGTCTCGATCTGCCTCCCGCCGATGCGCCTGCCGCGATGCTGAGGATCAACCGGATGGCCCAGTCCCTCAAGGCCAAAGGTGACAAACGACCGATCGACCAGATCCGAGCCGACATCCTCTTGGACCTTCTCACCGGCCGCAACCAGGGTCAGAGCAAAGGGGCCGACCGGGGAGTGGTGGACGTGAGGGTGGATATGACCACCCTCGCCGGGATCGACGACAAACCCGCAGAAATACCGGGATGGGGACCGGTCATAGCCGATGTCGCCCGTCGAATCGTGGAACAACCCGATTCCGAATGGCGGATCGTCACCACCGACGACAGCGGGCACCCTGTCGGTGTGGTCACCACCAAGAGACGACCCACGTCCACCCAGAAGCGGATCGTCGAGACCAGGAATCCGACCTGTGTCTACCCCGGCTGTCGCATCGACTCAGCCCAATGCGACCTCAACCACGAGGTCCCATGGGCAGAAGCCCACCACACCACGTGCGCAGAGCTCGGACCGCTCTGCCGCCACCAACCACCACCACCGCGGATGGAAACTGAAACAGGTCAGACCCGGCATCTACCAATGGACCAGCCCCCTCGGCCACACCTACATCACCGGGCTCGACCCACCGTGACGGCGGTCACTCCCCCCGGTTCAGCCAGTTGTCCGCCGCCTCACCAACCACCGAGTCAAACTTGAGCCCCATGAGGATGACGCCGGCCGCCCCCGCGTTCTGGGCTCGTTTTTCCAACTCAGACGTCAGCTCCCATGCCAGTTTTCGGCCGACCTCGGGCGTCAGGTCGGCCAGCCGCTCTTTGAGGCCATCAGTGGTCGGGACCGACCCGATCGCCTCCATCTGCTCTACCCAGGACGGGCTGAAGGGAGGGATGATCATCACGAAGACGGGAGGGTCCTCCGGCTTCAGGTTGAGCAGGCCCAAGTGCCGCTCCATCACCTCGGGGTCGAGGATCGGCCCGGTGACGAAGAACTGGGCGCCCAGCTCGATCCTCCTCCGGAACTGCCATTCGCGGAATCGTGAGGGCATGCCCACCTCGAAATCGGGGAGGTTCTCCTGGAGCTCCCGAAGGTGCTCGACGATCTCGTAGTGATGGGCGAGATGGTCGACGTGGGGAACCGTGTCACCAATGACGACGAGGAAGGAGTCGACACCGTTACCGAGGGCCCCTCTCACCTCTGATTCGATGGCCAGGATGTTTCGGTCCCTGGTCGACACCACCACCGTCGGATGCACGTCAGGAGTGTCGTGCGTGATTCGGGCCGAAAAGGCATACGGCGAAACCCGGATGCGTCCGAACACATTGTCGGTCACCAACACATGGCTCCACGACGGGGAAAGACTCCGATGCTGGAGGTTGGGGAGCTCAGGTGGGTTGATCTCGGCGATCCTGAGCCAGCCGTCAGCCTTTGTCAGCATCTCGGTCCTCTCTCGGTTTGCGGGCGACGAAATACTTCGCCTGGGGGTGATGGCAGATGATCGCCGACGTGGTCTGCTCCGGCTGGTACTGGTAGAAGGTTTCCTCGCCAACGGTGATCCCGATGCGGTCGGCACCGAGCAGATACGCCACCTTCTCGTTGTCCTCCAGGTCGGGACAGGCCGGGTACCCCCACGAGAAGCGCCCGCCCCGGTATTGCTGACGGAACAACCCGAGCAGCGAAGGCCCGTCCTCGTCGGCGAACCCCCACTCCTCCCGGATCCGGTGATGCCAGTGTTCGGCCAGGGCCTCGGCCATCTCCACACCCAGACCATGGAGTAGCAAGTAGTCGGTGTAACGATCCTGGTCGAACAACTCCTTGGCCCGGTCGGAGACCTTGTCGCCCATGGTCACGATGTGGAATGCCGCGTAGTCGACCTCTTCGCCGACAGGGCGGAAGAAGTCGGCGATGCACATGTACGGGTCCTCCCGCTGCCGGGGGAAGCTGAAGCGGGTCAACTCCCTCTGGGCGCTCACGTCGTCCCAGATGACGAGATCGTTGCCGTCGCCATTCGCCGGGAAGTAGCCGTAGACCACCTTCGGGTTGAGCAGGTCGTCGTGCCGGGCCAGCGCAATCTGCTCGCGGAGCAGCGGCGCCAGCCTTTCCTTGAAATCGAGGTCCCGCTCACCCTTCTCGGGCCGGTACTGCCACTGGTTTCGGAAGAGGGCGGTCAGGTTGAGATAGGGGACGATCTCGTCGATCGAGACGCCCCGGATCACCCGCGACCCGGTGAAAGGCGGGACGAAGATCTGGTTGTCCCGCTTGACGTCCGGGGACCGGGCCGGGATCACACCGCCCTCGGCCTCTCGCTCGTGGTACTGCCGGGCCGCGATCGGCTGGGGGGCCGGTTCGCCGGCGACGATCTTTCCCATGGCGTCGAGCCCGGCGAAGGCGTTCTTGCCGTAATACAGCGGGCCCTGATAGCGGGATCGGAGATCTGCTTCGACATAGTTCCTGGTCAGGGCGGCTCCGCCGAGGAGGACAGGCACCTTGCCGAGGCCACGTCGCTCCAACTCTTCGAGGTTGTCCCGCATGATGAGCGTGCTCTTCACAAGGAGACCACTCATCCCGATGGCGTCCGCTGACGTCTCCTCGAACTTGGCGATCATCTCCGAGATGCCGATCTTGATGCCGAGGTTGTGCACCTCGTACCCGTTGTTGGTGAGGATGATGTCGACCAGGTTCTTGCCGATGTCGTGGACGTCACCGGAAACAGTTGCCAGCACGATTCGGCCCCGTGTCGACCCTTCGGCTTTCTCCATCATCGGCTCGAGGTAGGCGACCGCCTTCTTCATGGTCTCGGCCGACTTCAAGACGAACGGGAGTTGCATCTCACCGCTGGCGAACAGCTCGCCCACCGTCCGCATCCCGTCGAGGAGGTAGTTGTTGATGATGTCGAGTGGCGTTGTGCCTTCGCCCAAGGCGACGTCGAGGTCTGCAATTACGTTCTTCTGGTCGCCGTCGATGATGCGCTTGGCAAGACGCTCCCCCACCTCCATGCCCTCGTAGTCGCTCTCCGACCTCTCGACTGTCTCGACTCCCGCGAACAACTCGAGGAGCTTCTCCAACGGGTCGTACCCCTCGGCACGCCGGTCATAGATGAGATCGAGGCAGACCTGGCGCTGTTCGGGGTCGATCCGGTTGAGCGGCTCGATCTTCCCGGCATGGACGATGGCCGCGTCGAGACCCGCTTCGACCGCCTCGTGGAGGAAGACGGAGTTCAGGATGCGTCGTGCCGCCGGGTTCAGCCCGAAGGAGACATTGGACACACCGAGCACGGTCCGAACCCCCGGTAGCTCAGTCTTGAGCTGCCTTATGGCGTCGAGAGTGATCATGGCGTCCTTACGCAGGTCGTCATCACCTGTCGTGAGGGGAAAGGTGAGTGCATCGAAGATCAAGTCCTCGGAACGCAAGCCATAGCGCTCGACGGCGAGTTCATGGATGCGATGGGCGATCCGCAGCTTCCACTCGAGCGTGCGGGCCTGTCCCTCCTCATCGATGAGCAGGCATATGGCTCCGGCGCCGTGCTTTCGGGCCAGACCGAATACCCGATCGAGACGGGAGCCTGGCTCTTCGCCATCTTCGAGGTTGGCGCTGTTGAGCAGGCTGCGTCCGCCCAGCCGCTCAAGACCGGCCTCCATCACCTCGGGCTCCGTCGAGTCGAGCACCACGGGTGCGGCGACGTCGGTGGCAAAGGCTGCGGCCAGCTTGTTCATGTCCGCCACTCCGTCTCGCCCCACATAGTCCACACAGAGGTCGACGAGATGGGCCCCCTCCTTCACCTGATCCTGGCCGATGGAGACGCAACCGTCGAGGTCGTCCACCAGAAGGGCTTCCTTGAAAGCGCGTGACCCGTTGGCATTCGCCCGCTCCCCGATGATCAAGAACGAGGTGTCCTGGTCGAACGGGACCTGGCTGTAGATCGAAGCGGCCGATGGGATCGACTCTGGCCTGCGTTCCAGGAGAGGCAAGGGCCGGGTCCTCTCTATCACGGCGGCCAGATGCTCGGGACTCGTGCCGCAACAACCGCCGATCACACCGATCCCCATCTCGGTGACGAACTGGCCGAGATGGTGGGCCAGGTCGTCCGGTGACAGGTCATAGGCCATCTGGCCGTCTTCGACATGGGGAAGACCGGCGTTCGGTATCGCCGACACCGGCACTTTGGAGTGGCGTGCCAGATGGCGCAACGGCTCGTACATCTCGGCCGGGCCGGTGGCGCAGTTGAGGCCGATGACATCGGGTCCGAGCGCTTCCAGCGTGGTCAGGGCCGCGCCGATCTCGGTCCCGGGGAGCATCCGCCCGGTGAGCTCGATAGTGACCTGGACCTGGAGCGGGATCTCGACACCGGCGCTCTTCATCGCCCGCCGGGCGCCCTCGATGGCAGCTTTGGCACCAAGCAGGTCGAATTGGGTCTCGATGATCAGGAGGTCGGCTCCCCCATCGACCAGCCCGGAGGATTCCACCTCATACGCATCGGCGAGATCTCGATAGGAGATCTGGCCGAGGGTGGCGAACTTGGTGCCGGGACCGATCGACCCTGCGACGAATCGAGGCCGTCCGTCAGCTTTGACGAATTCGTCCACAGTCTCCCTCGCCAGCGTCGCCCCGGACGCGGCGATCTCATACGACTGGTCCTCGAGCCCATACTCGCCGAGGGGTACGGAAAACGCCCCAAAAGTGTTGGTCTCCACCACGTCGACGCCGACTTCGAGGAAGGAGCGGTGAAGCTCCCTGATGACATCGGGTCGACGCAGGTTCAACAGCTCATTGCATCCTTCGAGCGACGGGCCCCCGAAGTCGTCGGCAGTGAGGCCGACGAGCTGCAGGTTGGTGCCGGTAGCCCCGTCGAAGATGACGAGTCCGGACTGGACCACCTCGATGTAGCCGCTCACGGTTGACACCACTCGGGCCTGCTATCGAAGAAAGGCATTCGAGCCTCGCTCACCGGTCACTCCTCTGTTTCTTCTCGAAACGCTTGAAGAGCGCCTTGAGCCAGTGGCTCCGGCAACTCATCGATCCAGGCATTGGCACCGTGCTTGCGCCGGTTGCCGCGGTTTCATCGGGCCTGATCCCTCAACCGCTCAAGATGAGCGCTTCGTCGGTGTTGAGACTATTGGATTTCAGCGGATTTGTGCAACATCCCCGGTCGAACAGGCGCCGGCCGCGCCTCGATCGGCCCGGGCGGCATTGACTTGAACCTCGATCCTGGATACCTTTCCTGTCACATGAATGGCTGGATCACGACCGGTATGACGACCACGACCGAAAGGCCGTGCGACTCGTCCGTGTAACCAAGCCACCAACCACACGAAACACGAGATCCGCACCGGCAGAGGGCGGATCTTTTTGATTCCCCACCTGGCGGCGGCCATCCGAGAAGCGAAGGTCAGATGAGAGAGCAGAGAGAATCGAGGGGGAAGCCATGACCGTCCGCGTCGGCGTGCTCGGTGCCGGGACCGTCGGTGGCGCCCTGGTCAACCGGCTGCTGAGCGACCGTGACGCCATCAGACTCAAATCTGGCGTCGATCTGGAGGTGCGGCGGGTCGCGGTGAGGGACCTGGCCAAGGAGCGTCCCTTCGACATCAAGGCCGATCGAATGACCGACGACGCGGTGTCGGTCGTCACCGATCCTTCGATCGACGTGATCGTCGAGGTGATCGGTGGTCTCGAGCCGGCCGGTGCGCTGGTCCTCGCAGCCCTGCGCTCCGGGAAGCCCGTGGTCACCGCCAACAAGGAGCTCATCGCCACCAGGGGCCAAGAGATCGTGGAGGCGGCAAAGAGGGCGGGGGTATCCGTCATGTACGAAGCAGCCGTGGGAGGTGGGATCCCGGTGATTCGCCCCCTGGCCGAGAGCCTCGCCGGCGAGGACATCGACGTCGTGAGCGGCATCGTGAACGGGACGACCAACTACATCCTCACCGCGATGGCCAAAGAGGGCCGTAGCTATGGCGACGCCCTCGCCGAGGCCCAACGTCTCGGCTACGCCGAGACCGACCCTGCCGATGATGTCTCCGGACGCGATGCTGCGTTCAAGACCTCGATCCTCGCCAGCCTCGCCTTCGGAGAGCGGGTCGCGCCGTGGGAAGTCGAATGTGAAGGGATCGAAGGCGTGACCGCCGATGATGTGGCCTCCGCCACCGACAGGGGCGAGGTCATCAAGCTGATTGGCTCCGCCCAGAGGGGAATCGATGGTCGCGTCGAGGCATCGGTGAAGCCGGTGAGCGTCCCCGCCGACCACCCGTTGGCCGGGGTCAACGGGGTGACCAACGCCATCTTCATCGAGGGGCCATCGGTGGGCCGACTCCTCTTCACCGGTCCTGGCGCCGGGGGTCAGCCAACGGCAAGCGCCATGCTCGGCGATCTGATCCAGGTCGCCTCACGGGGCCGTGGCCCGAGGACCGGCTCGGCGCACGATCCCAAGCCGAGACGCCAGGTGCTCCACCGCTAGGTGCTTGCCTCTCCCGCAAGGAAGTCGCGGTACCAGGCGCCGCTCGACTTGATCGTTCGGCTCATCGTCTCGAAATCGACCCTCACGATCCCGAAGCGCTTGTCGTAGCCACGTGCCCACTCGAAGTTGTCCAGCAGCGACCAGAGGAAGTATCCCCGCACATCGACACCGCGATCAATAGCGACTTTCATCGCGTCGATGTGACGTCGCACGTAATCCGTCCGTTCCGGGTCGTCGATTGATCCGTCAGGACTCACCACATCGGCATAGGCGGCGCCGTTCTCGCAGATCACCAGCGGCAGTCCGGGCTGCTCCCGACCGATCCGCTCAAGCATCCAGGTCAGGCCCTCGGGCTCGACACCCCAGTTCATCTCGGTCAGCGTCCCGGGCGCCCGAACCACCTTGGCCCCCCAGGTGCCGGGCCAGGGAGACATCGATTCCATCCCGCCGACGTGCTCGATGTGGTTGATGTTGTAGTAATTGACCCCAAGGAAGTCGATCGGCTGCCGACGACCAGCGAGCTCCTCCACGTCTATCTCCTCGGACACCCCGTATCGCTCGAATACCGCCTGGACCTCCTCGGGATATCGGGCGTGGATCACCGCATCCGCGAACAGCCGGTTCTGGACCAGATCGACAGCCGAAGCCGCCGCCCGATCTTCCTCGGTGTCGTTCTGGGGCCAGGCGGGGATCAGGTTCAGCACGATGCCGAGACGGTCGTCTTCCCGAGGTGAGGTGTCTCGCATCACTCCGATCGCCGAGTGATGGGCCAGCATCAGGTGATGAGCGACCACGAGCGAGCCCGGGGTGTCGGTGATCCCGGGGGCGTGCTCACCCGAGCTGTGGCCCAGAAAGGCAACACACCAGGGCTCGTTGAGGGTGGCCCAGGTGTTGACCATGTCGCCAAGGGCGTCCTTGGCCAATGCTGCATATTCCGTGAACCAGTCCACTGACTCCCGGTTGAGCCAGCCGCCGCGGTCCTGGAGCACCTGAGGCAGATCCCAGTGATACAAGGTGGCCATCGGGGTGATTCCAGCGTCGGCCAGTTCCTTGCACAGCCGGCGATAGAAGTCAATACCCGCCTGGTTGACCCGGCCCGTTCCCTCGGGGAGGAGACGGGACCATGCGATCGAGAACCTGTAGGCATTGACCCCGATCTCGGACATCAGTGCGACGTCCTCGGCATAACGGTGGTAGTGGTCCACCGCTTGATCACCGGTATGGCCATCGGCTGTCTTGCCCGGCGTATGGGCAAAGGTGTCCCAAATGGACCTGCCTCTCCCGTCTTCCTCGACCGCACCCTCGATCTGATACGAGGCCGTGGCCACACCCCACAGGAACCCAGGGGGGAACTGCGACAAAGATGCCATCTGGCGCTGCTTCCTTTCTCTACCTACTTCTGGACACCGGAGAGATCGATGCCCTTCAGAAACACTCTCTGGGCGAAGAGGAAGACCATCACCGGGATGATCAGGGCCAGCATGGCGCCCGACTGGACGAGGCTGGGCGTGTCGTCGTAGAGCGTGTTGAAAGTGCGCAGGCCGACCGCGATCGGCTGCAATTCGGGCCGTGCCGAGAGATAGATCAAGGGCTCGAAGAAGTCGTTCCAGGCGAAGTAGAAATGAAAGAGGGATACAGCCACGATCGGGGCCTTCATCTGGGGGATGAGGACCGACCACAGAGTGCGAAACGGCCCAGCCCCGTCGATGGTGGCTGCTTCGTCGAGCTCCCTGGGGATGGTGAGGAAATACTGTCTCAGCAGGAACACGTTGAAGGCGTTGGCGAAGAAGTGGGGAACGATCAACGGCAGCCATGTGCCCACCCATCCGATGCGGAGGAAGAGCGTGTAGGTGGGAACAAGCGTGGCGTAACGAGGGAGGATGATCGTCGCGATCAGCACCACCATGATCGACCTGCCGAACGGCACGTGGAAGCGGGCCAACCCGTAGGCGACCAGGATGGAGGACCCGACCGCCCCTATTGTCCCCAGTCCTGCGATGACCAGCGTGTTCCTCAGCAGAAGCGGGAAGTCCATCAAGTCCCAGGCTTGGCTGTAGTTCTTCCATTGCGGGTCGAACGCGTAGGCGGGTTCGAGCAACCTCCAATTGCCTTCCCACTCGATGGGCCCGGCCGATGGATCGGCGGGGTCGATGAATTGCGACGTCTGCCGCCCCGGCTGGAGCATCGCCAGCTCTCGTTCCGTGCCATCGGGCATGGGAACGGTGTAGATGTCGAGTTGTTCGCCCTCGTACTCGAAGGTGGCTGCCGACTGGGGAAGGATCGGACCCTCGAAGTCGGAGAGCATCTGCTCGGACTTGAGCGAAGTGACTGCCATGTATCCGAGGGGAAGAAGGAACACGAACAGGACCAACCCGGTGATCCCGGTCAACATCCAGCCCTGGAGGCGCCTCTTCCGGGGACGACCGGCAATGGGGGTGGTTGAGGTGCTCTCGCGCTCCAGGGTGGCAGTCATCGTCTCATCCCTCGAACTCGTAGTGGACCCAGTACTTGGCCGACCAGAAAAGGGCCCCCGTCGTCAACACCGCGACGATGAACAGCGCCCAAGCCAACGTAGCCGCGTACCCCATGTTGAAAAACTGGAACCCGGTCCTGAAGAAATAGAGGGCAAAGAACTGGGTCGCCCCGTTGGGGGCGCCGCTGCCGTTGTTGAGGACGAAGGGGACGAGGAAGTAACCGAAGATCCCGATCAGGGTGATGACCATGTTGTAGAAGATGATCGGGGTGATGAATGGGATGGTGATGTGCCGGAAGGAGCCCCACTCCCCGGCTCCGTCGATGCGGGCCGCGGCATAGAGGTCTTCCGGGACCCCTTTCATGGCGGCGATGAAGATGAGGACGGCATTCCCCACCGCCCAGAGACCGATGAACACCAGGGAGGGGTAGATCCAGAACTCATCGTGGAACCAGTCCGGCCCGTCGATACCGAAAATGGCGAGGATCTTGTTCACCCAGCCTATTTGCCCATTGAAGACCCCGTTGAAGATGAGGACCGCGGCCACGAAGGGGATGATCGACGGCATGTAGAAGAG
>Ga0105092_10002174_pt1 | contig 10488 bp, 9 predicted proteins | sample PPLLak2March2015_FD_87021 | JGI IMG/M metagenome (GOLD analysis project Ga0105092, IMG submission 87021) | Freshwater sediment microbial communities from Prairie Pothole Lake near Jamestown, North Dakota, USA - PPLs Lake P7 Core (1) Depth... | ecosystem: Environmental > Aquatic > Freshwater >...
ACAGGTATCAGGTAGACAGGTATCAGGTAGGCAGGTACACATGTATTGTACCTGTCTACCGGTTTACCTGTCTACTTGCCTAGCCACACACCACACGCAGCGCATTCGGCACTACTTCAAATGAAACCTTGCGAAGATCGGTTCCCGGCCCGCTGAAAATCTCTCCGTCCGCGTGGATGTAAAGCGGGCGGTCTGAGGAGAGTTGGAAAGTTTTACAGGCCCCCATGCGGACCTGTTTGAAGCGCCCGTGCGTGCCCTTCATGACCTCCGGCACGATGCGGAACATCATGGGGCGGCTGCAATGCGCGATCATGGCGTAATTGAGAAGGCCGTCATCGATCCTGGCTTCCGGCGCGATGAAGAAACCGCCGCCCTCGCGCGGGCTGTTGCAGAGCACGAGGTAGATCACGCTTTCCTGCCACTTCTGACCGTCCGTTTCGATCTGCATCCGCATTGGAATGTGATCGAAAATAATGGTTTGAATCACTGCGGTCAGATACATGGGGAAGCCGCGCAGAAACGGCAGCTTGTGTGACCGAATGGTGACATTCGCCCCGAAACCGATGCCGAGCGTATTGTCAAAATACTCCTTGCGCCCGTGCTCGTCGGTCATCAGGCCAAGATCGATGGTCGAGGCTTCCCCCTCGAGGGCATGGACCAGCGCCTCCGTCGGGATGCGGGAGGCCCGGATGCCGTGCGAAAAATCATTGCCCGAACCGGCCGGGACCACGCCCAGGACCGGACGTTTGTCTTCCGGGATCTTCATCAGTCCATTGACGACTTCATGGACCGTTCCGTCTCCCCCGACGGCGATGACCATTTCATAGCCCTGCTCGCCCGCCTGCTGCGCCAGATCGATGGCGTGACCCGGATAGACCGTGCCGCTCCAGTCGACGCCGCCGTGTTGTTCGGTGATCGAACGCAGGTCGCGGGCGATGCGCCATGCGTTTCCCATATCTGCCATGGGGTTCAGGATGATTTTGACTTTGCGATGCATGCTGGATTCTCTTTTGAAAGTGGATTTTACAGGAAGCCCTGCAAAGGTTTTACTCAGCGCTGAGTTTCTTTCACCAACCTTCGCAAGGCTTGTTGATCTTCAAAAATTATAACCCCTGCAGAATCAGGAGGATGCTTTATCCGCCCCCGATTTGATGGGTTGCCAGCGGTCCTGTGATTCCATGCGCGACCTCAAAGCTGCCGCGCTGATACTTTTTGGCGCGGTAAAGTGCCGTATCGGCCGCGCGCAGGAGATCCGGGCCGCTGCGGGCGTGGACGGGAAAGAGGGCAATGCCGCCGGAGATGCCAAGTTTGAGCCGCCTGCCATCCGGAAGCTTGTATTTCAGTCTTTTCATCCCCTCGACGATTTTTTCCGCGACAACCTGCGCGGAGGACAGCTCGGTCTGGCTCAGGATCAGGGTCAGCTCGTCCCCGCCGTAGCGCGCCAGAAAATCGGTCGTGCGGACCCCGCGGGCCATCTGGCCGAAGACCACCCGCAAAACATCATCGCCGACCGCATGTCCATACGTGTCATTGACTGCCTTAAAGCCATCCAGGTCCATCATGATGACGGCAAAGGAATAATTATTTCTGCGCGCGGCCGCGACTTCCTCCTCAAGCCGTTCGTCGAGTGCCCGCCGGTTTGGCAGGCCGGTCAGCGTGTCGCTGTAGGCCTGGCGGCTGATCATCTGATGCAGGCTGGCGTTGGAGATCGCCACGGCTGCCTGATCTGAAAGCAGGCTCAATAAACGCAATTCCGAGGAGGAAAAGCCTCCGCTGATGGAGCGCGACAGGTTCATCACACCCACGACGTTTTGTCCCACTTTGAGAGGAATGCCGATGATGGATCCGCTCCAGTAGGCCGGCACGTTCTGGTAGAGGGGATGACTCTTCATATCTTCGACAATGATCGTTTGGCCGCCGCGTGCCACCGTGTAGGTCAGGCCGGTGGAGCGGGGTTTGGCCCAGGGCCGGTTGCGGGTGCCGTCCGAGTCGAGGGCGGCCCCAAAGGAAAGTCTGTGATTCCGGTAAAGAAAAATGTTGATATTGCGGGCGTTCTCGATCAGGCGCATGGCTTCCGATGCCACCGCATCCAGCACATCGGGCAGATCCAGGCTGGAAGTCAGGTTGATGCTCAATTTCTTGAGCGCGTCCAGTTCATCGGTCTGCTGTTTGAGCATGGCCAGCAAGGAATGATTGTTGATCAGCTCACGCGCCAGCGCCTCGGTATTGTGGTTGTTTTCGGGGGCAAATTTTTCCAGAGAAGCCGCCAGAATATCCAGCAGTTTAAGAAGCGATTCCCGCTCAGCCGGGGATCCGCCTTCCGTTTCCAGGATATTTCGTGCCTCCATCAGGATTTTTGATCTTTGGTCGCCCATTCTTCTCTTTTGGCGGCGGCGCAAATCGTCATGGCTTGTGTGGCCGGCCGTACATAATTTGTTCATGTGATTATAACCAGTCGCATTTGATAAAGTATTGCATGCCCATTACAGCCCCATTCTTTTTGAAATCGTACAAAAAACCGCACAATTATCTTGTCGGCGCATAAGAGGTGAGACGGATATGTTAGAATCCAGCAGCCCGTAATCGGAGGACATCGTGTCAAACTACCCTAAACCTGTCACTGCCACACCGCTCCATCCCCGCCGGCGCGGGATCGTCATTGGCGCATCCGACGGGATCGGCGCGGCCCTGGCCCGGCGCCTGGCCCGTGAAGGATACACACTGGCATTACTTGCCCGCCGCAAAGACAAACTCGAATCGGTCTGTGACGAGATCAACCGGGCGGCCGGTGAAGGTCTCGCACATGCCTATATTCATGATGTGGCTGAATATGAAAAAGTTCCAGAGCTTCTGCGCAGGATCGTTGCCGATCTCGGCGGGCTGGACCTGGTTGTATTTGTTGCCGGCGTCAACTATCCTCCCGGCGGGATCGAGAAATACAATTTTGAAAACGACCGCACGATGATCGAGGTCAACCTGATCGGCGCGATGGCCTGGCTAACCCCGGTGGCAGAGATGTTCCAGTCCGCGCGGGCCGGGCAGATTGTCGGTGTGGGTTCCGTTGCAGGAGATCGCGGCCGCGTAGGCAACCCGGGCTACAACACCTCGAAGGCTGGGCTGGCGACCTACCTGGAGGCGCTGCGCAACCGCCTCACCCGGCGCGGCGTCAATGTGCTGACCGTCAAACCGGGCTTTGTCGAAACGGCGATGATCAAAGCCGCCCAGGGACCCACACCGTTCATGATTCCCACTGAAAAAGCCGTGGACGATATCTGGAAGGCTATGCGGAAACGCAGACAGATGATCTATACCCCCGGGATCTGGCGCTGGATCATGCTGGCCATCCAGCATACGCCGTCATTCATCTTTCGAAGGCTGTCATTTTAGCTTTGGAGTCCAGAAGCTTGCTTCTGGCTGAGCCAACAGCAAGCTGTTGGACTCCAAAAGTTCATTCCCATGGAAGCAAACATGTCTCTCTCACTGAATAGCTTTACCCAGCTTGAAAACTTTGGCCACTCCCTGCGTGCGCCCTCCTATCTTTTCCGTCCGGCGCGGGCGGAGGAGATTTACGAAGTGTTTTGCCTGGCCGAGAAAACCGGACTGACCGTCACGGCGCGCGGCGCGGGCAGAAGCTACAACGACGCGGCCCTGAACGGCGGCGGCATCGTGCTGGACCTCTCGGCCATGAATCAGATCCTGGAATGGGATCCCGCCTCGGGCCTGGTGCGCTGCGAGCCGGGGGCTACCCTCGAGCAGCTCTGGCAGCGCGTCGAGCCGGATGGCTGGTGGCCGCCGGTCGTCTCGGGCACGATGAAGACCACGCTGGGCGGCTGTCTCGGCGCGAACATCCACGGCAAGAACAACTTCAAGAGGGGGACGATCGGCGAGCACGTGCTGGAGTTCAGCGCGCTGCTGCCGAACGGTGAGTCGGTCACCTGCACGCCCGAGAAGAACGCGGACCTGTTCTACGCCATGATCAGCGGACTCGGAATGCTGGGCATCTTCACCTCGGTCACCATGCAGATGAAGCGTATCGAGTCCGGCCTGCTGGAAGTCCATGCCTGGCCGGCGCATGACCTGCACGAGCATCTTTCGCTGCTGCTCGACAATGCGCCCGGTTACGATTACATCGTCGGCTGGATGGACACGATGAACGGCGGAAAAAGCCTGGGGCGTGGCCAGATCCATGCGGCGAATTACGTGCATGCCAATGAAGACCCGAACCCGCAGAAGACCATGCAGCTAAGCAATCAGGTTTTGCCGCCGCGCATCTTTGGCGTCTTTCCCAAGTCCATTCTGTACCTGTTCATGAAGCCGTTCGCCAACAATCTGGGCTGGTGGGCTGTTAACATCGCGAAGTATGCTGCCTCGCTGCGCAGGCATACCTTCCGCCAGCCTCATGCGGCATTTCATTTCCTCCTGGACTACGTTCCCAACTGGGAATTGTCGTATGGACGCGGCGGCTTGATCCAGTACCAATCCTTCCTGCCCAGGGAAACCGCCGAGCAGGCCTGGCGCGAGATGTTGAGCATGTCCCTGAAGCGCGGACTGCCTTCCTACCTGGGCGTGACCAAACGGCACCGCCCCGATAAGTTCCTGCTCAGCCACGCCGTGGACGGTTTCTCGCTGGCACTCGATTTCAAAGTGACGGATGGCCGCCGCGCCAAACTGAGTCAGATGCTGCAGGAGTTCGATCGCATCGTTTTACAGGCTGGCGGGCGGTTCTACTTTGCCAAGAACAGCGAAACCTCCGCCGAATCGACGCGGGCCTTCCTGGGCGAGGAAACGATCTCGAAATTCAAGCAACTCAAGAAACGCTGCGACCCCAATCACGTACTGGAATCCGATTTATTTAGAAGAATATTCGAATAACTTTATTTGGCAGAAAAGTATGATCTGATCGTCATTGGCGCCGGGCCAGCGGGGGAAAAGGGTGCAGCAAAAGCCGCTCAGTACGGAAAGCGAGTCGCGCTGATCGAGCGCGCGCCTCACCTGGGCGGCGCGGGCATCAACACCGGGACCGTCCCCTCAAAGACATTGCGAGAGTCCGCGCTGTATTTCTCAGGGCTGCGGCAGCGCGGCCTGTACGGCATCGACTATTCCCTCAAGGAAAACCTGACCATCAAGGACTTTATGTATCGCGAGCGCACCGTTGTCAGAAAAGAACGGAAGCTGATCGCGGAACATATCGACGAACATGATATTTCCCTGATGCGCGGTGAAGGTTCTCTGCGGGACGCGCACAGGGTGCAGATCAAGTCCTCGACGGGGGAGAAGGAGATCTCAGGTGAGCTGATCCTGATCGCCACCGGCTCCTCGCCGTACCACCCGCCCGGGGTTCCCTTCGACCATGAGCTGATCTGCGACTCCGATTCCATCCTGAACATCAAGCGCCTGCCGAAGACCATGGCGGTCGTGGGCGGCGGCGTGATCGGAACGGAATATGCCTCCATCTTCACCGCCCTCGGCATCCGCGTCACCCTGATCGAGCCGCGCGGCCGGGTCGTCCCGTTCGTGGATTCGGAGATCGGCCAGCGCCTGATGGACCAGCTGCTGAAGCTGGGCATCCATTTTGTGCTGGACGATCGCATGACAGCCATCGAACGGCGCAGCGATCACGTTCGCTTGACCCTCGGAAAAGGGGACAAGCTGAATGTCGAGGTCGCCTTGATCGCGGCGGGCCGTCAAAGCAACGTGCAGGGCCTGGGGCTGGAGCAGGTGGGCGTCAGGCTTGGAGAGCGCGGCCTGATCCTGGTCGACGAGAATTACCGGACGAACATCCCGAACATTTACGCGGTCGGCGACGTGATCGGCTTCCCGGCCCTGGCTTCCACGTCGATGGAGCAGGCCCGGGCGGCGATCGTCCATGCCTTCAACCTGGAATACAAGGAAAAGCTGGCTCCATTTTTGCCGCTGGCCGTCTATGCCATCCCCGAGATCTCAGCGGTCGGCCTGACGGAGGATGAGTGCAAGGCGCAGAACATTCCCTATCTGGTCGGGCGGGCCTATTACGAGGAGAATGCCCGCGGACAGATCATCGGCGATATGAGCGGGATGATCAAGCTGGTCTTCTCGCCCACGGACAAAAAGCTCCTCGGCGCGCACATCATCGGCGAGCAGGCCTCCGAGCTGATCCACATCGCCTCACACGTCATGCTGGCGAACGGTCCCATCGACGCGTTCATTGATGCAGTGTATAACTATCCTACACTTTCAGACTCCTATCAATACGCCGCCTATGATGGACTGGCGAACCATATAAAATGGCTCCGAGCGAACAAGAAATGAACGTCCACGTCCTCGACCTCGGCTTGATCGAATACGAAGCCGCCTGGGAATTACAGGATGAATACGCGCGCGAGGTCGCCGAAGGCAAGCGCCCGCCGACGCTGCTGCTGCTGGAGCATCCGCACGTGTATACCTTCGGGCGGCGCGGCAGGCAGGAGAACCTGCTGTGGGGCGAGGTGCAGCTGAAGGAAAAGGGAATTGCCATCCATTGGGTGGACCGCGGCGGCGACGTGACCTATCACGGGCCGGGACAGCTGGTGGGATATCCCCTCCTCCCCTTAACCCCTGTCCCCTCCGGCCAGGGAATAGGGGATAGGGGGGAGGGACGCATCCCCGACGCCGACTACGTCGGCTACGTCCGCAGGCTGGAGAAAACGCTGATCGCCGCGCTGGCGCGCCTGGGGGTCGCGGCCGGCCAACGGTCAGGCCTGACCGGGGTCTGGATCCAGGCCGACGTGCATTCGCGCTGCCCGCGCTGCAAGCCGGAGGACCGCCGGAAGCCGGCCAAGATCGCGGCGATCGGCGTCAAGGTCGACGCGCGCGGGGTCTCGCGGCACGGCTTCGCCCTGAACGTCAACCCCGACATGGATTACTGGGACGGCATCATTGCCTGCGGCCTGCAGGATGAGCCCGTTGTTTCCCTGGCAGACCTGTCCACCGAACCGCCAACTATGGAACGCGTCAAACGCGAAGTGGTGGCGGCTTTTGGTGAAGTGTTTGGTTATGAAATGAAATGAAAACAGGCTCCGAGTCTGGAAAGACTCGGAGCCTGTTTCTGTTTATTTTCGTCATTGCGAGTGGCGCCTTGGCGCCACGAAGCAATCTCATACAAAATTGCTTGTAGTAAATCGTATGTGAGACACTTGCGCCTGCGCGCAGTGCAGGTGTTGCTTCGTCTGGCTATGCCCTCCTCGCAATGACGGTATACGTTACGCCTGAGACGTCGCCGGCGCCTTGACGGGCGCGCTATCGCGCCTCCATAGAACCGTCACGACCGCGAGATAAACAAAGTACGCGATCATTTCGGTCAGAGATGGATTGCCGTTGTAGCCGAATAACGTCTTGAGCAATTGACCCGGCACGGAATTCTCATCGACGACCGCGTTCACATCCCAGACATGCTCCACGACCGCTGGAATCCAGCCGGCCTCGTTGAACTCATGCACGCCGTGCGCGACCAGCCCGGCCGCGAACAGTATGAGCAGGAAGCCTGTCACCTGGAAGAAGCGGCGCAGGTCGAGGCGGACGGTGGTGGCAAAGAGAGTCCAGCCGAGCAGGACGGATGTACCGAGCCCGAGGATCGTGCCGGCCAGCGTCTGGATGATATTGCTGGTCACCTGGCCTTGATCGCCGGCAAAGAAGGCCGCGGTGACGAAGAGCGCCAGCTCGATGCCTTCGCGGACAACGGCCACAAAAGCCAGCCAGAACATGGCGCGCTTGCCGGTCGATGCGGCGGCCTTGTTCACACCGGCTTCGAGCTCGCCTTTCAGAAAGCGGGCCTGCCGGCTCATCCAGAAGATCATCCAGGTCAGGATGCCGGCCGCGATCAGCATGGTGATGCCTTCGAAGAGCTGTTCGGCTTCCTCTTCGAGCGACATGCCGAAGCCTGTCAGCAGGACGGCCGTCAGGATGCTGACGCCGACCGCGCTGAGCGTGCCCAGCCAGACGGCAGGGGAGAGGTCGCTGCGGCGGATTTTGGTGAGTGCGCCAAGCACGATGCCGATGATGAGGGCGGCTTCGAGTCCCTCACGCAGGGACAGGAGATAGGTTGGGAGCATGGAATACCTCGTAATGTGGTGTTGAAATTGGACTAATTTTGCCCAATTTACGACGGCATTCTACCCGCGAACCTCGTATTTGACAAGATATTTATCAGAAAATTGATAGATATTAATTATCCCCGCAGCGCATTTGTAGGGTCCGATCATGATCGGACCCTACCTCTTTGCTTTCTTTCCACGGGTGCCGTGATAGCCGGGTACTCTGATGGCATAGATCGAACATAACTTTTCATCCAGCAGCCGCGACCGGATGCGGGCATCCATCTCGTCGAGTGAATCGGAGGTGGTGATCACCGTGGGCAGCTCGGCGTTGTAACGATAGTTAAACAATTGATAGAGCTTCTCGCGCACCCAGGGCGTCATGGACTGCGTGCCCAGGTCGTCGAGGATCAGCAGGGGCGCAGTGCGGATCTCGTCGAAGCGGCGGTCGAAGGCCACGCTGCTGTTCGGGCTAAACGTCGCCCGCAGGTGATCGAGCAGGTCCGGGACCATGATAAAGAGCGGCGGGTCACCCAGACCGGCCCGGTAGTTGGCAATCGCGGCGGCGAGATGGGTTTTGCCTGAGCCGTAGCCGCCCATGAAGACCAGCCAGCCTCTCGGCTTTTCAGCATAGCTATGTGCGGCTTTCAATGCCTTCTGCAGGGACTTGACTTCATCGGGCGGTAAACCTTCGCTCAGGCGCTCTTCAAAGGAGCCGAATGTTTTTCCCGCCATCAAGCCCAGCGAGGAAAGCTCCGGGTGGCCAATATCATCCAGGGGGCGGCGATAATCGGGGGCATTGATCAGAACAGCGCTCACCAGTTCCCGGTCGGCGAGGCGCGAACGGAAGCGCGCATCGATCTCGTCCAGTCCGAGGTTGGTCGTGACGACCAGGGAGAGCTTATTGATATACCGGTAGTTAATGATCTGAAATAGTTTTTCCTGTGCCCAGCCGGTTGCGTTCTGAGTCCCGAAATCATCCAGGATCAGCAGGGAAGCGTTGCGGATCTCATTGAACCGTGCTTCGAAGGTGGTGTCTGCGCTGTCGTACGAAAAGCGCAGCATATCGAGCAGGTCCGGCACAGTCAAAAATAAAGTCGGCACACCCATGTCGACCGCGTAATTTGCTATCGCCGCGGCAAGGTGCGTTTTTCCGCAGCCATATCCGCCGCGCAGCAGCAGCCAGCCGTTCAAATTCTTTGCGTAATGATAGGACTGGTTGAATGCCATCTCCAGCGATGAGGCATGCATTTCACCCAGACCCTTGCGGCCGCGCGGCTGAAAAGTATCGAAGGTCAAGGCCTTCAATTCGTCGAGGCGGCTGAGCGAATACAGGCGTTCGCGCACCTGCTGGCTGACGTCGCGCTGGCGGCAGACGCAAATCTCGAGCCGCCCGAAGTTTGGATGTCCCACCGGCACATCGCTGCGCAAATACCCCGCGCCGCCGCAGTGCGGACAGTTCGGGTCGCCGAGGCTCGTGGCAGCAGACGACTGCCCGCCGCTACTTGAGGTAGTCGGCGTATTCGCCTTTGGTGTATTTGTCGCGATCTTTTTCAGCGTCTCGTCTATCTTGCTTTTCGCCACGGCCTTCTTCCTTCCAGCGTCTCAGAATGGCTTCACAATATTTCCAGCTGCGCTTGTTATTTTTGACAGCCAGCTCAATCGTATCAGCAACCCATTCTGCTGAATATGTTTCTTCGGCGTCTTTCAATGCATCCGCAATCAACGGCGTGAGCGCACCGATATTCTCCTCGTACAGCCGGAAAATATTGGGACGTTCCAGCGGCACAGCCGGAGCGGCAGCTTCCGGATCCCACGTTCCGCTTTCGACGGCCTGGACGGCGGCCCGGCCCCGGGGGGAATTCAGCAGGAAGTACGTCTCCGCCTCTTTTCCCACCTTGAGGATGGTCCCGCGCTGTACGGCCTTCTCCAGCCCCGCGCGGATCTCGTCCGCCGGCAGCCCCAGCTCCCGCGCCTCGAAATCCGCTGCGCGCAAGGCCCGGAAGGCACTGCCCATATGCTCGACGCGCCACAGAAAATATAAAGTAACCTTCAACTCCGCCGCGTCATCAATCTGATTTAACAATTGATGGAAGAACGAGTCTGGCAGCCGGGTAAAGGATTCGGAATCGGTAAAGCCTTTGAAGGGTTTCATATTGTTGGGGCGAGGCATGCCTTGCCCTTACTCATTCGGTCGGAACACCCGCGTCGCGGCATTCTCGAACTTGGCCAGCTCGTTGCGGAAGACCAGTTCCACGCTTCCCACGGGGCCATTGCGGTGCTTGGCGATAATGATCTCCGCGACATTTTGTTTGACAGTGTCCTTCTCGTACTGGTCGGGGCGGTAGATGAACATGACGATATCGGCGTCCTGCTCTAAAGATCCCGATTCTCTCAAATCCGACAGCACAGGCCGTTTGTCCGAGCGCTGTTCGACGGC
>Ga0105092_10002175_pt1 | contig 10487 bp, 9 predicted proteins | sample PPLLak2March2015_FD_87021 | JGI IMG/M metagenome (GOLD analysis project Ga0105092, IMG submission 87021) | Freshwater sediment microbial communities from Prairie Pothole Lake near Jamestown, North Dakota, USA - PPLs Lake P7 Core (1) Depth... | ecosystem: Environmental > Aquatic > Freshwater >...
AATTATATTGGGAATGTAGTTTCGATGAAAGTAAATCATCACATGTTAAGGGCGTAGAGAGTTTCGTAAACGCAGTACCGCAATTTTATTTCACACCAAAATATTCTTACATTAATTTAGACCCAGTTTTCTTCAATTTAAAAGATGTTCAAGACCTTATGGATGTAATTCCAAAAGAAATTAATACTGCATATAATTATAAAAATGAAATGTTATATGTATTGGCATGTGACGAATTAACGGGTAATAAAATATATGGCATTAATTTAAAAATGTATGAATTCTTCCAATTTGATGTTAATACAATAATTGAATTAGTTAATGTACGTTCTGGCATATCAATATATGATATGGATGGTAATCAATATCAAAATCTATACAAAACTTTCCCCAATTTCCCTTATCTTAAAAGATATATGATTGTCGCTTTGACAAAATGATTCTCTCTAAGTATTTATATTAAATAAATTATAAGTACTATGGAAAATAAAGTAGAAAAGGCACTTAATGGTTTTATTGCAATTCCTGATACAGAGGAAGAACAATTGAAGAACGAAAACGCAAAGAAAGTCGTACTCAATAAAAGAGAAGGCTTGATTGAACGTGTTGACAAAGTGTTTGTCACAGAAGATGGTCGTCAATTATTAAGAGAACAGTATTAAGACATACATTTATTCGATGGAAAATATTAAAAAATCTAAACTTTTTGAGGAACAACTCAGAGAGTTTAAGCATCGTGTTGATTATAAAATCAATGAGACACCCAAATATCGTTCATTAGTTAATACTGGAGAACAATTTGATGAAATCCCCAAGTTAACTAACGAAGCTGGAGACCAAGAAGATGCGCCATTAGCTCAACAAAAAGAGCCAGTTGCTCCTTCCAATGATTTACCTATTGAAGCTGGTCAACCTCCTGTACCAGAATTTGATGCTGCTGGCGGTGGTGAAGAACAACCACCCGCAGAACCAATGGGTGTAAATCCTATGGGTGATGATATGAATCAACCCGCAGCACCGGAACAGCAGGTTAATGATATTCAAAACGATATCATTAAACACAATCTTGAAGCCATGAAAAGCATTCATGACAAGCTAGAAAGTCTTGAAACGACAGTTTCGGGGTTAAATTCTAAATTAGCTACGTTAAATGCTGATGTTGAAGAAGTTCGTGAACCAACGAATTCTGAAAAACTCATGAATAAAGTCAATGTGTCTTATCCTTATTATTATAATTTAAATGATTTATGGTCGGGAAACTGGTTTAACGAAAAACGAGAACAGGAGAATGAAAAGGGTATTAAGGAATTACCTGATGGCACATTTGTTGCAGATTTTGACGATTTACCACAAAAATCAAAGACCGATATTCAAAACAGTTTTAACGATATTTAATTACCGTGAAAGTTAATAAGTCATATGATAGCAGGAAAAGACTTTTCGAAATGATGGAAAAAGTCAATGGTGTTGTATTGAAGGAAGAAAAAAACAGAATGAATGAAGAAGTAATTCCAAAAGAAAAACGATTGGAAATAATTAAAACATTTGTTGGTTTTGTTGATGACAAACTTCAATTAGGTGATGACATGCCTGAAATTATTATATCATATGATGCAGACGAAGCAAAAAATATGCGTTCTTTCGGTAAGAACACACCACAAACAAAAGAAATAAGAGTTGTAGATAAAAATAGGAATTTAGCCGATACTCTAAGAACATTGTGTCATGAATTGAAACACACTGACCAATTTGTTAAAGGAAGACTAAATCCGACTTCTGGTAATGATGGCACTGAATTTGAAAATGAAGCAAACGCATTTGCAGGTGTTGTTATGAGAGAATTCGGAAGAAAATACCCAATAATTTTTGAATAAAAAAATACTATCATGAAAGTTTTTAAAGAAATAGGAAGCAAAGAAAGATTTGTCGATATGTTTCAGAAAGTCAATAAAGTTAGACTAAACGAAGCAGTGGGACAAAATTATAACCCCAATAGTGTTCTTGATTTTGCATTCAGCGAACTCTTGAATAAAAAATTAACAATTAAGCACAGTAATACTCAAGCCAATGGTAATGAAAGTTATGTTGAATTACTTTGTGTTGATAGTTCCGGTAATAACATAACATTCACTTTTAAAGCAATTACAAGCGAAGGTGACCAAGATGGTGTATATAATGTGGATGAAGTGCTTATGTCTGGATTTAGTTTTGACGATGCACAGGGTGAAGAAACTATTGAATTGGATGAAAATGGTTTGAGACAGTTTAATGCTCAACATGCTGATGAATATTATGACATCGTTGATGAATATATGGATGTGGAAGACGAAGAACCAGAAATGGATGAAATGTATGAGGATGCTGTGAAGTTAATTGATAAAGTACCGTACAAAGCAGGTTCTGAAAGAATGATTAAACACGCACAATACGCAGACCAGAAACCAACTAATTCTGCTGTACGTGTAAATGCTCCAGAATTACAAAAATTTGTAAAAGAAGATAGTAGTGTGGAAGAAATGGCAACGCTGAGAAAAACTAGTAATATTGACATGGATACACACAAAATGGTTCTTGTTCACCTATGGGATAGTATTTCAAGTACAAAGGTTGCTGTGTTTATACCTGCAACACATAAAGAAACTGGTGAAAAGAAATGGATGTTGTATCAAAAAAGACCAATTGCTTTTGTTGAATACGATACACTTAAACGTCCAGATGTTGCATATTTGCAAGGTCAGGCAGCTAAAGAATTTTTGGCACAACAAGGTTATAGGGTAAATCAGCAAGATAAAACCATTAAACCACTTAGAGAAGGTGATTATGGTGAAGACGATGTTCCAAGTCAGGAAATCAAACGTTTCCATCAGGAAATTGGAAATGATGACAATACTGAAGTTGAAGACGAACCAATCGATAATGAACCTGTTGAAGAAGTTCCAGAAGAAAAAAAGAAACTCATACTTCAGGCATATGATAATCTAATGGCTAAGAACATAAAAAATCCTAGTTATTCGCCAACAATGGCTGATATTTCAGCAGAACTTAATAGAATAACTGGTCAGCCAGTAGCAAAAAAGAATAGGGTATTTCCACGAGAAGCAGAACCATTCATGGAAAGTGAAATCATGTATGAGGGTGCATTTGTATCTGATGTTAATGCCAATGCAATTGGAAATGCTTATTATGAAAATATGCCAGAAGAAAAAAAGAAAAGGTATATTTCATTAGCCGTTAACCAAATTGATAAAACATTGGGTGCTGAAAATAAAGCTATGTTACCTAAAGATGAATATTTTAAATTGGTTAAGGATATTGCAATGAAATATTATAAAGCGGAAATCGGTGCATTAAATGAAGATGATAAAAAAAGCGATTATCCAAAAGAATTAGGTAAAGAATTTAGTCCTGAAAAACAATATAATAAAACACCGAAGAAACACAGTAAGAAAATCAAGATTAAAGAGGAAGAAGAAATTAGTGGTTTAGAAGGTATTGCAAATATGAAGCCTGAAGACCAAATTAAATCAAAAAACGATTCTGAATCATCGGTAGATATTGAACAACTTGCAAAAGAAAAAGAAGAACAGGGTGAAGTGCTTCAAGGTGGAAAAGGCGATGGTACGTCACCATTAGAATTCGACCCAGACCAGATACTTAAAGGACTTGAAGTTGAAATGGAACATACTGATGACCCATTAGTATCAATTGAAATCGTTCTCGACCATTTAACTGAAGACCCAGAATATTATACTCGCAAGGACAATCCTGAAGCAAGTGCACAACAAGGTGCAGCAGCAGATGTAAGTGGTGAAAATAAATCAGATGACACTGAAATGACAGATATTCTTCTTGGTTACGAACCTAAAAACGTTGGTGATGAACCACAGGATGAAGCATATGATTTTGCTGCACAAGAAGTAAATTATGATAATGAAGAAGGATATCAAAAATATTTACAATATGCGCAAATGCCGTTTGATGATTTGAATGATGAACAAAAAGAAGAATTTTTTGGATTGTGGCAACAGTTCAAAGGTGCTGAGAAATAAATTTAAATAAAGAGACTACGCATAGTAGTCTTTTTTGTTTCTGAGGTATTTATAAGAAAAGAAAAATGTCAATTTTTAGGTCATATTTTTTAAAGAACAACACGTTGATTGGAAACAATCTAACCAACAATTCGCAGAATCCTGTTACTGAAATATCATATGGTACAGTCAATAAACAGGTGAGTAGATTGATATTTGATGTAGATTTTGATGATTTGCACAATAGAATCGCTTCGGGGTTAGTTAATCCCGAAAGAATTGTTAAACACGTATTACATATGACCAATACGATTAGCAATGCTACACAATACATTGGTAAGAAATCCTATTCGTTAAATATTGACAGAGCAACGAGTTTTGATTTGGAGTTATTTAATATCAATCAAGATTGGGATGAAGGCGGTGGTTATGATTTTGTATATGATGATGCACAATTTCCTTACGTAGATACTCAAAATCCTGTTGTATATCCCCAAGCATCCAATTGGACTGCTAGAACAACAACAAGTGGCTGGACAGTTGCTGGTGCATATATTAGTGGCGTTACTGAAATAATTGGTTCACAAAGATTCGATAAGGGCAGTGAAGACATTCAAATTGATGTTACTGATTATATAAATCAGAGATTATTTACTACTGGATATACTGGAACATCAGCATATACTGGTGATTCGTTTGGTTTGGGTATAAAGTTTACTGACGCATTTGAAGAACTAGAAACACAATTCAGACAAGCAGTTGCTTTCCACGCAAAGAACACCAATACATTTTACGAACCATACATCGAAACTACAATTGATGATACGATAACTGACGACAGAAATTATTTCTATCAAGATAAGGATAATGACCTTTATTTATATGTGAACATCGGACAATTCCAACAGAATATTGTTGTTAATCAAGTTAATATATATGATTATGAAGATAATTTAATCAATACATTAACAGGTGCTTCTATTGTTAATGTCAGTAAAGGCATTTATAAAATAACTGTGAATATTGATTCTCAACTTTATCCCGATGCTGTATTATTTAGAGACGAATGGTTATTAACTGTCAATGGTAGACCGACAGTATTTAATGGTGATTTTTATTTAATATCACCCGATAAATATTATACATTTAATAATTCAAATCAAATAAATTTTGATAATTATTATTTTTATTTCTGGGGTCTTGGTGAAAAAGAAAATCTTAGAGCAGGTGTGGTTAAAAAAATTAAATTAACCATAAAAGAATTGTATGCAAATCAAAATAATTTCTTACCTTTGGATATTGAATATAGATTATTTACGACAATTGGTAAAAAATATGAACTCGAATTAATTCCGTTTACTTCTGTGAACAGAACAAACACTGGTTATGAATTTAATCTTGATACTTCGTGGTTAATTCCGCAAGATTACTACTTACAGATTAGAATGAAAAATGGTAATTATTATGAAAATAAGCAAACCATATCATTTACTGTAGTTTCAGACGGTCTATTCAATCAATAAGATTGAAAAATTTTCTGAATTATTTTTAAAAATCCTTGTATTTATGTAGAATGAAGGCTATATTTGTAGCACAATTTAATAATTGAAAATAACATTTACTGTAAAACCAAATTAAAATGGAAAATCAAAACGCAAATGCGACTGCAGCACAAGGTGCTGAAATGTCAGACCTCAAAAAAATGTTTAGTGATTATCAGAAAAAATCACAAACACAAACATCAAAAAAGAAATCACGTGTGGATTTATTGGCAAAGTATTTTGTCCCTCGCAATCCCACTGAAACATTCAGAATCCTTCCTCCAAAACCCGGAAAAAAACGTATTGAAGAAGCATTTTTTCATGTCGTTCCTACCATTACGTCAGGTGGAAAGAAAAAGCATGGCACTGTAATTTATTGCCCTGCTCATAATGACCCTAAAGTTCCGAAGATTGGTGCAGATGGCAATCCGGTTTTAGACCAGAATAACAACCCCGTACTTGTTGCAGCACCATGTCCTCTTTGTGCAAAGTACAAACAGACTCTTGGAAAACAAGACCAGTCCTTAAAGGGTATCAAGAAAGAAAACATGAACCCAAGTCAGTTGAAAATCAAGGAATCAAATGATAAAATCTACAAAGAAGCTATCGTTTGGGAAGCCAAGAAATTCTATATCATTCGTGGTATTGACAAAGGTATTGAAAAAGACGGTGTTAAATTCTGGAGATTTAAACACAACTACAAAAATCAGGGTACACTTGATAAACTTCTTCCGGTTCTGGAACAGTTTACTACCAAGCAACAGGCAGATTTCTCTGACCCGCAGAATGGCACTGATTTAACTATCCTCATGACCGATAGTGAATTCAATGGTCACGTATATAAGACGATTTCCGCAATTCTTCCTAACGGTAAGTCACCGCTTCACGCAGATTCAATTGTTGCAAGAGGTTGGCTTGAAGATGATACCACATGGAGAAACGTATTCATGCCTAAGAGAGCACCGGGAGTTGAACCTTACGAATTTCTTGAATTGGTTGCAGAAGGTAACAATCCTTATTGGGATGATAGCGACCAGAATAACAAGCATTGGGTATTTCCGGGTCATCCTGAACTGGAAGAAGCTGCTAACACACGTAATCGTAATCTTGATAGCGATTCGGAAGAAGATTTCGAACAGGCATCAGATTTGGATGAAGAATTACCACGTGTTACCATCAATAACATTACCGAAGCAAAGGTCGGTACTTATGTTGATAATGCAGTAGATTTGGGCGCATCAGCACTTGCTGAAACAAAGGAATTGTCAACTGCCCCTGTTGTAGAAACACCTGCAGCAGAAGAAAGTGGCGATTACAATGATTTGCCTTTCTAAAAATTAAATAAAGAAAAAGGGGAATGAAAATTTCCCCTTTTTTTTACAATAAATAAACTATATAATATTTATGGCTAAAATAGTTAATGAAGTTCCGCTAACTCCAGCGAGAAAACCAACACCTAAAAAAACATTTAATCTCGATAATTTCAAGAAGAAAATTGGTGCAGATAAAGTTGCATCGAAACCGCTTATATGGATTCCTATTGACAATGCTTTGAAAGAAGCAACTGGTATGCCGGGAGTTCCAAAGGGATATGTCACACTTTTTCGTGGATATTCCAATACAGGTAAATCAACTGCTTTGATGCGTTCAATTGTTAATGCGCAGAAAATGGGAATATTGCCAATCATTATTGATACTGAAAACAATATTGACGAAGGTAATGAAAGATTAACGCTCATGGGTTTTGATTGGGATAAAGAATACATTCTGGTTAAAAATAAATTCCTGCTCGATAATTTTGGTAAAGCACAAGACAAGGACAGAAAAGAAGCAAGTATTGAAGACCTTGCAAAGTGTATTTATTATTTTCTTGACCAGCAAGATGCTGGAAATCTTGAAGTTGATTTGTTTTTTGCAATTGATTCGATAGGAACACTTAATTGTATTAAGACAATCAATGCGCTTGAAAAGAATGATAGCGATAATAACATGTGGAATGCAGGAGCATACGAAAAGGCATTTATGTCGTTGTTAAATAACACCATTCCAAATAGTAGGAGAGCAGATAGTCCGTATACAAATACTATCGCTGCTGTTCAGAAAATTTGGTATGATAGTATGAATAAAGTGATTAAACATAAAGGTGGAGAAACTTGGTTTTTCGGTTCAAGGCTTATTTATCATTTTGGTGGTATAATGACTCACGGAACTGCAAGAGAAACAGCAACGAGTAAAAACCGTGATGTTAATTTCGGATTCAGTAACAAGGTCAACATTGCCAAGAATCACGTTGATGGTGAAAAGGGTGGTATTTCACTGGAAGGTAAGATTGCTTCAACACCACATGGATTTGTGTTCGGTGATAAAGCAAGTATTGATGAATATAAGAAGCAGCACATTTTGCACTTCCGTAATATATTTGAAGATGATAATCTTACTGCAGATGACATTATAATTCAATCCAAACCAATGGATGCTGATGGAAATGTTTTATTTGAAGACAGTCTTATTCAAAGAAGTCCAAGTGTTGAAGAAAGCGAAGAATGAAAATTAGAACACTGTTAGTGGATTCATCTAATCTTTTGAAACGTTCGTATCACGGTGCAAAAGATACTTACACCCCCCAATTCGGACATATTGGGGGGTTGTATCAATTTTTTACAACCACTCGTAAAATGATTAAAGACCACATGATAAATAAGGTCGTACTTGTATGGGATGGCGAAGGTGGCGGTATATATCGTCATCGTATCGACAGAGAATATAAAGGCAATCGTAAAACGAAAGAATGGTATAAGAAAATTGAAATGACTGCTGCAGAAATTCGCAGGGAAAAAGAAAAGGAAGAATCAATTTTAAAACAAAGAAAAAGAATACAAGCATATGCAGAAGAACTTTTTCTACGACAAATCGAAGTCGATGATATCGAAGCAGATGATTTGATTGCAGAATATTGTCTCCAACATAATAACAAAGAAGAAATTTTTTTATATTCTAATGACCGTGACTTTGCACAACTATTGGATTTGAATATCACAATAATATTTCCAAACATTCAACAACCAGTAACCAAATCAAATTACATGATGCATTTCAATCATCATTACAGTAATGCATTGGTTATGAAAATAATTTGTGGTGATACTGCAGATAATATTCATGGCATTAGTGGCATGGGCGAAGATACGTTATTAAAACACTTTCCTGAAATGGCATATAAACATCTTACAGTAAGAGAAATTTGTCAAAAGGCAGATGAAATTAATAAAGAACGTATTGCCAAGAAATTAAAACCATTAAAAGTATTGGATAAATTAATTATTCCAGAAGGTGTTGAAAGAATGAAAACGAATTTTCAATTAGTTAATTTAAGACAGCCAATGCTTAATGAAGCTGCTGTTGAAGAACTCCAACAATTGGAGATACCATTGTCATCAAAAGACCGTGGAAGTAAGAATTTATTGAAGATGATGAATGAAGATGGCTTTTTAAGTGTGTATGGAAGTACGTTTCCGAATTATGTACAACCATTTTTTACGGTTATTATGAATGAAAAACAATTACTTACTGAATATAATAAAAATAATCGAGGAAATTTATAAAAACCCTTTTAAATTCGGTAGATTCTACATATATTTGTCGTATAGTATTAACAATTAAAAAAAATAAAAATGAACGAAAAGGAATATAGTAACATGTTTAGGTTTTCACTGTATCAGGGAAATGTATTATTGGGCGAAAAAGTGTTTGATGCCGACCAATTCAATCCCTTCACAAGATATTCAATTGATATCAGGGAAATCCTACCGAAAGCCATTACTAAGTTACAAAAAACCCTATCAAAGAGAAATTATGATGTATATCATGAAACGGGTAGAGAAGACGTTATGGTAAGTGATTCACCGAATACTTACTACGACTTGTTTCAGTATCATCAGAAGATGATTAATTCATACAAACAGGATTGGAGACCTGATATGCGCTATGCTCCACAACCAATTGTTCAACAAATTGAGGAAAAAGTAATCAAGGGTGTTGAATGTAAAATTGGTTTCTATATTAACGACAAACCGATTGTCGAAAGACTTTTCTATGTTGATGGCTTCAATCCTGTAGCCAGATGGTCTGTTGATTTAACTAATTGTGTTGTTGATGTTGCTGACGCAATTTTCAACCAAATAAAAAAGAACGACATTAAAAATATGTGGGATGATTATGATTTGATTAACATCAGAGGATTGTCAATCAATCAGATTAGAGAACTTTCTCCAATGAAGCGGGATGAAATGTTAAGGAAGTTCAGGAGAAACTAAAGCAAAACACTAATTATCATGAAGTTATTATAGGTCTTTATTTAAATTCCTGTAATAACTTTTTTTTACACATATTTTAAAATGAGCGAAGTTATAGATAATACCCTAACAGCATATTTAGGTCCGGAGTTTCAACAAAAATTAATGTGGCAATTACTGGTAGAACCAGAGTTTGCCGAAAAAATTATTGGCAATTTAGCTGTTGAATATTTCGATGACCCATATTTCAAAAGACTTTTTATCATAATGCTTGAATATTACAAGGAATATGATAAAGTCCCTAATTTACAAAATCAGAGCATACAACAAGCGGTTAATAAGTACAAAACCCCAAACAATATAATTGAGGAAGAATCACTTAATGCGGTAATTAAACGTATTGAGTTATGGAATGAAAGAGTACTTAATAAACAAATGTTGCATGATGGTGATGTGGTTCGTAAACAAACCAATTCGTTCATCAAACAACAGGAATGGAGAAAATTTGCGGAATACATTATTAGCAAAACCAAATCAGGTGAGATTAAGAAAAAGCAGGTACTTGGCGAAATTGACGAAAGGCTTATAAAAATCTCGCACATTGGTGATGAAGAAGATTATGGAAC